>Ga0307987_1000352_pt1 | contig 27577 bp, 20 predicted proteins | sample EllFjometagen181_FD_203157 | JGI IMG/M metagenome (GOLD analysis project Ga0307987, IMG submission 203157) | Marine microbial communities from Ellis Fjord, Antarctic Ocean - #181 | ecosystem: Environmental > Aquatic > Marine > Unclassified | place: Southern Ocean | collected 2014-10-08 | reverse complement strand
TCTCGGCCTGGCCGTCGCCGTCGAAGTCGGCCACCGCGGGGTAGCCGTCCAGCTGGCCGTTGTACCAGACGGTGGAGCCGTCCATGCGGTACGCGGCGTTGCCCACGATGACTTCCTGCTGGCCGTCTGCGTCGATGTCCACGGCGAAGGCGCAGGAGCCCGCGTTGTTGCCGTTGACCCCGCCGTAGCCGTAGGCGCCCACACCGATCACCGTGCCGGTGCTGTTGATGATGGCGCGCCCGGCGATGATCTCCGGATCGCCGTCGCCGTTCATGTCGGAGATGGCGGGCACGTCCGAGGTGCCGTAGATGCTGCCGGAGATGCTGCCTGACGTCCACTTGACACTGCCGTCGTGCTCGAAGGCCATGGCGCTCGAGGGGGTCAGGGAAATGATCTCCACGATGCCGTCACCGTCGATGTCGCCGCAGGCGGCGCCGCCGGTGCCTTGGAGGCCCGCGCCGGTTTTGCTCCACAGCTCGCTGCCGTCGGCGCCGGACATGGCACGCAGCACGCCGCCGGTGGAGTAGTTGGAACCGTAGGAGACCAAGATGATGTCGGGGGTGTCCGTCTCATCGATGACCCCGTCGGCGTTGTCGTCGGAGACCTGGCAGACGATGGGCTGGGACATCACCTGGTTGCTGGCGCCATCGACGGTCCAGGTGGACTTGTACCACTCGACCACAGGGTTGAAGGTGCCGGTCTCGACCTCGTTTTCGCAGTCACCGTCGGTGGAGGTCTCGTAGCCGACCAGGGTCTGGTCGCTGCAGTCGTCGTCGGGGGGCGGCTCGGTGTCCACGGGCCGGTCGGTGTCGTGAATCACCGGGTCGGAGTCGCCCTTGATGGGATCTTCGAGCTCGTGCACGTTGTAGTCGGTGCAGCTGGCGGCCAAGGTGGCGAGCAGGACGATGGGGATCTGGGCACGCATGGGGCTCCCGGGCGACGATGCGACGGAAGCCAGGGTACCACGGGGAAGAGGCTGTTCGGAGGAATCTCCCTGACAACCAACGCCGCCTCCCAAGGCTCGATCTGGCCTGGTTGACGTGCGCCCCCCCCCCGGACCATGCTAGCCCTTGCATTGACCTCTAAATACCGCGCGATTCCCGTGGACTCAGGCCCCCTCCAGACCGGTTCTGCACGCCGCTTCCGCTTCCTCCGATGCATCGGAAAGGGCGGCTTTGGCGAGGTGTATCTGGCCGAGATGTCCACCTCATCGGGTTTTGTGAAGACCGTGGCCATCAAGGTGCTGCGCGAGGATGTGCAGGACCACGAGCAGGTGGCCAGCCGGCTTCGCGACGAAGCCCGGCTGCTGGGTATGCTCCGGCACCCCGCCATCGTGCGGGCCGACGACCTCATCACCATCGCCGGCCGCCCCGCGGTGGTCATGGAGTACGTGCCGGGGGTCAACCTCTCCTGGCTCATCAACCCCAAGCGCTGTCCTACGGCCATGCCACCGTCGGTGGCCCTGTCCATCGTCCGGCAGGTGGGCTCGGCCCTCGAGGCGGCCTACTCTCGCCCCTCGCCGGTCACCGGCGAGCCCTTGCGGGTGCTGCATCGGGACATCAAGCCCGGCAACGTGCGCGTCACCGCCGACGGTGAGGTCAAGGTGCTGGACTTCGGCATCGCCCGCTCCGAGCACCAGGAACGCGAAGCCGACACCCAGAACTACCAGCTGGGCTCCCTGCGTTACATGTCCCCCGAGCTCATGGCCGGAAGGGGTGCTTCCCCCGCCAGCGACGTCTACGCCCTGGGGGTGGTGACCTTCGAGGCCCTGGCCCGAAAGCGGCTGGGCTGGGCGGGCGAAGCCGCCGACGTGCACGCCAACCAGGTGCAGTCGCGGCTCGAGGCCGCGGATCTCTCGGCCTTCCCTGGGGAAGCGTGGAACACGGTGGTGGAGCTCATCGAGGGCATGCTCGCCTTCGAGGCCAAGCAGCGTCCCACCGCCGCCAAGGTCATCGAGACCTGCCGCCAGCTCGAGTCCCTGGTGCCCGGTCCGGCCCTCGAGGTCTGGACCCGGGAAGTGCTGCCGTCGGTGGTGGTCCCCGACGCCCCGACCGACGCCGATCTGAGCGGCCAGACCCTGTGGGAAGAAGGCACGGTGGTGAAGGTCCAGGAGCCCGAAGAGCTCGAGCTGGACTTCACCGAAGACGAGCAGATCCCCGACAAGCGGCGGCTGATGGTGTTCGTGCTGGCCTTGGGCGTGGCGGCGATGGTCGCCATTGTCGCGGTGGGTGGGTGGTGGTTCACCATGGGGCCTGGGGCGGCGCCTGAGGCTGTGCCGGTGGCCGAACCGGTGCTGCAGCCAGAGCCGGTGGAACCCGAGCCGGTGGTAGCTACGTATGAGCCGGTAGAGCCTGTCGAGGAACCCGAGCCCGTGGTGGATGCCGAGCCCCTCGAGGAACCCGCGGTGGTGAGTGCCGAGCCTCCGAGGGCCGTGGCCCCGAGCTCCGAACCGCCGGACCCCGAACCCGTCGTGGCCGACGTCGAGCCCGACCCCGAGCCCGAACCCGAGCCGACCCCCCCCGTATCGGCCGATCCCATCAAGGTCCGCTTCGGATCGGTGCCCTACGGGCTGATGGTCTACCTGGACGGCGCCCTCATCGGTAAGACCCCCAAGGCCCTCGATGTCACCCCCGGCGAGCACTCTCTGATGTTCGTCGACGGCGAGCGCACCCAGCGCCAGAACATCCGGGTCGAGACCGGTGGCAAGACCATCTGGACCTACAACAGCACTCGAGGCGACGTGCAATGAACCCGAGACACCTTCTCGTGGGGCTGGGCCTGACGCTCCTGCCCCAGGTCGCGCACGCCCAGGACTGCATGGATCTGGTGGGTGCTGTGGACGCCATCGCCGCGGCCCTGGCCGAGGTCGAGATCGACCACGCCCAGGAGCTGGCCGATCAGGCCACCCACCAGCTCGAGTGCCAGCCCCAGCCCGTCAACACGGTGATGCTGGCCGGGCTGTTCCAGCTCTCCGGAGCGGTGGCGGTCTTCAACGGCGAATCCGCTGACGCCGAGGCGGCCTTCGCCCGCGCCGTGGCCATCTCGCCCACCACTCCCATTGACGCTGTCTACGGCGGCGACGTGGAGCTGCTGTACCAGCAAGTGCAGCACCGCCTGCTGGACGAGTCCGGCGGATCCATCCTGCTCAACGGATCGGCGGTGGCTTGGCTCGACGGTCGCAAGGTCACCATGGGCGTGCCCGTGGATGTCGTGGTGGGCCACCACCTGCTGCAGTGGCAGGAAGACGACGGTCCCATGCAGGCCCGGGAGATCCGCGTGGCTGCCATGGAGACCCGCCAGCTCACACTGGGCGAGTCGGACCCCGACGCTCAGCGCCACCAGCGGCAGATCGTCACCACACCCGGTGTCGGTGGCGGGTCCTCGACGGGCACCGCCATGCTCATCGGTGGCGGCGCCGGCATGGTGGTGGGCGCGGCCCTGTTGGTGGTGGCCGCGGGCGCACAGTCTGCGTTCTACAAGGAAGAGGACCCCAACGCCCTCGAGGGCCTCCAGTCCCGCAACCACGCCATGGCCATCAGTGGGCTGGCCCTCACCACGGTGGGCGCCGGCGCTCTGGGCGCCAGCTTCTTCGTCAGCGACGGTCCCGGCATCCGGGTCGGCCTGAGCTTCTAGGGAGAACGACATGCACAAGCTTCTCCCCGCGCTGCTCGCCCTGTCCCTGCCCGCCTGCATCTGGGTCTCGGATGCAGAGGTGGACGACCGCTTCGGCGAACTGACCGACGCCGACGGCGACGGCTACCAGGACGCGCTGTACGGCGGCAACGACTGCGACGACAGCGATCCCACCGTCCATCCGGCGGGCACCGAGATCTGTAACGGCGTCGATGACGACTGCAGCGGCAGCGCCGACGACGATCTGCTGGCCCCGTGGTACCCCGACGGCGACGGCGACGGCTACGGTGATCCCGGCGGCATGAGCCTCACCTGCGCCCCCGAGAGTGGGTGGGTGGATGCGGGCGACGACTGCGACGACGGCAGCGCGTCCATCAACCCGGGCGCCGACGAGTACTGCAACGGTGTGGACGACGACTGCGACGACGACACCGACGAGGACGACGCCGAGGACGCCATCATCTTCTACCTGGACGACGATGGCGATGGCTTCGGAGACGTGGCCAGCTTCACCCTCACCTGCTCCGCCCCCAGCGACTACGTCGAGGACGCCACCGACTGCGACGACGCAGACCCCGCGGTGTACCCGGACGCCGACGAGTACTGCAACGACGTGGATGACGACTGCGACGGGGCCATCGACGAAGACGACGCCTTGGACGCCACGGTGTTCTACGCCGACAGCGACGGGGACGGCTACGGTGATCCCGACAACACCTCCCTGGCCTGCAGCCCGCCCGACGATCACGTCGACGACGACACCGACTGCGACGATGGCGATGCGGCCATCCACCCTGGCGGTCTCGAGTCCCTTGGCGACAGCGACGATGGCGACTGCGACGGGGACAATGCGACCTTCTCATTCACCCTGCACGACACCCGCTCGGCCCAGGACCTCGAGGGCCCCCGGCTGGCGCAGGGTGGTGGCCAGGTCTACCTGGCCTGGGCCGCCGAAGAGCTGGACGATGGCGGCACCGTCTATGACGCAGTGGCGGTGAGCACCTTCGACGACGAGGCCCCCCTGGGCGCCGAGCTGGACTTCTGGTCCACCGGCGAGAGCTCGGACCTGGCTCAGCTCAACCGCTTCGATCTGGTGGCCAACGACAACCTGTGGGTCACGGGTTCTTCCTGGGTCGATTTGAGCGACCGCAGCATCCGCCTCGATGCGGTCAACGCCACCACCGGCAGCCACGGCAGCTACGACAGCAGCTACGCCTGGCCGGTGAGCTTCGATCAGCTGCAGCTGGGGTTGTCCAGCGCAGGCAATGTCACGGCTGTGGGCTGTGGGGAGAGCGGATCTGGGCTCCAGGCCGTGCAGATCAACGCCTCCGGCGTGGTCTCGGGCAGCGCCAGCCCCTCCACCGACGATGACGCGCTGACCAGCCTGGATGACCACGACACCTGCGAGTATGACCACGTGGCCTATGTCTTCTACATGGGGAGCACCGCGCGGCAGCGCCTGGACTACTACGAGCTGTCCGGCGGCCAGATCGTCTCGAGCCAGTCGTCCACGTCCACCTGGCTCATCAACGACATCGAGGTCAGCGACGCCCACGGCTGGCGGGTCACCTCGCTGGTGGACCTCTCCGCGAGCAACGGGTTCTACTTCAGCCGCTCCGACACCACCGGTGGGACGACCATCGAAGAGTGGGACACCACGGCCAACCCCGTGGAAGAACTGGACGTCTCGGTGGCTCCCAGCGGCATCCCCTACGCCTGCGCCATCGACAATCGGGGTGACGCTATGCTGCTGTGGAACGACCTCGACGCCGTGGTGCCTTCCTTGCAAGGCATGGACCTCGTCGCCGCGGACCTGAGCGCTATCGACGACTGCGCCATCGTGGTCACCGCCGACAGCGTGGCCTGGATCGCGCTGCGCAGCGGCGATGACATAGCCACCGCCGTGGTGGAGGTGCCCTGATGCGGCGCTGGCTCATCCCGTCTCTGTTGGCCTTCGCCATCGCCTCCGGCTGTGGCTGGAAGCGCGACCTCGCCAAGGGCAACGCCGCCGCCGAGCGGGAGGACTGGCAGACCGCGGTGGAGCACTACCAGGCCGCCGTCGAGCAGAACCCCGACGACAAGGCCCTGCAGGCCCGCCTGACGGATGCGCGTGAGTCCGCCGTGGAATCACTGGTGGAGCAGGCCCGAGCGGCACAGCAGGCCGACCAAACCGACCAGGCCCTCGATCTCCTGCATCAGGCCGAGGCCATCTCTCCCCGTCAGCTCGAGGTCGCCATGCTCCGGGAGGAGATCATCGGCGCCCTGGCCACCGATGTGCGCACGGCCCTCGCCCTGGATGAGGGCGCCATCGATGCCGCCTACGCTCGGTGGACCCCCTTCGCAGAGCGTTTCCCGGTCCACCCGGAGACCGCCCGCCTGCGGGACGAGATCCGAGCTGCCCTGGCCGTCGATGTGCAGGGGCTGGTGGAGGCCGAGGACTACGCCGCTGCCCACCAGCGGCTGAAGAGCTTCGAAGACCGCCTGCCCATGGAGACCGAGCTGGCCACCGTGCGTGGGGCCTGGGCCGACAGCTTGACCCAGCAGGCCGCGGCCGCTGCCAAGCGCCGCCAGCGCGCCACCGCCTGGGCCACCCAGGCCATAGCCGCGGGCTTGAGCGACAGCGGCGAGCACCGGGAGCAGCGCGACGCCTACCGCGCCACCTTCGAGCGCTCCCACGGGGTGGTGCTGGGACCAAAGCTGGTGGCCAGCGATCGCGCGGCCATGGCCCGCCTCGAGAGTCGCCTCGCGGCCCTGTTCCAGCACAGCGCCGTGCGCTGGGCCCCCGGCGCCCCTCGCCCCGCCATCGGCGGCCGTATCGGGCTGACCGAGCCCCGCTGGGACCAGAGCGCCAAGCAGACCGTGTCCGTACACGAGTTCCCTGGCCCCGAGCGCGACCATGAAAACCCCGCCTGGCTGACGGCCAAGGCCGAGCTGTCCCAGGCCCGTGCAGCCCTGGGCGAAGCGGTCAAGGACGAAGAGCGCATCGTGGCCTCCCGGGCCGCCCAGCAGCGCAGCCTGGACGGGATGCGGGAAGGCCTGGCGGCGGTGGAGCTGTCCCTCGAAGGCGTGCGCGCTGAGTTCGCGGCCGCCGAGGGCGAGGCCAACAAGGCCCGCGCGGCCCTGGACGAATCTGTGGGCGCCAACGGGTCGGTCACCCAGCTCCAGCAGCAGCGGGAGGCCTTGCAGGTCGAGGTCGACGCCGCTCAGTCCAGCCTGGACACCGCGTTGGCGGCACTCGAAGCTGCGGGTGCCGATGGCGGTGACGTGGCTGGCGCCAACCAGGCCGTGGACGTCGCCAGGCGCGGGGTCGAGGACCGCCGCACCGCCCTCGATGCGGCTCCCAAGCCCACCAACCTCATGCGCGAGCTGGCCCGACACGTGGGCACCCGCGCCGGTCAGCTGGCCGACAAAGAACGTCTGCTCGAGGCGGCCCGGGCCGAGCGCGAAGACCGGCAGGCCCCCGTGCAGGATCAGCTCGATGCCGTGGCGCGCATCGAAGCCCGCATCGTCGAGCTGGACGCGGCGCTCGAGGGCTCCCGCGAAGCCCAGGCGGAGTCCCAGCGCGGGGTCGAGCCCGCAGAACAGCGCCTGGCCGAAGTGCCCGAGACGATCTTCGGCCCCACCATCGAGCGGGTGGAGATCCCCGTGCAGGCCCACCTGCGCAGCTGCACCGGCGAGATCAGCCTCGAGCTGCACTCCGGTAGTGGCGGTGGGGTCAGCCTCACCCGCAAGCTGAGTGCCCGGGCCGAGACCCGGGACGAAGAGCGCGCTGAGGCCGCCGAGCACGGCCTGTCCGCCGACCCGCTGGCATTTCCCGAGAGCGACGCTGAGCTGCAGGCCAGGGTGGAGGCCGAGCTGGCCAAGCAGCTGCGGGTGCAGCTGGAGGCGCAGATCGCGCTGATGGCTGGCGGGTACCTCGAGCAAGCCGCCGCGGCCAAGGACCCCGAGCACCAGCTTCGGGCGTTGATCCAGGCCTGGATGATTGCCCCTGGTCCCGCGGGCGATGACCCCTACGCCCAGCCTGACCCGCAGGCCGAGGCCCCGGCGCCGACCGCCGCCGAGGCCCTGCAGGCCGCGTTGGTTGAACGCTGGGGTGTGGGTGAGCCCGGCTGGCTCACGGCACAGAGCACGGGGGAATGAAGCTTGGCCGACGGGTCTTGACGCTCGCCGGCTGCTCGACCGACCCTCCCCCCCACGCCTCGTCCAGGGCGGTGCAGAGGGGGTCCGGGGAGATGCCCAGCGCAGCCATGCGGCGGCGGTAGCTCTGGAGAACCGGCGTCAGGCCGGCGTCGGACCAGTCTTCCGGGGGCGCCTCGAGCAAGCGGTGCAGGGCCTGCTGGACCGTCGCGGTCTCGCACTCGAGCTCGGTGATGAGTGTCTCGATCTCTCCGGCGCCGGCGGGGTGCTCCCCCAGGCCCCGCCGTGCCGCGGCGGTGCAGTGCTTCATCCACTCGAGGTGGGGTGTGTGGACCACCAGCCGGGCGCCGGCCCGGGCCACGAAGGAGCGGGTGAACACTGCCCGGGCCGCGGGTGCCAGGCCGTCGGTGAGGGGCGCGACCCGCCCCTGCAGCTGGGTGATGCGTGCCTTGCGCTCCCTGCGTGCTCGCCACTCGTAGAGCAACACCCAGCCTAGGCCCCCTGCGGCGATGACGCCGGCCACCCAGAACGCCGCGCCGTACAACATCTGCTGATCCTCGACGCCGTCGCCCAGGTCGGAAATCCACCAGCCGATGGCGGTTGTGGCCGGTATGACGAGCCAGGCCCAGATGGGGGCGTGGTTGCCAAAGCCCCCCACCGGCGCCACGGCTTTGCGTAGCTCGATCTCGAGGGCTTGCAGGCCCAGCAGCCGGTCCCGGGCGTCCCGCAGCAGCGTCAGGGGCGTGCCAGGCCGCAGGGTCTCGGGCACGGTGGTGAGCAGCCCCGATTCGAGGAACAGGGCGTGCCAACGATCCGTGGACTCCTTGGGATCGAGCCGGGCCATGGCCTTGGTGCGCAGGGTGACGTGCCGGGTTGTGCCCATGGGACGTCAGCCGCCGTCGATCTCGATCGCGAGCCAGTACTTGCCAGCGCTGGTATTCACGTAGCAGTGCTCGGTCTCGCCCTCGAGGCTCGCTGGGGGATTTACGCGGAAGTAGGCATAGTACTGGTCGCCCTTGACCATCCGCAGGGGGAGCTTGTACACATTCTCCCGATCCTCGCTGTCGGTGATGAACAGCTCGTCCAGCCAGGTGGGGCTGCAGTCCATCTCGCACAGGTCGGCCTGCCCGGTGATCTCGTACGTCAAGAAGGCGTCGCTGCCAGACGCCACGTGGATGACCTCTCCACCCTGTTTGATGCTCAGCTCGGTGTCCACGTAGCCCCAGGTTTCACCCTTCTGGCAGAGATTCTCAGGCGGATTGTCCACGTCGGCATCGCTGTCGGCGTCGGCGTCGGTGTCGGCGTCGGCGTCGGTGTCCGTGTCGCCCTCGGGCAGCGCGCTGTCCGGGAAGGGCGGATGACAGGCCAGGGCCAGGATGAGCAGCGGGGTCAGGGCCGCGCGCATGGGGGACCTCGAGGGGTGCGAACTCTCGGAGGGTAGCACGCCGAGACGGCCTGAGTCCCGAAGGGCGCGAGGTCAGGAAAGTGTCAAGGGACACATGGTGACGAACCGCGAGGGTCCGCCCGGGTCGGGACTATAGCCGCCGCACTCACCCTCCGAGGACACTCCATGCGCAAGCCTGTATCTCAGACCGCCACCCTCGAGCTCATGCCCGTGATGAACCTGGTGACCATCCTGATCCCTCTGCTGCTGATGGGGGCGACGATGGTGAACCTCTCGGTCATCGATACGAGCCTACCTGGCATCGTTGGTGATAAAATCGTACCCGACGATCCCAGCCTGCAGCTCACGGTGGCCATCACGAACGTGGGGCTGGGGCTGAAGAGCGCCGCTGGAGCCATCGAGGCGGCCGGGGACCTGGAGCTCCCCTGCGCCACTCAGCCTTGCGGCGTGGATGGCTACGACTACGACGGCCTGACCGACGCCCTGGCCCGCATCAAGGACGATCACCCCGACGAGAGCAGCCTGATCCTGCTGCCGGAGGAGCGTGTGCCCTACGAGGTGCTGGTGAAGGTGATGGACGCGGCACGGGAAGACGTGGACCAGCGCGCGGTCGATGGTACGGCCCGGCCCTTGTTCCCCATGGTGGTGATGGCGGGTGGCGCCACCTGATCAGTACAGCGCTTCCTGCTCGGGCCGCTCGGCCCAGGCCAGCATCACCGGCGCGCACATCCAGGCGTCGGGGTGTTGGTCCAGGATCAGCAGCTGGTCCAGGGTGTCGGCCAGCGGCGGGGTGAGGGCTCCGGAGCTCCGAAGCAGCTGGGCCCGGGGCTCGAAGACCAGGCCCAGGAGAACGTCCAGGGGCAGGTCGGCGGGGGTGAGGGGGATCGCATCGCAGCCCAGCAGATCGAGGCCGGCGTCGGCCAACAGCCCGGGGAGGCGGCGCCCGATTCTGCGATCCCCACCCAGCTGTCGCTGCAGACGCGCCATGGCGTTTTGGAGATCAGAGAAACCCGGTGGCTCGGGGTGCACCATCAGCCCCCCGTCGTCCAGGGCCAGCACGGCGATGATCCCGCCGGGACGCACTACCCGGGACAGCTCCCGCAGGACCGCCGCGGGGTCGGCCTGCCGGTGCAGGGCCAGGCGCAGGTAGGCGCCGTCCACGGTGTCGGGCTCGAGGGGCAGGCGGGTGGGATCCCCCGCCATGTAGGTGCAGTGGTCGGCCATGCCCCCGTGCTGGGCCTGGGATTCAGCGTGGGTGCGGCGTTGGGGGTCCGGCTCGACGCCCACCACCCGAGCCAGGGGGTGCAGCTGGGCCAGCAGCCGGGTGCCCAGGCCGGTGCCCGCGCAGGGGTCCAGCAGGGTGCCGGAGCCGAAGGGCACCCGGGCGAGAATCTCGGCCTCGAGCTGCTCGGCGCCGACGACGGTGGGGCGTTTGTACTGGGCGCTGGGCCCTGGGTCGTCCGGGGTTTCGTCGCCACCCCCGAGCACGGCGATGCGCTCGGGGCTTCCCCGCATGAAGCCGGCCACCTGGCGATGGGTGGCGTCCAGGCGGCTGGCCAGGATGCCCCCGAGGTTGTGGCGCAGGCGCTGGACCAGGGCGGGGGACTGAATCTCCAGCTGGGCGATGATCTCGGGGGGGAGCACCAGCAGCTCGGTGTCCTCGAGGGCCAGCAGGCGGGCTTCGGGTGGGGTGGAGGGGATCTCGCCCAGGGCGCCGAAGACCTCGCCGGGTTGCAGCACACTGACGAAGAAGGGGCGCTCGCCCTGCTCCATGGTCAGGCCCAGGCGACCCCGCAGGATCAGGCCCAGGCCCTCGCTGTGCTGCCCGCTGGCATCTACCGGTCGGTCGGCGCCGACCCGGAGGGTGGGCAGCTCCCTGAGGATGGGGTCGAGGCGCTCCTGGTCGATGCCGTCGAAGATGGAGGCCGAGCGGGCGGTGCCCGCGGCGTGGGCCACCGAAGCCCAGAAGGCGCCCAGGCCCTGGGGGGTGACCAGCTGGTCCTCGAAGTGGGGGTAGAGCTCCCGCAGGCGCTGAGCCACCACCCCGCGATCCAGATCCGCCGGGTCCAGCTGCCGCCTCAGGGGGCTGCCGGTCTGCTCGAGATAGGCCCGGTCCCTCAACACCAGGGCCAGGGGCACCTGCAGCTCATCCCCTCCTGGCGGGTGTACCAGGGGGCCGTAGGGCCGGTAGCCCAACTGGAACCAGCTGCGTGCCTGAGCCATCTCCACCTGGCAGACGTCGATGTCGATGCCACGCTCGAGCATGAGGCTCACCAGCCCTGCCACAAGCTGGGAGGCCACGGTCTGGCCGCGGTAGGCGGGGTCCACCATGAACATGCCCGAGTGGCACAGGCGATCTTCGCCGAACGCCACGATCATGGAGCTGAGATCCAGCCTCTCAGACAGCGCCGCAGAGAAGGGCTGGTCGCAGCCCAGCAGGGCGCGCAGGGTGCCCAGCACGGCGCCGGTGCTCTCGTCCACCGCCACCAGGATGCGGGCGTGGTCGTCCAGGTCGTCGCGGATCCAGCCACGGGTGTGGTCGGCGTCGGCGGGGGCCTGGCCCGACTCCGCGGCCTGGACGCGGTAGCGGAAGCGGAAGACCTCTTCCCGGTCGGCGGATTGTTGGGCTGGCTGTACCCGAATGTACACGCGCACTCCGCGGCAGGGTCACCCAGTCATCATACGGCAGAGGGGCGTCCCGCGATAGAGCACCCATGGAGGCTTCCATGCTCGCATCTCAGCCCTGCTGGTCCCTGGCGTTGGTCTTGGCGGCTTCGCTGTTGGTGGGGTGCGGCGAGCCCGACGCCCCGGTGTCCACCGTGACACCCGGTGTGGTGGCGGCGGATCACCCCCTGGCCAGCGAGGCGGGTGCGGCGATGCTCCGCGCCGGCGGCAACGCGGTGGACGCCGCGGTGGCAGCGGCCTTGGTGGGCGGCGTGGTGCAGCCCCACTCCAGCGGTCTGGGGGGCGGCGGCTTCGCGGTGGTGGTGCCTGTCCATGGCCCTCCCATGGCCCTGGACTTCCGCGAGCGGGCACCGCTGGCTGCCACAGCGAAGATGTACCTGGACGCCGATGGGCAGGTGATCCCCGGCCTGTCGGACCACGGGCCTCTGGCCGTGGCCGTGCCCGGTGAACCCCGAGGGCTGGCCTCGCTGTTGGCCACCCACGGCAGCCTCACCTCCCTCGAGGTGGCCGCGCCGGCCATCGGCCTCGCCCGTCAGGGCTTCCCGGTGGGTGGCGCCTTGGCGAGCGCGTCGGCGGCTTGGTCCGAGCAGCATGGCGATGCCATGTTCCCCCTGCTGTTCGATGGCTTGCAGCGGCCGCCGGCCCAGGGCCAGCGTGTGTACCGCACAGCCCTGGCCGCTACCCTCGAGGCCTGGGCCGTCAGCGACGGCGAAGCCCTGTACACCGGACCCCAGGCCCAGTCTCTGGTGCGGGGCCTGAGCCATCGGGGCGGGATCATCACCGCATCGGATCTCGAAGCCTACGCCCCGGTGGCCCGTGTGCCGCTGCGGGGTCGTTACCGGGACTGGACCCTGCTGACCATGCCGCCCCCATCGTCGGGCGGGGTGGTGATCCTGCAGGTGCTGCGGGTGCTCGAGGCCTGGCCCGGCGGCCCCCTCGCCCAACCCGAAGCCCTGCAGCGCACCGTGGAGGCCCTCAAACACGGCTTCGCGGATCGGGCCCGCTGGATGGGGGATCCGGACTTCGTGGAGGTGCCGGTGGAAACCCTGCTGTCCGACGCCCGCATCGAGGCGGTCCGGGCTGCGGTGCGGGAAGCCGGAGAGCCCCCCAGCTGCGCCACCCTGGCCAGCGAGGCCTACGGCCTGCCCATGGACCCGGGCCAGGATCACGGCACCCACCACATCAGCGTGTTGGACGGCACGGGCATGGCGGTGGCCCTGACCACCACGATCAACACCAGCTTCGGCAGTGGGGTGGTGGAGCCCATGACGGGCCTGCTGCTCAATGACGAGATGGATGACTTCGTGGCGGCGCCTGGTGTGCCGAACTTCTACGGCCTGGTGGGCAACGAGCGCAACGCCGTCGCCCCGGGCAAGCGCCCCCTGTCCAGCATGAGCCCCACGGTGGTGCTCGACAGCCAGGGTGAACCTCTGCTGGTGGTGGGCGCCAGCGGCGGCCCGCGCATCATCACGTCGACCCTCGAGGTGCTGCTGGCGGTGCTCGAGGGCGGATACTCGGTGCAGCAGGCGGTGGAGCTCCCGCGTTTCCACCACCAGTGGCTTCCGGATCGGATCCGGGTGGATTCGGACTTCCCCGTCGCCGCGGTGCAGGCCCTCGAGGGCTGCGGCCACAGCGTGGGCGGACCCCCGCCCGGCTCGGCGGTGCAGGTGGTCCAGCGGCTCCCCGATGGATCTCTGGTGGGCGCCAGTGATCCCCGCAAGGGAGGGCTCCCGGTCGTGGTGACGGACTAGTGCTCTTCCGCTTCAGCCTGTACGGTTTCCTGAAGAACCAACGTTACTTCGAGCCGTTTTTGATGTTGGCCTTCCTGGAGAAGGGGCTGAGCTTCTTCATGATCGGCCTGCTCATCGCCTCGCGGGAGCTGTGGGTCAACCTGCTCGAGGTGCCCTCGGGTGTGGTGGCGGATCTGTACGGGCGCCGTCGGGCCATGATGACCTCCTTTGTGGCCTACATCGTGAGCTTCGTGCTCTTCGGTCTGGCCGACGATCTGCTGCCGCTGTTTGTGGCCATGGCGTTCTTCGCGGTGGGGGACGCCTTCCGCACCGGCACCCACAAGGCCATGATCTTCGCCTGGCTGCGCAGGGAGGGCCGCACCGACGAGCGCACGCGGGTGTACGGCTTCACGCGCTCGTGGAGCAAGCTGGGCTCGGCCCTGTCCGGCGTGCTGGCGGCGGTGCTGGTGTTCGTGGGCGGCAGCTTCGTGTGGGTCTTCTGGTTGTCCACCGTGCCCTATCTGCTGGGGCTGGTGAACTTCATGGGCTACCCCGCGTGGCTGGACGGCGAGCGCCCCCAGAGCGCCTCTGCAGGGGATGTGGCCCGCAGGCTGTGGCAGGTGCTGAAGGCCTCCCTGAGCTACCGGCCGCTGCGCCGGCTGTTGGCGGAGTCCATGGGCTTCGAGGGCTGCTTCCACGCCAGCAAGGGCTATCTCCAGCCCGTGCTACAGGCCGCCGCGGTGGCCTGGTTGGGGGGCATGGCCCTGGGCGAGGGGCTGGACGCTGCTCGTCAGGCGGCGCTGCTGGTGGGGCCCGTCTACCTGCTGCTGCACCTGCTGTCGGCCTGGGCCAGCCGCAGGGCCCACGGCCTGGTGACCTGGGTGGGCAGCGAAGAGAAGGCATCCCACGTCATCTGGGCCCTGACGGTGTTGCTGTATGGGCTGCTCTTCACCGCGCTGCTGGCCAGCTGGCACGCGGTGGCCATCCTGGCCTTCCTCCTGCTGCACGTGGTGCAGAACCTGTGGCGCCCGGTGCTCATCAGCCGCTTGGACGCCTGGGGCTCGGAGCGCTGGGGGGCCACGGTGTTGTCCATCGAAAACCAAGCCAAGAGCCTCGCTACCATGATCCTGGCGCCCCTGTTGGGGCTGGCGGTGGACGCGGTGGCCGCCAGGGGGCTGGGGGGTGAGCTGTGGCCTGTGGGGCTGGTGGGTCTCATCTTCGCCGTGGGCTTCCTCATCGCCGGACGGCGCAGCATGGGCACCCCCCGGGAGCTTCCGCTGGGCTAGCCCCGGCGTGGTATCCTCGCGGTCTCCCGGAGCGTTCTTGACCCCGCCCTCCCGTCGTCCCATGTCCCGCAGGTTGCGCGGCTTCTGGCTGCTCGGTGGGGCCGTGGGCCTGGCGGTGGTGGCCATGGGGGCCACCTTGGTGAAGGCCGAGCTCCAGCTGGCCCGGGTGGAGGATTTCCTGGATCGGGAACAGGACAGCACGGCCTACGCCCGCGCGGACGCAGCTCTGGCGGAGTGGGGAGCCCCGTGGCTGGACACCTGGCTGCGTCGCCGCGGCCTGCCTGCCGAGGCGTCATCGGAGCTGCGGCGCTGCATGGAGGACTACGTCCACGTGCTGGACGACGTCAGCCTGGGCACCAACATCGTGCGCTTCGACAGCATCGATGGCGCCCGCATCGCGGCGGACCGCTGCGTGGACGAGCGACTGGGCCCAGGCCATGGCGACCCCTTCGTGGGCGAACTACAGCAGCGCTGGGGCGTGTTCCTCGAGACCCGGGGCGACACGGCGCCGCGCTTCGGGAAGGACCCCTAGGACCCGGCGGCTCTGTCCGCATCGTGCTGTGCCAGCCCGAAGTCGTACAGCCAGGTCTGGTGCTGCTGGAAATAGGTGGCGTCGTGCAGGGCGAAGCCGGCGTCCTCGAAGTGGCCGGCCAGGTGGTCGTCGGTGAGGCCGGGGGGGATGTACTCGAGCACGGCCAGATGGCCGTCGGGGGCCAGGGCGCGGGCGACGCTGGCCAGCATGGACACGTTTTCTTCCATCAGCTCGGGATGCAGGTAGAAGCCCAGGTGGGCCATGAAGGCAAGATCCACGCTGGCGGGCTCGAGCTGGCAGTCGTCCACGGCGCTGACGCGTGGCTGCACGTTGTCGTGGGAGTTGAGCTGGCGGTCCATGGTCCGTGCGTGCAACAGATCGATGGCCTCGGGCTGGATGTCCAGGGCTGTCACCCGACCTTCGGGGCCGGTCGCCTGAGCCAGGCGGAAGGTGAACCAGCCCACCCCCGCGCCGATGTCGACCACCCGGTCGCCGGGCTCGAGGGGCAGCAGGCCCACCACCCGATCCGGTTCGCTGTGGCGCTGGGTGAACTGCTGGGCAAGCGCCGCGGCGCTGCGCTGCTGGTAGGTCCACCCCACCCGGTCGTACAGCGCAGCGCCCTCGGCCCTCAGCCGTTGCTGTTCGGCCCTGAGGGCGGGCTCGGGCGACGCCGTGGGGGAGTAGGTGGTGGAGCAGGCCGCGGCGAGGCTCGTGGCGATCAGGGTGGACAGTGGGCGCATGGTCCCCACTACCTAACCGCCTGGTCCTCTACCCCACTGCGGGGTTATCCCGAAGTCGGAGACCCCCGTGACCCCACCGACGCCCGCTACTCCAGTCCCACGACCGCCGTGGCACGCTCGCCTGTCTTTCATGCGACTGGCTGTGGGTGTCCTGGCGCTGGCCGTGGTGGGGGAGGGGCTGCTGCTGGTGCGTGTGCAGCGCCGGCTCGACGGGCTGGTGCAGCGGCTGAACGACGTGACCGTTTTCCGCGCCATGGGCCTGGGCGAGCGGCCCGGGGAGCTGCTGCTCCTGCTCGACCCCGACGGCCTGGGTGTCTCGGTGGAAGAACTACAGGCCCTCCAGGCCCATGTGGACACCTGGCGGCAGGGCTTCGTACAGCGCCACCAGGTGGGACCAGAGCAGGCCGAGATCCTGGCGGGTGCCCTGGGTAGCCACGTCACCAAGTACGGCGACAACCGGCTTCAGCTCGCCCTGGGGGCCATACGCCCCGATGAGCGGAAGCTGGTGATGCAGGGCCTGCAGGAGCGCATGGACCGCACCGCCCTGCTGTTGCTCGGCGAAGAGCTCGGCACCAGCTTCGCCCAGGAGTTCGGGCCCGTCTGGCAGGGGTGGACCGCGGCGGACTGATCGGGAAGCTGTGGTGCCCTCCCTATGTGTCCAGCGCCTCGAATTCTTCAGCCGTGAGCAGCCGCATGGCCTGCACGGGCTCCTTGCGTCCCTTGAGCTTCTGGGGTCCCAGCGGCGTGGCGGGGAAGCGAGACGCGCCAGCGTTGTGCAGGGTCAGGCGGGTGGTCACCACGTCACCGGGCTCGCAGAGCTGCTCGAGGCGGCTGGCCACGTTGACCGTGTCGCCGATGACCGTGTACTCGATGCGGTGGATGGAGCCGATGTTGCCGGCGCTGAGCCAGCCATGGGCCACACCGACGCGGATGGGCAGGCCCGGGAAGCCGGCGTCCATGCCCAGGGTGGCCTGGCGCCGGGCTTCGACCTGCATGGCCAGGGCGGCCTCGAGGGCCCGCTCGGCGGGGTGCCGGGGGGCGCTGGGGTCGTCCAGTCCATCCTCGTACAGCTCGGTGGTGCCGCCAGGGGGGTGCAGGAAGACCACCATCAGGCCGTCCCCCATGCGCTTGTCCAGGATGCCGCCGGTGCTGGCGATGATGGCGTCCATCTCATGGAAGTAGTTGTTGAGGTGGGAGACCACTTCTTGGGACTCCCGGCCTTCGGCCCAGGGGGTGAAGCCCTTGATGTCAGAGAACAGCACCGAGGCGCGGATGGTCTTGCCGCCGATCTCGAGGCGCTCGGCGGGGTTGTCCCGCAGGCGCTGCACCACGTTGGGGGGCAGGTAGTGGCTGAACTTCTCGGTGAGCATCAGCTGCTGCTCGAGCTTCTTCTTCTGGTCCCGTAGGCGGTCGAGCATGCGGGCGTTGTCCATGGCCAGGCCGAGCTGGTTGGCCACCTGGACCAGCATGCTCTGGTCGGCGTCGCTAACGGTGCCGCCCCCGGCGCGTTCGGCGGCCAGCACCCCCACGCCTTCGCCTTCGCTGCGCACCGGGACCACCACGAAGGGGCCCGGGTTGAGCTGGTCGAGCATGGCCTGCCCGCGTGGGGTGAGCTTGGCCCTGAAGGCGGCCACATCCGCCACCCGCCGGCCCTTCATTGTCTGCAGCACCCGCCCGAACAGGGGCAGATCCCCAGGCCTGCCGTCCAGCTCCGGGTTCAGGGGTAGCCACAGCTTGTCCATGCCACCCGCGATGCCCGCGGGCAGGCCCGCCCCCGAGGCGGGGACCAGGCGGTCGCCAGTGACCTTCCAGTACAGCACTCGGGGGAAGTCCAGGCGCTGGCTGATGAGCTCGGTGGCCCGCAGCACCAGATCTTCCTCGCCGGTGAGGCGGTGAGCCAGGTTGGAGATCTCCCGCAGCACTTCGAGACGCAAGGCCTGGTCCCGCTGGTCCTTGCCCAGCTCTTCGAGGGTCCCGATCTGGCCTTCCTGGATGCGCATCTTGTCCTGGGCCAGGCGCAGTCGTCGCACCCCGCGGCGCATGGCACCGGCCAGGATGCCTCCCAGCACGCCGGCTCCCGCCCACCACAGAGGGTGTCCCTGGATGAGCAGGCCCAGTACGAAGCCCGCCACAGCGCCCAGAGCCATCAGGGCGATGCCCACGGTGTACTTGGAGCCTGGGGTCTTCCAGGTGACCCGGTAGATGCAGGTGGGGTCGCCCCGGTTCATGCAGGCTTCTTCCACCACCTCGGCGGGTGGCAGGCCGAAGCTCATCGGGATGGCCGCCAGGGTGCCCCGCCGCTTGGCGTCCAGCAGGGGGTGGTCCGGGTACCCGTCCTTCATGTGGAACTCGAGGCGGACCTCGCCCTCTCGGATGTCCAGCAGCTGGTACTCGGTGATCTTGCTCAGATCTTTGCCCCAGCCTGGCAGACGGCTGTAGACGGCGCGCGGGGTGGCCAACAGCTTGGCCACGTAGAACAGGGCGCCCACCTCCGAGGTCTCGGCATGCATCAAGCCGGCCTTGTAGGTGACCTCGGCGTCGCCGGTGACGGTGACCATGGCCTTGCTCAAGGCCAGGGCCTGGTCGTAGGTCAGCCAGCGGGTGCCGTCGTCGGCTTCTTCTGGGCTCACACCCCAGACTTCGAGCAGCTGGGCTTCGGCTTCGAGACCGTAGACCTTGCGGATGAAGCGCAGGTTGGGCGCCAGCAGGGACGCCTGGAACACCCGGTCCTCGCGCCCTGTGTAGTCGGAGTCGAGGGTGTGGGATGCGGGGGACATGGTGTGCTCGCGGGTCAGACCTCGTTGAGCATACCAGCCATGCGCTCTGCGAGGATGCGACTGAGGTTGAACAGGATGCGGGACGACAGGGTCGGGTCGTCCTTCATCAGCTCTTCGAGGAAGCGCCGGCGCAGCACCAGCACCCGTCCAGGGGTGATGGATCGGATGGTGGCCGTGCGGCGGCCTTCGTCCACCAGCAGTGCGATCTCACCGAACACGTCGCCTCGGTTGAGGTGGGCCAGCACCTGGCCACCGGCCTCGACCACGAAGGCGCCTTCGAGGATGAAGAACATCTCCTTCTCGATGAGATCCTGGCGCACCACTGTGCGATCGGCGGGGATGTCCATGATGAAGCCCTTGCTGGCGAGCTTACGAATGGAGGGCTCCGGCAGGGTGTCCAACAGGGTCTTGACCCGGAACTCGTCGTCTTCTTCGTTGAGCAGCTGTTCCTGCAGCTGGTTCCAGACCACTTCTGGTTCGACCTCGAAGGGCAGGGGGCCCGGGTCGAGCACTTCACGATAGGGCCGCAGGTCCAGGAAGTCGCGCTTGCCCGGACCGAAGTGCTGCTTGACCAAGGGCGCCACGGGGGAGCCGACGCGCTGCAGGTACTCGAGGTCCGACAGCACCCCCACCAGGGGCACGCGCACGCCATCTTGGTTGCACACCAGCTCGCCTGAGTAGGGGCGGTAGCCCAGCTTTCGGTAGGCGCGCACCAGGCCGGGAGCACAGTAGGCGAAGACCAGGGAGGTGTCGGCCTCGATCATGTGCTCGTACATGGCCCGGGCCAGGGCGGGCAAGATCAGGGTGCCCCGCACCGAGCGATCGATGAGCAGCCGGGAGGTCTCGGCGGTGATCAGGCTGTCGATGGCGGGGAACATGCCGAACGAGAAGCGCTCGTGTACCTGGGGAGGCGCCAGGTTGGGCTGCCAGATCACCGCCCGAACCGTGCCGGTGACCGCACCCTTGGAGCCGGTGTAGAACAGCACGGCACCTGGTGTCTCGTCGTCGTCGTCGCGGATCATGCGCCGTTCGTGATCCACGTCCAGGAAGCCCTTCTTGAGTTCTTCGACGTAGACGCGGTACCGAAAGCGGTAGATGGCGTCGCGCTCTTCTTGGGTCTCGGCCTTGGTGACCTTCTCGAGGCCCATCAGCCATTGGATCAGCATGGGGTTCCTGGGGCTCCTAGACGGTGCCGATGGCCACGAAGATACCCGCCAGGCCCACGGGGTCGTCGGCTTCGGCCAGCTCGGCGCGGATCTGCTGGATCATGGCGGTGGCGGTGGGCGGGTCCAGGAGGCCGGCCTTGAAATAGGTGGTCAGGGCCAGGAAGGGCTCGAGGCCCACGTCCAGGCTGGTGAAGGCTTCGACCTTCTGCTGCACCTGGGAGAAGCCGCTGTGGCGCATCATCCAGGCCAGCTTGCGGCCCACGTGACGATCGCCGCCTTCTTGTTCCTTGGCCTGGAGTACGGCCTGGGTGAAGGCCTCGAAGGCGGGGGTGTCGGGGTGGAGCGACAGCCAGCCGTCGTCGATGTCCAACACGCAGACCTTGCCCCCGGGCTTGACCACCCGGCGGGCTTCGGCCAGGGCGGTCAGGGGCTGGGCCAGGTGTTGGTAGACCAGGCGGCTGTAGACGAAGTCGAAGCTGTCGTCGGGGAAGGGGAGCTCGTAGGCGCTGCCTTGCTCGAACGACACGTTGGGGTGCTCGGGGGCCACCACTGTGCGGGCCACCGCCATCATGGAGCTGCTGAGGTCCAGCCCCACGGCGCGACCCTGAGGGATCAGGGTGGCCACCGCGCCGGTGAGGAACCCGGGCCCGCAGCCCACCTCGAGGAAGTGGTGCTGCGGGGCAAGCCCCAGCGTGCGCAGCAGGCGCAGCTCGCGGCCCAGCATGACGTTGGCCTGCTGATGCAGCCGCTGGATCTCGGCGCGCCGCCGCTGATCGGTGAAACGATCGAAGTCGTAGGAGTGGGTCACGGGGCCCTCGGGCTAGTCGTTCTTCTGTACCTTCACCTTGGGCCTGAACGCTTCGAACAGGTCCATGGGGATGGGGAAGATGGTGGTGCTGTTGTTCTCGACCGCGATCTCGCTCAAGGTTTGCAGGTAGCGGAGCTGCAGGGCGGTGGGGGTGGCGTCCATCATCTGGGCGGCTTCGACCAGCTTGGCGGAGGCCTGCTGCTCGCCTTCGGCGGCGATGATCTTGGCGCGGCGCTCGCGCTCGGCTTCGGCCTGCTTGGCCATGGCCCGCTGCATTTCCTGGGGCAGGTCGATGTGCTTGACCTCGACCTGGGTGACCTTGACGCCCCACGGGTCGGTGTGGCGATCGAGGATCTCCTGGAGCTTGTGGTTGATCTCGTCGCGGTTGGAGAGCAGTTCGTCGAGCTCGGCCTCGCCCGCCACGGAGCGCAGGGTGGTCTGCGCGAGCTGGGCGGTGGCCATGTAGTAGTCCTCGACCGACAGCAGGGCCTTCACGGGGTCGACCACCTTGAAGTAGACCACTGCGTTGACCGCCACGGAGACGTTGTCGCGGGTGATGACATCCTGCTTCTCGACGTCGAGCACGATGACGCGCAGAGAGATGCGGGTCATCTTGTCCACGCCCGGGATCAGCAGGATGATGCCGGGGCCCTTGGCCGGGATGATGCGGCCCAAGCGGAACACGACGGCTCGCTCGTATTCCTTGATGACCTTCACGGCGGAAACGACCACGAAGAAGATGATGACAGCAGCGACGATCACGGCGTTCATGGGGGACTCCTGGGGTTCTCGGTGGCCCGCGGGCCGGGACTATTCGGATTCGATGAGGGATTTTGGCGACGCGAGGGGGGGCTTCGAGGCTTCGAGGGGTGCCACGGTCAGCACCAGGGACTCGACACTCAGCACCTTGACCTCGGTGCCCTTGGTCAGCTCGCCGGGCCAGGTGGCCTTCCAGATGGCGCCGTCGACCATGACCCAGCCTTCGCAGTCGCCGCCGCTGGTGACGGTGGCGGTCTCGCCGGGCAGGCCCTCGGTGCCGATGGCGACCCGTCCCCGCTGGGCTTGGATCACCAGGTAGCCCACGGCCAGGACCAAGCCGCCCACGGTGAGGGCCACCGCGGCGATGGTGGAGTACGCGACGCCCACGTCGAACAGGGGGTCCTCGCCGTTGAACATCAGGATGCCGCCGGCCACAAGGGACAGGATGCCCCCGATGGTCAGCGCCCCGTAGGAGGGTATCCACAGCTCGAGGGCGAACAGGGCGAAGCCCAACACCACCAGCAGCAGCCCCCCGATGTTGAAGGGCACGATGGACAGGCCGATGCCTCCGGCGATCAGGAAGGCCACGCCCAGCACACCGGGCACAACCAGGCCGGGATTGTGGAACTCGACGTACAGGCACAGCAGGCCCAGGGCGATGAGCGCGTACAGCACGTTGGGATCGCCAAGGAAGTGCAGCAGCTTTTCTTCGAGGACCATCTCTTGGGCGTACTGGGTGGCGCCCGCGGTATCGAGCACCACGGTGCCGGACGGGGTGGTGACGGACATGCCGTGGACCTGCTGCAGCAGGTCGTCGAGGTCGTCGGCTACGATGTCGATGATGCCGGCCTCGAGGGCCTCGCGGCTGGTGATCGACTTGGAGTCGCGTACGGAGTCCTCGGACCAGTCCATGGGGCGGTCGCGCTGCTCTGCGATGGCCCGCGCCCAGGAGAGGGTGTCGTTCATCACCTTCTCGCCCATGATGGTCTCGTCGGGGTTGGTGGACTCGTCACCCCCGAAAGCCGAGACCGGGTGGGCCGCGCCGATGGTGGTGCCTGGTGCCATCACGGCGATGTGGGCAGCCATGGTGATGAACACCCCGGCCGAGCCGGCTCGTGCCCCCGCGGGGGTGACATAGGCGATGACCGGGACGTCGGCCCCCAGCTCCGCCTTGACGATGTCCCGGGTGCTGTCCAGCAGTCCCCCCGGGGTGTCGATGACGATCACCACGGCGGAGACACCGGCTTGCTCGGCTTCTTCGATGCCCGAGACGATGTAGTTGGCAGAACCGGGGCCGACGGCGCCGTCGAGCTCGATCACATGGATCTGCTGGCCCATGGCCGGTAACACGGCCATGAGAAGGATCATCAAGAAGGACAGCACCATCTCACCTGACAGGAGGAAATACGCTTTCGCGCGCGCTCTCGACTGGATGTAACCCGAGGTGGCGAGCTTGCCTGGCGGAGCGATGGGCCCAGCACCGACTTTGGTGAGGCGCGGTGGCGAAAAGTGTCGAAAACCGACGGACGGGGTTCGACACCTGGACGATCCGAACGATCGGAAGAAAGCGGGAAGCTCTTCGTAGAGAAGGGAAAACAAACGAATGTCCAGGTCCGCGAGGCCTTGGCACGGTCCTTGTAGTTGCACCCAGGGACATGCGCGCACCCCTGTTCTGGCTCTCGTTTCCCCTGCTCGCTGGCTTGTTGCTGGGCGCCTGGCTGCCCCTGCCCACGGCCTCGGCCCTGGTGGGGGCTGCCACCTTCGCCTTGCTGACCCTGCTGCGCCCCCGGGTGGGTGGCGTCGCCCTGGTCTGCGCCGTGTTGTTGCTGGGCTGGTCCGCTCCCTCCTCCGCCCCTGTCGGCCCGGTCCTCGAGGGGCGCCTGGCCCTGCGCGGCCGGGTGCTGGCCCTGCGCGCCAGCGGTGCACAGCTGGTGGAGTTGGATGCCATCGCGCACCCGTCTCGGCCGTGGGAGCCTGCCAGGGGCCGGCTGCTGGTGGACTTCGGCGATGACTCGCCCCGACCGGGGCAGACGGTGCTTGTGTGGGGCCGTGCGCGCCCACCGCGGCCCTGCCTCCTGCCGGGGGCACCGGACCCTTGGCGGGTTGCTGCACTGGCGGGTGCCCGCTCCCGGGTCGCTGTGGGGCGCTGGCGGCCCCTGGGAGCGCCTGCGGGTCCGCGGCCCCAGGCCCCGGCGTGCCGGCACCAGGGTCTTCTCCATGCCCTGGCGCTGGGGGACCGCTCCGGCGTTCCCCCCGAGCTCGCCGAGCTGCTGAGGGCCACGGGCACCAGCCACCTGCTGGCCATCAGCGGCCTACACCTGGGTATCGTGGCGGGCCTGGTGGGCTGGGTGGGCTGCTGGCTCGCTCGCCTGCTGGCCCTCGGGCGGCCCCGGGCTCGCGCGTGGCTGCTTGGGGTGTTGTGCATGGTGGCGGGGGCCTGGAGCTACGGTCAGCTGGCGGGTTGGCCCGTGAGCACCGTGCGTGCCGCGCTGATGCTCACGGGCTTGGGCCTGGCGTTGGCCCTGGGTCGGGGGCGGGATCCGCGGCAGCTGCTGGGGCTGGCGGTCTTCGCCACCGTGTTGGTGGAGCCGGCCCTGGCGGCCACCGCCAGCTGGCAGCTGTCCTTCGGGGCCCTCCTGGGATTGGTGCTGCTGGGGCCTCGGCTGACCCGCGCCGTACCCCTCGACCTGAGCTGGCCGGTGGACCGCGCGCTCCGTGGCGCGGCGGCGACGGTGGCCGTCACCGTGGGGACGCTCCCTGCGGCCGCCTGGTGGTTTCAGGATCTGGCCCTCACCGCGGTACCCGCCAACCTGGTGGCGTTGCCCCTCGTCGGGCTCATCTCGGTTCCTGCGGCCCTGGCCTCGGTGGCCCTGCCGGATCCACTCGCCAGCCTGGCTGCACAGCTGGGCTGCGCCTCCTTGGACTTGGCCCTGGGCTGGCTGCGGCTGATGGCCGGACCCAGCCTGCACCCCGCGGTAGGCCCGGCGGGGGCCCTGCTGCTGCTGGGCCTGCCGCTGTTGCCCCGTCGTCCCGCCCTGGGAGCCTTGGCGGCCCTGGTGGCGTTGGGCCTGCGGCTGCGTCCCAGCGCTCGCCTGGTGGTGAGCTTCCTGGCGGTGGGGCAGGGCAGCGCTGCGTTGGTGGAGTGGCCAGACGGCCGGCGCTGGTTGGTGGATGGTGGGCCGTCGGCCCAGGCGGTGACCCAACATCTTCGCCGCCGCGGGGTGGGAACCCTCGACGTGGTGGTGGCGACCCATCCGCACCCGGACCACATCGGCGGGCTCCCCGCCGTGGTCCAGGCCCTGCGTCCTGATGCCCTGTGGGTGCCCCGTCCCGCTGCGGAAGGCGAGCAGGACTACGGGGCTCTGCTGGGGCTGGCCAAGGCCCTGGGCGTGGCGGTGAGAGGGCCCGAACACCCTACAGTGCCCGCTCTCCATCCTCTCGAAGGCTGGACCACCAAGCCTGGCTCGGCCAACGACGACAGCCTCGTGCTGCTGCTGGCCCATGGTCGTCACAGCCTGCTGTTCACCGGAGATGTGGAGGCGCGGGCCGAGGCGGCGCTGCTGTCGGTCCTGGGGCCTGTGGACATGCTGTCGGTGCCCCATCACGGCAGTCGAAGCTCGTCGGGCCCGGCGTTTGTGGACGTCCTACGGCCCCGGGTGGCGGTGATCTCCTGCGGACGGGGCAACCCCTTCGGGCACCCGCACCCCAGCGTGGTCGACCGCTACCGCGACAGCCTGCTGCTGCGCACGGATCTACATGGCACGGTGGAGGTCAGCAGCGATGGGCTGGAGCTGTCGGTCCGCAGCTGGCTGCCTGGACGGGGGTGGCGGCCTTGGGGGGTCGTCCCTGGGGGGCCCTACTCGGCGTCGGCCAGCTCGGTGGGGTCGTCGGCGCCCACCAGCTCGGCGGCTTCGTCGGCGCTCTCGTCGGCTTCGTCGCTGTCATCGAGGAACAGGTAGCGCACCAGGAACAGCCCCACGCCCACCACGATGGCGGCGTCGGCGATGTTGAAGGTGGGGTACTCGTTGGTGCCGAACTTGGACTCGAGCCAGCCGGAGAACTGGGGGTGGTCGGTGTAGACCCGGATGAAGTCCACCACCATGTGCCCCTCGCGGAACGCACGGTCGATGCCGTTGCCCAGGGCGCCCGAGAAGATCAGGCCCAGGGTGAGGGACTGGAACTTGTCGTCGCGGGGCAGCTGCCAGACGAAGCTGACGATCACGCCCACGGCGATGACCGTGAACACACCGAAGATGCTTAGACGAATGGCGGTGGGCAGGTCACCGAACAGGCCGATGGCCGCACCGGGATTCTTGGTGTGGACGATGGACAGGAAGCCCGGGATGACGTCGATGGTCTCGCGCAGGTAGCGCACATTATCGACGATCCATTGCTTGGAGGCTTGGTCGGCGACGATGAACAGCAGGCTCACCACCGTGAAGATGATCACCTTGGGGGAGCGGAGCTGATCGAGGAACGAACCCGAAGGATTGGTCATGGCGTGGATCCTCAGCGGCGGCGCGCAGTAGCCGTGCCCGCCCGAATGGGCCAGAGGCGCGAGAGCCCGAGTTCTTCTAGAACCGGAAGGGATAGTTCAGCGTGTAGGCCGGGCCATCGAAGGTCTGGAAATCGATCATCTTGACCGATCCGGACAGGCAGGACTCGAGGGCGGTGCCCTGGTAGGCGATTTCTCGGATGGAGGCCGAGGACACCGAGCCAGCGGGCTCCAGGGTGAAGCGCAGGGTGACGCTGGGGAGCTCGCCGGTGCTCTTCTTGTGGGCCAGGAAGCAGGCCTTGATGTTCTTGTTGTTCCGGATCTGGATGTCGATGACCGTGGTGGGGATGGTCTTCTGACCAGAGCTGGTGCTGGCGGTCGAACTGGTGCTCGGGGTGCCGCTGCTGGAGCTGGACGTGGGCTGCCGGGCGGAGCTGGAGCTGCTGCCCGAGCTGCTGGTGCCGGAGCGGCTGGAGCTGCCCGAGCTGCCCGAGCTGCTGGTGCCGGAGCGGCTGGAGCTGCTGCCTGAGCTGCTGGTGCCGGAGCGGCTGGAGCTGCCCGAGCTGGAGCTGCCGGTGCTGGTGGCCGCCGGCGCGGGCTTTTCTGGGGCTTCTTCCGGGACTTCTTCGGGCTCTTCGGTGGCCAGCACGTCGAGGAGGTCCTGGGGTGTGCCATCGGCGGCGCCGTCTTCGGGCTCTTCTGGGGCTTCTTCCGGGACTTCTTCGGGCTCTTCCTGCTTGTCCAGGGCCGCGTCGGCGACGCCGTCGTTGTCGGGCTGGATGTCTTGTACCTGCTGGGCCGCACTGGAGACGCGCTGGGCCAGGGTGTCGATCTCTCCGAAGGAGACCTCGCCCGTGATCAACTGGACCGTGAGCGGGTTCATGGCTGCCGAAAGCAGGGCAGCCAGCACGAGGGAGAAGAACAGGGAGGTGAAGACCCAGGCAGAGCGACGACCGAAGACGCCGGTGGCCACCATCAGGGCGATGAGGAACACACCCCACAGGGCCATGAACGTGCCGGCGAAGTGGGCCACGGGGAAGATGGGGCCACCCAGCGCCAGCACGATGGCACCGACGCCGGCGCCAGCGGCACCCAGCAGGATGATGCTGAGGTCACCGGTGGTGTCGTGGCTGCGTTCGGTGAGGGGGACGCCCGTGGCGGCGTGGGAGGGTGCGGGCGCCGGGGTGGGCTGGTGCCCGTAGACCGGGGCCACCGCGGGGGTGGGCATGGGCGCGGGCACTGCGGCCTGGGCCGGGTGGGTGGGCGCCGGCATGTCCATGGGGCTGGTGGGTAGCGGGGTGGGCTCTTCGGGCGCGGTGCCGAAGGGCGGGTGCGCATCCAGCAGGGGTGCGGCGGGCCGCTCCAAGCCGATATTGGCTGCCTCGGCGATGACCGTGGCCTCTTCGTTGACCTCGGGTTCGGCC
>Ga0307987_1000351_pt1 | contig 27586 bp, 41 predicted proteins | sample EllFjometagen181_FD_203157 | JGI IMG/M metagenome (GOLD analysis project Ga0307987, IMG submission 203157) | Marine microbial communities from Ellis Fjord, Antarctic Ocean - #181 | ecosystem: Environmental > Aquatic > Marine > Unclassified | place: Southern Ocean | collected 2014-10-08 | reverse complement strand
AAATGTAAAAAAAATCTTCATAATTGTATTAAATTAGGTTGTGTTAAAAATTTTGATAAAAATACTACTTTATTATTTATTTCAAAATAATAATAAACTACTATGCAATGACACTGTATATAACCCATTGGTTGTTTTGACCTATCTTTTTTTTTAAGATTTATTATTGTTGGTATATATGCAACGATATATATGTGGGTGTTGTCATGATTGTTGTAGTTGAACAAAGCATTTTTGTATTAGGATAAATTTTTTGTTTAACTTTGCAAAGTATTTTGGTACAGTATTTGTTTAAAATAAACGTAAATAAAATTATAATTATGAAAAAAATATTACTTTCAATGGCGGTTGTACTAATAACCGTTTTTAATGCAAATGCACAGTCATATAGTATTGAATGGGAGGGTGAAGCGTTAGGCGATACTGTTATATTTGAGGGAACCCCAGATGAAGAGTTGACTTTTCATCTAGTTTTAACAAATAATTCTGCTGATGTGGATACAGTACAATTAGTTCGTAGATTAATTGATTTGTCGCCAACTGCTGCTCATAATTTTTGTTGGGGATCATGCTATGAGCCTAATCTTGATTCAATATTTGCACCGAGAGCTTATGTGAGGTTAGAGCCTGGTCAAACATGTGGTGAATTTGATTTTACTGCATACTATTTACCTAATGGTTTTATTGGAACATCTATGGTTGAATACACTTTTTATAATAAAAATGATGCGAGTGAGAATTTAACTGTAGTTGCTCTATATGTTACATCTCCTGATGCAATCGATGAAAATATAATTAAGAATACTTGGATGTCAGATGTTTATCCAAATCCTGCAACAAATTTTGTTACGATTGATTACAAATTACCTCGCGAAGTTGTAAATGCAAACGCTAAGATTGTAAATTTATTAGGATCTGTTGTTAGTGAGAAAGAGGTTAGTGTGCAAAACAGTACAATGCGAATGGATGTGTCTGATTTAAATAGTGGCATCTATTTTTATTCACTGTTTGTTAATGGAGAGGTTTATAGCACTAAGAAGCTGGTTATTAGATAATTGTCTGGTTGGTGTTATTAAGTATAAATTGATTACCGAAGTCATAAAAAAACCCCGTATTGCATTATCTGCATACGGGGTTTTTTGTTTTAGCATGTCTCAGCCTCAACCTCAACCTCAGCCTCAGCCTCAAATCTTCTTCTACAATCCAAAAGCCTCTTTAACTTTATCTACAAAATCAAGTTTTTCCCAACCAAAGAAATCAACCTTTTTAGTATAAACTTTTAAGCCATTACGGTTTTCTTTAAAAGTAGTATTCTCATCTTCATAATTAACTTCTACTTCTTCAGTAAAAGTATCTCTTCCAAAGTGACCATATGAAGCAGTTTTTTCAAAAATGGGATTTTTTAGCCCAAATCGGGAAACTATTGCATAAGGCCGCATGTCAAAAATGTTTTCTGCTTTAGCTGAAATTTCACTATCCTTAAGTACCTCACCTTTGTTATTTTTAACATGGGCAGTGCCATAAGTATTAACGTAAAATCCAACAGGTTTGCTAACGCCAATGGCATAAGCTACTTGTACTAAAATTTGATCTGCAACACCGGCAGCTACCATATTTTTAGCAATATGACGTGTAGCATAAGCAGCCGATCTGTCAACTTTTGATGAATCTTTTCCCGAAAAAGCACCACCACCATGTGCACCATGACCACCATATGTGTCAACAATTATTTTTCTTCCGGTAAGTCCGGTATCACCATGAGGGCCACCAATTACAAATTTACCTGTTGGATTAACAAGTAGTTTCATGTCATCAACAAATAGTTTTTGAATTGCTTCAGGATATTGCTTTTTCACCCTTGGAATAAGAATTCTTTCAACATCTTCTTGAATTTTCTTCTGCATGGTAACCTCATCATCAAAATCATCATGCTGGGTCGAAATTACAATTGTGTCAATTCTAATGGGGGTGCCATCATCATCATATTCAAGTGTAACTTGCGATTTTGAATCAGGACGTAGATATAACATTTCTTTACCCTCACGTCTTATTTTGGCCATTTCAAAAAGCAAATCGTGTGCAGTTTCGGTGGTTATGGGCATGTAATTTTCCATTTCCTTATTGGCAAAACCAAACATCATCCCTTGGTCACCAGCACCTTGCTCTTCTTCGGTATTACGAACCACTCCTTGATTAATATCTGCCGATTGCTCGTGAAGTGCTGATAATACAGAACATGAGTTTCCATCAAAGCGATATTCAGCTTTAGTATAACCAATTCTATTGATAACACCTCTTGCGATTTTTTGTAAATCAACGTAGGCAGTTGTTTTTACTTCACCTGCTACCATTGCAAGTCCTGTAGTTACCATTGTTTCACATGCAACTTTTGATTCTGGATCCTGGCGTAGTATTTCGTCAAGTACTCCATCCGAAATTTGATCAGATACTTTATCAGGATGTCCTTCCGATACTGATTCTGATGTAAAAAAATATGACATATTTTAAAAGTGTTAAGTTTAACAAATAATATCGTAGTAATAGTAATTACGATAAGAAATATTATGAATTTTAGTCATGAAAAAGCATAACCCCATTCATAAAATACGCGAAAAACTTTTGATTGCATTGTAGGTGTATTTGCTTTAGCATTTTTTTACCGTGGTTGCAATCAATCAAATCTGTCCACGTAACCGTTTTTTAAACGAGGCTGCAAATTTATAATAATTTTTTAATAAAGCAACTTCATTCCAGAAACAATTATACAATCCTACAATGATGTATTATAACAATGATACAATAACCAAATAACCAGATAATCAGATAATCAAATCACCAGATAACCAAATCACCAAACAAACCTATTTTGTAAGCCTGTGAAAAATATCCTCCATGTTTTCTTCCTCAACCGAAAGCGAAAGCACATTGTAGTTTTTAGCAACAGCAAATTTGAATATATTCTCTCGTATGTCTTTATTATTTAACGATGTGATTATCCATTGATTATTATTTGTGTTAACAGCCTTGCCAACACCAGTAATTTTTTCTATTAGCTGTTTACTTATTTTTTCCTTAAACTCAACTTTAAATGTAGTACTGTTTCTGTTTTTTGCTGATAGTTTGTCAGGAGTGTCATCAGCCACAATCTTCCCGCTATCAATAATAACAACACGATTACAAATGGCTTCAACTTCTTGCATTATATGGGTCGAAAGAATAACTGTTTTCTCTTTACCAAGATTGGTGATTATTTTTCTAATTTCCACAAGCTGGTTCGGATCCAAACCCGAAGTAGGCTCGTCAAGTATCAGTATTTCAGGGTTATGTATTAATGCCTGTGCAAGCCCAACACGCTGTTTGTAGCCTTTTGAAAGAGCACCAATCTTTTTCTTCTTTTCAAGTTCCAGCCCTGTAAGTCTTATAATATCATCAATTACTAAATTTTTGTTTTTACGCTTTGGGTATGTGCCAAGTACAAATTCAAGATATTCCCGTACATACATATCATGGTAAAGGGGGTTGTTCTCGGGCAGGTATCCAATATGTTTTCTAATTTCAATGGAATTGTCTTGCACATCTACACCATTAATTTTTACAGTTCCGGATGAAGGGGGTAAAAAAGACGTAATAATCTTCATAAGTGTGGACTTGCCGGCACCATTTGGTCCCAAAAGCCCCAGTATTTCACCTTTTTTAATGGATAAGCTAATATTGTCGAGGGCTTTTTGTTGCCCATAATATTTTGTAATCTCTTTTATCTCTATCGTTGGCATAAATTCAAATTGAATAATTCGTCACAAAAGTACAAAAAGGTATAATCTATTTTACTTGCATGCTAAATTTGGATGATATGTGTCTTTTTTATCTGGGCGGACAGCCATGCTTTACGCTTGTAGTTGTTTCATTCCGATAGGTTTTTTGTAAGCAGTAAGTGGGCTCACTTTGGTCGCCTACTTCTGCTAACAAAATTACCATCGCAATTTCAGCAATCTACCGCTTCAATCATTGCCGCTTGGTTCCGGTTTCAAAAACTATATAATGTCCTCTTAGACAACTCACTATTTTTTATTGTGGTGTATAAAAAACGTCAAGGTCGATGTTTTTGTAGTCTTGAAATTCAGGAGTTTACATTAGTAAATAATTTAATTTCAAGACAAAAAAACGAAGAGATTGGCGTTTTCTTATAGCCACTATATAATATTAAGCTTAGCAAACCTTAACAATAAATTTTTGTTCCCAACACTATTAAAATGTACTGTTGCTTTTTTATTTGGTCCGCTACCTTCAATTGTAATAACTTTTCCAGCTCCAAATTTAGCATGCTCAACACTCATGCCCACAGTAAGGTCGTTGGGGTTTGCAGAAGTAGCACCTGAAGAACTGCTTTTAGTGCTTTTGTTAATTGGCTGTAAGTTTCTTCTTTTAATATTTGGGCGATTGGAGTAATCGGGGCTTGATGATGGTGATTCTTTACGGGGCTTGAAAAGTACAGGTTCGGGTTTGTCGATTAAGCTGGCATCAATCTCATCTAAAAACCTACTTGGTTCGGTAATGGTAAAGTTACCCCAGCGGTATCTGGTGTCGGCATGCGAAAGAGTTACTGTTTCCATAGCACGTGTTATGGCTACATAAAAAAGGCGCCTTTCTTCTTCTAAGTCGCTACGTGTACTAATTGATTGCATCGATGGAAATAAGTTTTCCTCCAGCCCAACAATAAAAACATGTGGAAATTCAAGCCCTTTTGATGCGTGTATTGTCATAAGAGTAACTTTGTCAGTATCTTCCTCTGAGTCATTATCCCTATCGGTAAGTAAAGCTACATCTTCCATAAATTCGCCAAGGCTTTTCTTTATCGACATATCTCCTTCGCTTTTTTCGATGGCTTTTTCGGTAAATTCCTTGATGCCGTTTAACAGCTCTTCCACATTCTCAACACGACTAATTCCTTCGGGAGTATTTTCATCTCTAAATGATTTTAGCAATAGCGAAGAGTTGGCAATATGGTTTGCCATTTCAAAAGCATCTTTTGTTTTATTTTCAACAATAAAACTATTAATAAGAATGCTAAAGTTTTGCAATTTTGTTTGTACACCCAAATTTACCTTTACGCCAAATCCAATTGGATTATTTATAACTTTCCATAAATTAGTATTATGTTGGTCGGCAGCAACTACCATTTTCTCCATTGTGGTTTTGCCAATCCCTCTTGCCGGAACATTTATAATTCGCTGTAAAGCACCTTCATCATTTTGATTTATTACAAGTCTGAAGTACGAAAGCAAATCTTTAATCTCTTTACGACTGTAAAACGACAGCCCTCCATAAATTTTATAAGGAATATTTTTTTGACGTAGTGCTTCTTCAAGTGACCTTGATTGGGCGTTTGTACGATATAGTATGGTAAACTTATCATTGCTAAGCTGCTGGTTCATTTTCTTTTCAAAAATTGCATTTGCCACCAAAGTTCCCTCTTCGTTATCACTTTTTGCACTTATAAAACCAATTAAATCTCCGGGTTGGTTTTCGGTCCATACGGTTTTTTTAATCTGATCTTTATTGTATGTAATAACCTTGTTGGCGGCATCTACTATGGTTTTTGTCGACCTATAGTTTTGTTCAAGTTTAAAAAGTCTGAAATCAGGATAATCGCTTTTAAAGTTTAATATATTACTAATGTTGGCGCCTCTAAATCCATAAATACTTTGCGCATCATCGCCTACAACACAAATGTTTTCGGTATTAGCTGCAAGACTTTTAACTATAATATATTGAGCATGGTTTGTGTCCTGATACTCATCAACAAGTATGTACTTAAACTTTTGTTGGTATTTGTAAAGCACTTTTGGAAATTGAGCAAAAAGCTTGTAGGTATTAAATAATAAATCATCAAAATCCATTGCATCTGCACGCATGAGCCTGTTCTGATATGTATTATATATATCTTTAATCAATGGCTTGCGCGAACTTTCGTCAGCTGATAATATGTCAGGGTCGTTGGCATATGCTGCTGTTGATATTAACGATGATTTTGCCATGGAAATACGGCTTGCAACAAATGCAGGGGGGTAAATTTTAATATCCAGTTCCATATCGCTAATAATCGTTTTTATTAGCCGTTTGCTGTCGGTGCTATCGTAAATAGTGTAATTTGATGGGTATCCAAGGTTATGCCCTTCAATTCTGAGAATTTTAGCAAATACCGAATGAAAAGTACCCATCCAAACATTTCGTGCATCTCCATCACCAATTAGGTTTATTACCCTTTCTTTCATCTCACGGGCAGCCTTGTTAGTAAAAGTGAGTGCCAGTATGTTAAATGAGTCAACCCCTTCTGAAAGAAGGTTTGCAATGCGGTATGTTAATACTCTGGTTTTACCTGAGCCGGCACCGGCAATAATCATTACTGGTCCTTTGGTATGTATAGCAGCGGCAAGCTGCTCTTTGTTTAACCTATTTAAAAAATCTTTCATGCACTAAATATAGTGTGCGCGAAATTACATTTTTAAACTTTATAGCATATCATTTTATTGTTAATTTTTGCCATGCGGGCGGGATTGCAGTGATAGCTTTTTTAATTGGCAGCTTATTTTTTGTTGATAGTTGGAGGCTGACATAGGAAGCCCTCCAACTAATTACAAAAAACAGCTGACAAGAAAAAACTATAAACGTAAAGCCCATTAAGCTGCCGTAATATTTTAATGAAGGCAGGTTAGCCGCCATAATAAAAAATATATTGAACTAGATTCCATTTTTTTATACGTTTTATAGCTATATATAATATAAGGTGTAAATTAGTTAATAAGGTATCCCAAGTGAGGCTAACAGAGAAATATTTTAAAATATTTATCACCAAAGTATTGTTAATAACAAATATATTTTTATCTTTGCACCCCGTTAAGAGCAAGAAATGTTTAAACTTGCTGAAAACGTAATAGTTAAGGAACCTGACAAGGTAAAACGATATAGGTTTCCGGCGTAACAATAACATTGATAATAATTGTTGCGTGGTTTTAATAACCATCCGGTATATCTACCTTGAAAACTTTCTGAGATTATTAAAAATAAAATGAGGTTTGTATAAATATATTTTATACTTTTGCGCCTCCAAAATTTGAGGAGTTAATAAATTAAAATTACAGATGCCTACAATACAACAATTAGTAAGAAAAGGACGGAAGAAGCTCATAGATAAGAGCAAATCTCCTGCTCTTGATGCGTGTCCGCAACGTCGCGGTGTTTGTGTAAGGGTTTATACAACCACACCAAAAAAACCTAACTCGGCTATGAGAAAAGTAGCAAGGGTTAGATTAACTAATGGAAAAGAGGTTAATGCCTACATTCCCGGTGAGGGTCATAACTTACAGGAGCATTCAATCGTGATGATTAGAGGTGGTCGTGTAAAAGATCTTCCAGGTGTTAGATATCACATTATCCGTGGTGCTCTTGATACTTCAGGTGTTGAAGGTCGTACGCAACGTCGATCAAAGTATGGTACTAAGCGTCCAAAAAAACAATAGTTAACAGCATAAGCTTTATATTATGAGAAAAGCGAAACCAAAAATACGAATTATCCTTCCGGATCCCAAATTTAATGATATATTGGTTACACAATTTGTAAACAATATGATGATGGGCGGAAAAAAGAGTACTGCATACAGATTGTTTTACGAAGCTATGGATATTGTAGCTGAAAAAACAAGCGAAGACCCTGTTGAAGTATGGAAAAAAGCTCTATCTAATGTTACTCCTGCTGTTGAAGTAAGAAGCAGACGTATAGGTGGTGCTACTTTTCAAATTCCATCAGAAATCCGTTCAGGTAGAAAGATGTCTATTGGAATGAAAAACATGATTAGTTTTTCACGTAAACGTCACGAAAAAAGCATGGGTAAAAAACTTGCAGGCGAAATTGTAGCTGCATATAAAGAAGAAGGTGCCGCATTTAAAAAGAAAGAAGATACTCACAGAATGGCTGAAGCTAACAAGGCTTTCTCACATTTCAGATTCTAAAAATACTATAGTTTACTAAATTAATGACAGCACAAGAAAAAAATAGCAACAGTCTTTCCTTAAACCGTAACATTGGTATAATGGCTCATATTGATGCCGGTAAAACCACTACTACGGAGCGCATACTGTATTACACAGGACGTAATTACAAGATGGGTGAGGTGCATGATGGCGGCGCCACTATGGACTGGATGGTTCAGGAGCAGGAGCGTGGTATCACCATCACATCTGCTGCAACCACTGTTTATTGGGAGTTATTTAATAAAAACTTCAAAATTAACATTATCGATACACCAGGTCATGTTGATTTTACAGTAGAAGTTGAACGTTCACTACGTGTATTAGATGGAGCTGTTGCTCTGTTTTGTGCCGTTGGCGGAGTTGAGCCTCAATCGGAAACTGTTTGGAGACAAGCAGATAAATATAAAGTACCTCGTATAAGTCTTGTTAACAAGATGGATAGAGCAGGTGCTGATTTCTTTGGTGTTATTGAGCAAATGAAAGACAGACTTGGAGCCAACCCTGTGCCAGTTCAAATACCAATTGGAGCAGAGGATGACTTTATTGGAGTTGTTGACCTTGTTAAGGATAAAGCTTTTATTTGGGAAGAAGATACTGATGGAACAAAAATTGTTGAAATTCCGGTACCTGAAGATCTTATGCAAATTGCACAAGATTACCGCATGAAACTTATTGAAGGCGTTGCTGAAGAAAGTGATGAGTTGCTTGAGAAATTTATGGATGATCCTCATTCTATTACTGAAGAGGAGATGATTAATGTTATTCGTACTTCAACGCTAAACATGACAATCACTCCGGTGATGTGTGGTTCTGCATTTAAAAACAAAGGTGTTCAGATGTTGTTGAATGCAATTGTTGAATTTTTACCTAGTCCGCTTGATGTAGAAGATGTTGTTGGAATGAATCCAAAAACAGATAAAGAAGAAATTCGTCGTCCAGATCCAAGTGATCATTTTTCTGCATTAGCATTTAAAATAGCCACCGACCCATTTGTAGGTAGAATTTGTTTTTTCAGAGTTTACTCAGGTACACTTAAAGCTGGTTCTTATATTCTTAATAATGGTACCGGTAAAAAAGAAAGAATTAGTCGTATAATGCAAATGCATGCTAATAAGCAGGAGCCTTTAGAATATATTGAGGCTGGTGATATTGGTGCAGCAGTTGGATTTAAGACTATCCGTACAGGAGATACACTTACAGGCGAAAAGCATCCTCTTGTATTAGAGGCTATGACTTTTCCAACACCAGTTATCAGTATTGCAATTGAGCCTAAAACTCAAAAAGATATTGATAAAATGTCGCTTGCTCTTGGCAAACTTGCAGAGGAAGATCCTACATTTAAGGTGTCTACTGATCCTGATTCGGGTCAAACTATCATTTCAGGAATGGGTGAATTACATTTAGATATTCTTGTAGATAGGATGAAACGTGAATTTAACGTAGAATGTAATATTGGTCAGCCTCAGGTTAACTACAAAGAAGCCATTACAGAAACTAAATATCATAAGGAAGTTTACAAAAAACAAACCGGTGGTAGAGGTAAATTTGCCAATATTGAGTTTGAATTAGGACCTGTTGATAAAGGTGAAGAGGGATTACAGTTTATTGATAAAGTTAAGGGTGGAAATATTCCTAAAGAATTTATCCCATCTGTTAAAAAGGGCTTTCAAACTGCAATGCAAAATGGAGTTCTTGCCGGTTTTGCCATTGAAAACATGAAAGTTACACTTTTGGATGGTTCTTATCATCCTGTAGATTCAGACCAACTTTCATTTGAGATGGCTGCTAAGGTAGGGTTTAAGCATTCTGCGAAGAGTGCAAAATCTGTATTGCTCGAACCAATTATGAAAGTAGAAATTGTTACTCCGGAAGATTACCTTGGGGATGTAACAGGTGACCTTAATAAAAGAAGAGCAATTTTGGAAAATGTTACTGCAAAAGTTGGTTATCAAGTCGTTCAGGCTAAAGTGCCATTGTCAGAAATGTTTGGATATGTAACTTCGCTACGCTCATTAACATCAGGAAGAGCTTCATCTAGTATGGAATTCGCATCTTTTGAAAAAGCACCTGAATTTGTAGCTGAAGAAGTAATAAAGAAAATAAAAGGAAATTTTTAGATAAATTATACTAACGTGAGTCAAAGAATTAGAATTAAGCTAAAATCGTACGATTATAATCTAGTTGATAAATCAGCAGAAAAGATCGCCAAAGCGGTAAAAACAACAGGCGCAGTAATAAGCGGCCCTATACCTTTACCAACTCATAAAAAAGTATTTACTGTTAACCGTTCAACTTTTGTAAATAAGAAAGCTCGCGAACAGTTTGAGTTAAGCACTTATAAAAGATTGATGGATGTTTTCAATTCATCATCAAAAACAATTGACGCGTTAATGAAGCTGGAGCTTCCAAGTGGAGTAGAAGTTGAAATTAAAGTATAACTAACAACGGTTTAAAGATTTGTAACAATGTCAGGATTATTAGGAAAAAAAATAGGCATGACTGCTATATTTGACGAGAATGGAAAAAATATTCCATGTACCGTTATTGAAGCAGGACCATGTGTAGTAAGCCAGATCCGTACTAAGGAAGTTGATGGTTATGAAGCTATACAACTTGCATACGAGGATAAAAAAGATAAGCATACAACTAATGCTATGAAGGGACATTTTGCTAAGGCAGAAACATCTCCTAAAAGGTATGTTGTAGAGTTTAGTCGCTTTGAAGAAAAGAAAAGCTATGGTGATATATTGACTGTAGAAGTTTTTAAGGAAGGCGAATTTGTTGATGTTGTTGGAACATCAAAAGGAAAAGGATTTCAGGGAGTTGTTAAACGCTATAATTTTAAAGGTGTTAATGATGCAACCCACGGTCAGCATAACAGATTAAGAGCTCCTGGTTCAATAGGTGCATCGTCTTATCCTTCAAGAGTATTTAAGGGTATGCGTATGGCCGGTAGAATGGGTGGCGATAGAGTTAAGGTTACTAACTTAAAGGTTGTTAAGATTATACCTGAAAAGAATGTAATAGTTGTAAAAGGAGCTGTTCCAGGTCCTAATAATTCATTAGTAAAATTAGAAAGATGGAGCTAGTAGTTCATAAGGTAAGCGGCGAGGCCACCAGTAAAAAGGTGATGCTTGACGATTCCATCTTTGGAATTGAGCCCAACGACCATGCCATTTATCTAGATGCGAAGCATTTTATGGCAGGTCAGCGTCAGGGTACTCATGATTCTAAGGAGAGAAGTGATATAATGGGTAGCACCCGTAAAATCAAGCGTCAAAAAGGTACAGGTACAGCTCGTGCAGGAAGCATAAAAAATCCTATGTTTCGTGGTGGTGGACGAGTTTTTGGGCCACATCCACGTGATTACTCTTTTAAATTGAATAAAAAAGTTAAAAGGTTAGCGCGTAAATCTGCCTTATCATATAAGGCGAAAGAAAATGGTATCATAATAGTTGAAGACTTTACTCTTGATACTCCTAAAACAAAGGGGTTCCAAGAATTTTTAAAGGGCTTAAAAATTAACAACAAAAAAACCTTATTGGTTTTGAACAATTCTGATGAGAATATATATTTAGCATCAAGAAATATTCAAAACGTTAAAGTTTTAAGAGCTGAAGGAATTAATACATATGAAATCCTACATGCGAACAATGTTGTTTTTGTTGAAAGCTCGATAAAAACTGTAGTTGAAGTATTCGCGAACATATAAAACTGAAAAAAGATGGGTGTAATATTCAAACCGATAATTACGGAAAAAATGACAGCCAAGGGTGAGAAACTGAACCAATATGGATTTATAGTTGATAAAAGGGCTAATAAACTCCAGGTGAAAGGTGAAGTTGAAGAACTTTACGGTGTAGATGTACTTTCGGTAAACACTATGAATTACTCAGGTAAAAAGAAATCACGTAACACTAAGTCTGGCGTAATTTCTGGTAAGACAAATGCTTTCAAAAAAGCTATTGTAACAATAGCAGAAGGTGAATCAATTGATTTCTTTAGCAACATTTAGTAATGGCTCTAAAAAAATATAAACCAACAACCCCAGGTCAGCGTTTTAAGATTATAAGCGCATTTGACGATATTACAAACAGTAAGCCTGAAAAAAGCCTTATTGTTGGTAAGAAAAGTACAGGTGGTAGAAATAATAAAGGTAGAATGACTATCCGCAATGTAGGTGGTGGTCATAAACAAAAATACAGAATAATCGACTTTAAAAGGGATAAAGAAAATATTCCTGGTATTGTTAAAACAATCGAGTACGATCCAAATCGTACAGCTCGTATTGCTTTAATCAATTATGTTGATGGTGAGAAACGTTATATCGTTGCTCCTCATGGACTGGAAGTTGGTAAGGAAATTATTTCTGGTAAAGGTATTACACCTGATATTGGAAATACAATGTATTTAAGTGAGATACCTTTTGGTACTGTTATACACAACATTGAACTTCGTCCAGGACAAGGTGCAAAAATGTCGCGCAGCGCTGGATCATATGCTCAATTGATGACTCGTGAAGGTAAATTTGCGATTGTTAAAATGCCATCAGGTGAAACAAGAATGATTCTTCAAACTTGTAAAGCTACTATTGGTATGGTTTCAAATGTAGATCACAATCTCGAAAAATCAGGTAAAGCTGGACGTAGTCGCTGGTTAGGCCGTCGTCCAAGAGTACGTGGTGTAGCTATGAATCCTGTTGATCACCCGATGGGTGGTGGAGAAGGTAGAGCTTCTGGTGGACATCCTCGATCACGTAAAGGTTTGCCTGCAAAAGGCTTCCGTACACGTGCCAAGAAGAAGGCATCTAATAAGTATATCATTGAAAGAAGAAAGAAATAATTAAGGAGCGTTAATTGAATTTATTATGAGCCGATCGTTAAAAAAAGGACCGTACATCGATATAAAACTCGAAAAAAAAGTTATGGTTAATGTAGAGTCTAATAAAAAGACCGTAGTTAAAACATGGTCAAGGGCATCTATGATTTCTCCTGACTTTGTTGGACAAACCATTGCAGTTCACAACGGAAATAAATTTATTCCTGTTTATGTAACTGAAAACATGGTAGGTCATAAGCTAGGTGAATTTGCACCAACAAGGCTGTTTAGAGGACATGCTGGTAAAAAGAATAAAGGTAGTAAATAAAGTACTGTAAAAATGGGATCAAGAAAACATATAAGTGCAGAACAAAGGAAAGAAGCACGTAAAACACTTTACGTTGCTCGCCTAAAAAATGTACCTACTTCGCCACGTAAAATGCGCTTAGTTGCAGATTTAATTCGTGGAATGAACGTTGAAAATGCCATGAGCGTACTTCAGCATACATCTAAGGAAGCGGCTGGAAGGTTATACAAATTAGTACGTTCGGCAATAGCTAACTGGGAAGTTAAGAATGAAGGAAAAAGAGTTGAGGACAACCAGTTATTTATTAAAGAAATTAGCGTTGATAGTGGTAGAATGATGAAAAGAATTCAACCAGCACCTCAAGGTAGGGCACATCGTATCCGTAAAAGATCAAATCATGTTACCCTTATACTAGGTAACAGAGTGCAAAAGGAAGATGTAGTAGAAGAAATTGTTACTGAAAACACAGATAAATAATGGGACAAAAAGCTAATCCAATAGGACTCAGGTTAGGAATCATCAAAGGATGGGATTCATACTGGTATGGAGGAAAAGACTTTTCAGCTAAGCTTGTTGAAGACGGAAAAATTAGAGAATATCTTAATGCTCGTCTAATCAAAGCAGGAGTTTCACGCATAATGATTGAGCGTACTCTCAAGTTGGTTACAATTACAATTTTCACAGCACGTCCTGGTATTATTATCGGAAAAGGTGGCTCAGAGGTTGATAAACTTAAAGAGGAGTTAAAAAAGCTTACTAATAAGGAAGTTCAAATTAACATCAGTGAGATTAAGAGACCTGAATTAGACGCATATATTGTTGCTACAAGTATTGCTCGTCAAATTGAAGGAAGAGTTTCGTTTCGTAGGGCTATAAAAACATCTATTGCTTCAACAATGCGTTTAGGAGCTGAAGGAATTAAAGTTCTTATATCAGGTAGAGTTGGTGGAGCTGAAATGGCTCGTAGCGAAATGTATAGTGAAGGACGCGTTCCATTACAAACACTTCGTGCAGATATTGATTATGCTTTAGTTGAGGCACATACAACATATGGTTGTATAGGCATTAAAGTATGGATTTTTAAAGGTGAGATTTATGGTAAACCAGATCTAGTATCTCCAAGTATTACCAGTTCAAAACCTAATAGACAATCTGCACCAAGAAGTGGTGGAAGACAGAAGAGAAGAAGGTAGCAGAGTTAAGTTAATTAAGAAATTATTAAAGTTATATAGGCATGTTACAACCTAGGAAAACGAAATTTAGAAAGCAGCAAAAGGGTAGGATGAAAGGAAATGCTCAAAGAGGGCATCAACTAACATTCGGTTCATTTGGCATAAAAACTCTGGAAGAGGGATGGCTTACATCACGCCAAATTGAGGCTGCTCGTCAGGCTGTTACACGTTATATGAAACGTGAAGGTCAGATTTGGATTAAAATATTTCCGGATAAACCGGTAACTAAAAAACCAGCTGAAGTTAGAATGGGAAAAGGTAAAGGAGCACCTGAATTATTTGTAGCTCGTATTACACCTGGACGTATTTTGTTTGAAGCCGAGGGAGTTCCTGTTGCAGTAGCAAAAGAAGCAATGAGATTAGCAGCTCAAAAATTGCCGGTAACTACCAAATTTGTTGTTAGAAGAGATTACTCTGAGTAAAATATTAGGAGATGAAGCAAGAAGTAATTAAAGAACTAAGTAAAGCTGATATTGTAGAACGTTTGGAAGAAGAGCGTAAGCATTTAACAAAGTTGAAGTTAAATCATACTGTTTCTCCTCTCGAGAATCCTCACGATATTGTTGCAAATAGAAGAACTATTGCAAGGCTCGAAACTGAATTGAGGAGTAGAATTATTGCAGAAAATAATAATAAGTAGTAAGATGATGGAAAAGAGAAACTTAAGGAAAGAGAGAACCGGCCTCGTTGTTAGTAATAAAATGGAGAAATCCATTGTAGTACAAGTAGAACGCCGTGTTAAACATCCTGTTTACGGTAAATTCATCAAGAAATCTACCAAGTTTATTGCTCATGATGAAACAAATGATTGTGGTATTGGTGATACAGTACGAATCATGGAAACGAGACCATTGAGTAAAAATAAGAATTGGAGATTAGTAGAAATTTTAGAAAGAGCTAAATAACCATGGTACAACAAGAATCAAGACTTGGTGTTGCTGATAATAGCGGTGCTAAAGAAGTACTTTGCATAAGGGTACTGGGTGGAACAAAACGTAGGTATGCATCAATAGGTGACAAAATTGTTGTTACTGTAAAAAGCGCAATACCTTCTGGAACTATAAAAAAAGGTGCCGTAGCAACTGCTGTTGTTGTTAGAACTCGCAAAGAAATTCGTCGTAATGATGGTTCTTATATTCGTTTTGATGATAATGCTGTTGTATTATTGAACCAAGCTGGTGAAATGATGGGAACTCGTATTTTTGGACCAGTTGCTCGTGAATTACGAGATAAACAGTTTATGAAAATAGTATCATTAGCACCAGAAGTGCTTTAAAAAAAAGAATTTAGTTATGGCTAAGATACACATAAAAAAAGGGGAGACTGTGATGGTTATTTCTGGGAACAATAAGGGACAATCAGGTAGAGTATTGGTTGTTGATGTTGCTAAAAATAGAGCCATTGTAGAAGGTGTTAATTTGATATCAAAAAACACTAAGCCCAATGCAGATAATCCTAAAGGTGGAATATTAAAGCAGGAAGCTGCTGTACATATTTCTAACCTTATGCTTGTTGATAAAGCTGGTAATCCTACACGTACTGGATTGAAGCTGGATGAAATTACAGGCAAAAATATTCGTTTTTCAAAAAAATCAGGGGAGGCTATTAAGTAATGGAAGCGACACCAAGATTAAGAACTAAATATACCGAGGAAATAATCCCGGCGCTAGTTAAAGAGTTCAATTACTCTAGTATTATGCAAGTACCTAAACTCGAAAAAGTTTCGATTAACCAAGGTATAAGTGCTGCATTAACAGATAAGAAATTGATAGATTTAGGTATAACTGAAATGACTTCAATTACTGGTCAAAAAGCAGTACCTACCATATCAAAGCGTGATGTATCTAACTTTAAGCTTAGAAAAGGTAACGCAATAGGTGTTAGGGTAACACTAAGAGGAGTAAAAATGTATGAGTTTTTAGATAGACTTATTGCTGTAGCTCTTCCACGTGTACGAGATTTTAGAGGAATTAATGATAAAGGTTTTGATGGGAGAGGTAATTACTCTTTCGGAATAACTGAGCAGTTAATTTTTCCTGAAATTGACATCGATAAAGTGAGTAATATTAATGGTATGGATATAACCATAGTTACATCTGCCAAAACAGATCATGAAGCATTTGGTTTGCTAAAAGCATTTGGATTACCATTTAAAAATCAAAAAAAAGCATAACTCATGGCCAAAGAATCAATGAAAGCGCGTGAGCGCAAAAGACAAAGAATGGTTGCACAATATGCAGAAAAACGTGCAGCTTTGAAAGCTGCTGGAGATTATGAAGGTTTACAAAAGTTACCTCGTAATGCTTCGCCTGTTCGTTTGCATAATCGTTGTCAGTTAACCGGAAGACCTAAAGGATATATGAGACAGTTTGGAATTTCTCGTATTAACTTTCGCGAAATGGCATTGAGTGGATTAATTCCAGGAATAAAGAAAACTAGTTGGTAATAATAAAAAAAGTATAGTCAGATGATAACCGATCCAGTTGCAGATTTTTTAACAAGAGTTAGAAATGCTATTGCTGCAAAACATAGAATGGTGGAAGTACCGTCTTCAAATCTAAGAAGAAATATTACCAAAATCCTTTTTGAGAAAGGATATATCCTAAACTATAAGTTTGAGGAAAATAAAATTCAGGGCACAATTAAGATAGCCTTAAAATATCATCCGGTAACAAAGTTGCCTGCGATAAATGATATTCAGAGAGTGTCTCGTCCTGGTTTACGTCAATATGTAAGTGCTAGTGAATTACCACGTGTTTTAAACGGACTTGGTGTTGCAGTACTTTCTACTTCAAAAGGTGTTATTACCGATAAAGAAGCAAGAAAATTAGGAATTGGCGGCGAAGTAATTTGTTATGTAAGTTAATTTGAAGAAGTAAGACAATGTCACGTATAGGAAAAATGCCCATAGCTTTACCGCAAGGAGTACAAGTTAATGTAACTGATACAAATCTTGTTAAGGTTAAAGGAAAATTAGGAGAGCTTGAGCAGCTTGTTGATCCTGCGATAACTGTTAAAGTTGAAGATGGGAGCGTAGTTCTTGAAAGAACTAGCGATAAAAAAGAACATAAAGCAAAACATGGTCTTTACAGATCTTTGATTGCAAATATGGTTAAGGGAGTTAACGAAGGATATACAACTGTTCAAGAGTTAGTTGGTGTTGGTTATAAAGCCGAAGCGAAAGGACAATTACTTGACCTTTCATTAGGATATTCTCACCATATCTACCTAGAGTTACCTATTGAAGTAAAAATTGAAACTGAATCGGCTAGGGGAAAAAATCCACTGATTAAACTTTTTTCAATTGATAAACAACTAATAGGACAAGTAGCAGCAAAAATACGTTCGCTACGTAAACCTGAACCATATAAAGGAAAAGGTATTAAGTTTCAGGGTGAAGAGCTTAGGAAAAAAGCTGGTAAAGCTGCTGGAGATAAATAATAAACTATTGAAACTGTTAACAGGTAAAACCTATTGTAATGGGAATAAAGAATAAAAAGGCATATAGCAGGCTTAGAATAAAAAGGAGAATTAGAAAGACCATCATTGGTACAGCTGTTCGTCCAAGAATGTCTGTATTTAGAAGCAATAAGCAAATTTATGTTCAGCTTATTGACGATAGTAATGGTACTGTTCTTGTTTCAGCATCATCACGTGAAAAAGATTCTGCTGATACAAAAGTTAATAAAATTGAACAGGCTAAATTAGTTGGTGCTGTTATAGCAGAAAAAGCAAAAACAGCAGGAATTGAAAATGTTGTTTTTGATAGGAATGGATATTTATATCATGGCAGAGTTAAATCACTTGCTGATGCTGCTAGATCCGGAGGACTTAAATTTTAATAGATCATGACAAACGCAAATATAAAACGTGTTAAACCCAGTGAAATCGAATTTAAAGATAGACTGGTAAGCATTCAAAGAGTAACTAAGGTTACAAAAGGTGGACGTACTTTTAGTTTTTCAGCAGTTGTTGTTGTTGGAAATGAAAATGGAGTTGTAGGTTATGGTCTTGGTAAGGCTAAAGAGGTTACTTCTGCTATTGCTAAGGGTATTGATGATGCAAAAAAACATCTTGTTAAAGTTCCTGTTTTAAACGGAACTATACCTCACCAACAGTTGGGTAAGTATAGTGGTGCATTAATTTATGTGCAACCTGCCGCACCTGGTACCGGAATTATTGCTGGTGGAGCCATGCGTGCCGTTCTTGAAAGTGTTGGTGTTAAAAATGTACTCGCAAAATCGAAAGGTTCGTCAAATCCTCATTCTGTTGTTAAAGCTACCATTGACGCTTTAACAAAAATGAGAGATCCATATACAATTGCACAAGTTAGAGGTGTTGAATTAGACACCGTTTTTAACGGATAATAGTTAAAAAAAGCAGGAGATGAAAAAAGTAAAAGTTACCCAAGTTAGAAGTGCAATTAATAGGCCAAATAGGCAGAAATTGACACTTATCGCTTTAGGAATAAAAAAATTGAATAAACCTAAAGTACACGATGCAACTCCGCAGGTGAGGGGTATGATTGAGAAAGTGAAGCATTTATTGAAGACAGAAGAAATTTAAAAATTATAGATAATGGATTTAAGCAATCTTAAACCTGCAGAGGGTTCTGTAAAGAACAAAAAGAGAATAGGACGTGGGCAAGGTTCCGGACGTGGCGGTACTGCTACAAAAGGACATAAAGGAGCTCAATCAAGATCTGGTTACAAACGTAAAATAGGTTTTGAAGGAGGGCAAATGCCATTATACCGTCGTGTTCCTAAATTTGGTTTTAAAAATATTAACCGAAAAGAATATAGAGGCATTAATGTAGAAGTACTACAAGAGCTTGCTGATAAACTGAATATTAGTGTTATTAATAAGGATATTCTTATTGAGAACGGTTTAGCCAATAAAAATGACCTAATTAAGATACTAGGTATGGGTGAGCTTAAAGCCAAACTGGAAGTTACTGCAAACGGGTTTACAAAAACAGCACAGGCAGCTATTGAAGCACAGGGTGGTACTGTTACAAAAATGTAAAATTAGATGAAAAAATTAATCGAAACAATTAGAAATATAAATAAGATTGAGGAATTAAGGAATCGTATTCTTTTTACCCTTGGTATTATTTTGATCTATCGTTTAGGATCGTATATAGTATTGCCAGGTGTTGATCCCAATATGTTGGCCAACCTTAAACAACAAGGTGAAGGTGGTTTAATGGGATTACTGAACATGTTTTCAGGGGGTGCATTTTCAAATGCATCTATTTTTGCGCTTGGTATTATGCCATATATCTCTGCATCTATTGTTATACAGCTTCTTGGCATGGCAATTCCTTATTTTCAAAGGTTGCAGCGTGAAGGTGAAAGTGGTAGACGTAAGGTAAATCAAATTACTAGATATTTAACAGTTGTTATTGTAGGATTACAAGCACCTGGATATATTGCAAACCTTGTTTCACAATTGCCTGCTGAAGCTATTACCCCATTTAATGCTGCGATTAGTACTCCGCCTATTTTCTTTTGGATATCCTCAACTGTTATACTAATAGCAGGTACATTATTTGTTATGTGGCTAGGCGAAAAAATTACAGATAAGGGAATTGGTAATGGTATCTCTTTAATAATTATGATTGGTATTATTGCGCGATTGCCTGGTTCACTTGTGCAGGAGTTTGCGTCTAAGATGGGTGCATTTGGTGGAGGACTCGTATACTTCCTACTTGAACTTGTAATATTAATATTTGTAATCTTGTTTACCATATTACTTGTGCAGGGTACTCGAAGGGTTCCTGTGCAGTACGCTAAGCGTGTTGTAGGTAATAAACAATATGGTGGAGTACGTCAGTACTTGCCACTTAAAGTTAATTCTGCTGGAGTTATGCCTATCATTTTTGCCCAGGCAATTATGTTCCTTCCTATTACGTTGGTTGGATTTGCAAACTCTGAGGCAATGTCTGGCTTTGCAGCCGCATTTTCTGATTATACAGGGTTTTGGTATAACTTTACATTCTTCGTTACAATTATTTTATTTACCTATTTTTATACTGCTATTACTATTAATCCTAAGCAAATGGCTGACGATTTAAAAAAGAATGGCGGTTTTATTCCCGGTGTTAAACCTGGAAAGAAAACAGCTGAATATCTCGATAATATATTATCTCGTATAACATTACCTGGTTCTATATTCCTTGGATTTATTGCAATTATGCCTGCATTTGCTATGATTGCTGGTGTTAATAGTGGGTTTGCCCAATTTTATGGTGGTACCTCATTATTAATTTTAGTTGGTGTTGTACTTGATACATTACAACAAATTGAAAGTTATTTATTGATGCGCCATTATGATGGACTGACTAAGTCAGGCCGAATTAAAGGTAGATCATCTACATTTAATATGTAATTTTACTCTGCGTTTGATGATTTATATTAAAACAGACGAAGAAGTTGAAATACAACGAAAGAGTTCTTTACTTGTTGGAAAAACTTTAGCTGAAGTGGCTAAGCTTATCAAACCTGGAGTTAATACCAGCGTTTTGGATAAAGTTGCTGAAACTTATATTCGAGACAATGGTGCAGTGCCTGGGTTTAAGGGGTATGGCGGCTTTCCTGCAACACTTTGCATCTCTGTAAATGAGGAAGTAGTGCATGGTATTCCTGGGAATAGGGAGCTGAAAGATGGCGATATAGTGTCTGTTGATTGTGGAACATTAATGAATGAATTTTATGGTGATTCTGCATATACGTTTGCCGTTGGTGAGGTTGATGAAAAAGTTCTTTTGCTTTTAGAACGGACAAAGCAATCACTTTATCTGGGAATAGAGCAGGCTATAGTTGGCAAGAGAGTTGGAGATATTGGACATGCTGTTCAGCATTATGTTGAAGGTTTTGGCTACACAGTAGTGCGTGACCTAGTTGGGCACGGAGTTGGTAGAAACTTACATGAAAAACCAGAAGTTCCTAATTATGGGAGGCGTGGTTCTGGGATTAAACTCCGAAATGGAATGTGTTTAGCAATTGAACCAATGATTAATCTTGGGGTTAAAGATGTGGTTCAGGATAAAGACGGGTGGACAATACGTACTGTTGATGCCCAACCATCTGCACACTTTGAACACGACATTGTTGTTAGAAATGGAAAAGCTGATATAATGTCAACATTTGAATATATTGAACAAGTGTTAAATAATAAATAGTCGATACATATGGCAAAACAAAAGTCAATTGAACTAGATGGTACAGTAATAGAATCACTAGGAAACGCTATGTTTAGAGTTGAATTGGAAAATGGACATAAAATTACAGCTCATATTTCAGGGAAGATGAGAATGCATTATATTAAAATTTTACCTGGCGATCGAGTTAAGTTGGAAATGTCACCATATGATTTATCAAAAGGTAGAATAACATTTAGATACAAATAGATATAAAGATGAAAATAAGAGCATCAATTAAGAAAAGAACTCCTGAAGACAAATTAGTTCGTCGTAAAGGTAGATTGTATATTATTAACAAAAAGAATCCTAAATATAAACAAAGACAAGGGTAACTTGTTGTTGGTTATAAACTGATTAAAAATAATAATTATGGCTAGAATTGCTGGAGTAGATGTACCAAGTAAAAAGAGAGGCGAAATTGCACTTACATATATTTATGGAATTGGCAGAAATGCTTCTCAAAAAATATTAACAAAAGCTGGTGTTGATTGGAGTGTAAAATCTGAAGATTGGACAGATGATCAACAAAACGATATTCGTAACGTAATTGCTGATGGTTATAAAGTTGAAGGTGAATTACGCTCCGAAACTCAAATGAACATTAAGCGTTTAATGGATATTGGTACTTACAGAGGTATCAGACATCGTATTGGCTTACCTTTAAGGGGGCAGAATACAAAAAATAATGCTCGTACTCGTAAAGGTCGTAAAAAAACTGTTGCCAATAAGAAAATGGCTGTTAAATAATTATAAATATATTCAATTCATAGTCTAGTAATAAGATAAGTATGGCACAAAGGACCAGAAATGCAAAAAAAAGAGTTGTTAAGGTGGAGCCCATAGGAAGAGCCTATATTAAAGCTTCATTTAATAATATTATTATCTCTTTAACAAATGATTCAGGACAAGTAATTTCATGGGCATCTGCCGGTAAAATGGGATTTAGAGGTTCTAAAAAAAATACTCCTTATGCTGCACAAATGGCAGCAACCGAATGTTCAAAAGCTGCACACGATCAAGGTCTGCGTAAAGTAAAAGTTTACGTTAAGGGACCTGGTTCAGGACGTGAGTCTGCGATTAGAACTATTCACTCATCTGGAATTGAAGTTACTGAGATTATTGATGTAACTCCACAACCACATAACGGTTGTAGACCTCCAAAACGAAGAAGAGTATAATTTATTAACTGAAAAAAAATCTAAGCTATGGCAAGATATATAGGACCAAAATCCAAAATTGCGCGTAAATTTAATGATCCGATCTACGGACCTGATAAATTTCTTGAAAAGAAAGCATTTCCTCCAGGACAGCATGGTCCTAATAAAAGAAGGAAAAAACAATCAGAATATGGTATTCAGCTTCAAGAAAAACAAAAAGCTAAATATACCTATGGTATACTTGAAAGACAATTTCGTAATATTTTTAAACTTGCAAACCGCAAAAAAGGTATTACTGGAGAAAATCTTCTTAAATTAATTGAAGCTCGTCTTGATAATACTGTGTATCGTTTAGGCATTTCACCTACCAGATCAGGTGCTCGCCAATTAGTTTCGCATCGACATATTACCGTTAATGGCGGTATTGTGAATATTGCATCTTACTCTCTTAAAGAAGGTGATGTAGTTGGTGTTAGAGAAAAGTCGAAAAGCTTGGTTATAATTAGCGATTCTTTAGAAAGTCCACATAAAAGCTTTTCATGGCTCGAGTGGGATTCTGAAAAATTGCAGGGTATATTCCTTAACTATCCAGCTCGTGATGAAATTCCTGAGAATATTAAGGAACAACTTATTGTTGAACTTTACTCTAAGTAGTAAAGTAATTAATTAATCGAAAATTTTAAAGTTAAATATAAATTATGGCAATTTTAGCATTTCAGAGACCCGATAAGGTTATAATGAATGAAGCCGATGAGTTCCACGGAATATTTGAATTTCGCCCACTCGAGCCTGGTTTTGGTATAACTATTGGTAATGCTCTCAGACGAATTTTACTATCTTCACTTGAAGGATTTGCCATTACATCATTAAAAATTGATGGTGTAGTACATGAATTTTCTACTGTTAAAGGTGTTGTTGAAGATGTTACCGAGATTGTACTAAATCTTAAAAAAATCCGCTTTAAACAACAAATTGAAGGCGAGAATAGTGAGAAAGTGAATATTGTTATTGGTGATCAAGATGTTTTTACAGCTGGTGATATTAATAAATTCCTTTCCGTTTTTCAAGTCCTTAATCCAGATGAAGTTATTTGTCATCTAGATTCATCTGTTAAATTAAGCATGGAACTTACCATTGCCAAAGGTAGAGGATATGTTCCTGCAGATGAAAATGTAGATGAAGATGCGTTAATTGGTACAGTTGCTATCGATTCGATACATACACCAATTAAAAATGTTAAGTTTCACGTTGAAGATTTCAGAGTTGAACAAAAAACTGATTACGAAAAACTTGTCATTGATATTATTACTGATGGTTCAATACATCCAAAAGAGGCATTGAAAGAGGCAGCAAAAATTTTAATTCATCATTTTATGCTCTTCTCCGATGAGCGAATTACTCTTGAAACAGAAGAGAAATCAGTTAATGAGGAGTTTGATGAAAATACCCTTCATGTTCGTCAGTTACTTAAATTAAAGCTTACAGATTTAGACTTATCAGTAAGAGCTCTTAATTGTTTGAAAGCTGCCGATGTTGAAACATTAGGCGAATTAGTAGCATATAATAGAAATGATTTACTTAAGTTTAGAAACTTTGGTAAAAAATCTCTTACCGAACTTGACCAATTAGTTGATGTAAAGGGTCTTGAGTTTGGCATGAATGTATCAAAATATAAATTAGATAAGGAATAATTGCGATGAGACACAGAAAGAGTTTTAATCATTTAGGAAGAACAGCATCACACAGGAAAGCAATGCTTTCGAACATGGCAACTTCCTTGATACTACATAAAAGAATTACCACGACTGTTGCTAAGGCTAAAGCCCTTAGAGGTTATGTTGAGCCTTTAATTACAAAATCAAAAGAAGATACCACTCACTCTAGAAGGATTGTTTTTAGTTATTTACGTGATAAATATGGCGTAACTGAATTGTTTAGAAACATTGCTCCAAAGGTGGCTGATCGTCCGGGTGGATATACAAGGATAATTAAACTTGGTAAACGTTTGGGTGATAACGCCGAAATGGCTATGATTGAATTGGTTGATTTTAATGAATTATTATTGACGGATAAATCTAAAAAAGCAAAATCAACGCGTCGTCGTAGAGGAGGAGCTACAAAAACAGCAGCTCAAACTGAACCTGCTGTTGATACGACAAATAATGATGTTGTTGAAGATGCAGTTGTTGTTGAAGATGCAGTTGTTGTTGAAGAAGAAAAATCAGCAGAAACTTCTGAAACTGAAAAGAAAGAAGATAACAAATAGATATTTAGCAAATATTATTTTTTATGAAAGGACAAGGGTTTTTACTCTTGTCCTTTTTTTATGATGTTCTTTTAAAAGATATATTGTTTGAATAAAAAATGGTAATTTCGCTAATTATTAAAAAATATAAAGATATGAGTCAAATAGCAAATATACACAGTAGGCAAATTTTGGATTCGCGTGGAAACCCAACAGTTGAAGTTGATGTTTATACAACTACCGGTATTGTTGGTAGGGCAGCAGTTCCTTCTGGTGCCTCCACTGGTATTCACGAAGCAGTAGAATTAAGGGATGGTGATAAGGATGTTTTTCTTGGAAAAGGTGTTCAAAAAGCTGTTCAAAATGTTAACAATGTACTATCCGAAGAATTAAACGGATACTATGTTACCGATCAGGTTGAAATAGATAAAAGAATGATTGAAATTGATGGTACTCCCAACAAAGCAAAGCTAGGCGCAAATGCTATACTCGGAGTTTCATTAGCAGTCGCTCATGCCGCAGCGCAAGAAACAAATCAGCACCTTTTTAGATATATTGGTGGAGTAAATGCGAAAATGCTTCCTATCCCAATGATGAATATACTAAATGGTGGATCGCATGCTGATAATAGTATCGACTTTCAAGAATTTATGATAATGCCCGTAGGAGCCAAAAGTTTTAGCGATGCCTTAAGAATGGGAACAGAAGTTTTTCATAACTTAAAATCCGTACTTAAAAAATCTGGTTATTCTACAAATGTAGGTGATGAGGGTGGATTTGCACCAAACTTAAAATCAAACGAAGAAGCTGTAAAAGTTGTACTAGAGGCAATTGATAGAGCTGGATACCGTGCTGGTGAAGATATTTATATAGCTCTAGATCCTGCATCATCTGAGTATTTTATTAAAGAAGAAAATGTATATCATCTAAAATGGTCAACTGGTGAAAAGTTAACTCCTGCAGAAATGGTTGATTATTGGGATAATTGGACCAAGAAATATCCTATTATTTCCATTGAAGATGGTATGGATGAAGATGATTGGGATGGGTGGAAGCTCATGACTGATAAAATGGGTGACAGAATTCAAATAGTGGGTGACGATTTATTTGTGACAAATACACAAAGATTAGCTGAAGGTATTAAGAAAGGTGTTGCTAACTCCATTCTTATTAAAGTAAATCAAATTGGAACTCTAACAGAAACCATTGATGCTGTTTCTATGGCATCTAATAATAGTTACACTTCAATTATTAGTCATCGTTCAGGTGAAACCGAAGATGTAACAATTGCTGATTTAGCAGTTGCGTTGAATACCGGTCTAATTAAAACGGGTTCTGCAAGTAGGTCTGATAGAATTGCAAAGTATAATCAGTTACTACGCATTGAGGAATTATTAGGCGATTCTGCCACTTATCTTGGTAAGGATTTTCGATTTCTATAAAAAAATAGAGACTTAGTTTTTTAAAAGCCGGTGAATTTCATCGGCTTTTTTGCATATACCCGTAATTTTTTGTTGGATTTCAATTAATTTATTAAAACAGAATGTTGGAGTTGACATTTCAAAGGATAGCTTTGTAGCTACTTTTGCAATAATGTTACAGGGTCAAATTATTGAAACCAAAAGAACCCGTAATTTTAAAAATACGACAAAAGGTATTACAGAGTTTATTGAGTGGGTTAATAAACTTAAAAGCCCTGCTATGGATTTACATGTAACAATGGAAGCCACAGGAGTTTACTATGAAGAATCAGCTTTATGCAGAGATCCATACAGCAGAACCTTTGAAACGTACAATTACAAGATTTAAAAATAGAATTAAATATTTGGCTAAACAAATAAAAAGCGTTGAGCAAGATATTGATAAGGTTTTAGCTAGTGATAATTTTGTTTCAGATAAAGTTAAAATAATAAAAACAATACCAGGCATTAGTACAGCCACTATTGTTGGAGTAATTGCTGAGACAGGAGGGTTTGTAAATATTAAAAGCATAAAACAACTAACCAGTTACAGTGGTTACGATGTTTCCATACAAGAGTCAGGAAAATGGAAAGGGAAATCCTCTATCTCAAAAATAGGAAATAGTCACATAAGACGTTTGATGCACATGCCAATATTATCTTGCATAAGGAGTTCTAAAAATCACAAATCAACTTACAATAGAATAATAGAGAACAAAGAGTATAAAATGATAGGTGTTGTGGCTATGCAGAGAAAACTATTAGGGCTAATATACACCCTCTGGAAGAATGATTCTGAGTATATAGAAGACTATCAAAAAATTAAAACTGCATAAAAAAGACATCAGGTAATGCGGAGAATAGCCTTCTTTCGTCTTTTTTGCGAAGCAAAAAGTAGTGGAAGAATAAACTCCCACTACACAAGATAGACTTCAGTTCAAAGCATCGAATAAAGCCTTCTTTCGTCAGATGACAAAAATAAGAAAAATAATTGAAAATAAATTAGGATGTTAACACAGTATCTACCACTACAATCACGCCGCTGCTACGCTACCCAAACCTGACTTGTCTTAATCCAAACCCGTCTGGTTTTTTCCAACCGGCTGGGTTGAAAAAAAGTAAACCAGGTAAAAAA
>Ga0307987_1000348_pt1 | contig 27687 bp, 29 predicted proteins | sample EllFjometagen181_FD_203157 | JGI IMG/M metagenome (GOLD analysis project Ga0307987, IMG submission 203157) | Marine microbial communities from Ellis Fjord, Antarctic Ocean - #181 | ecosystem: Environmental > Aquatic > Marine > Unclassified | place: Southern Ocean | collected 2014-10-08 | reverse complement strand
GTTTTGCCCGCATGAATGGATTCTAACATTATCCTATTCTCCCAATATGTTTTCAATTGCGGATATGATCATTTAATAGCTCTCTAATGAGCTCTTTGTCAAGATCTTTAAAATAGATCTTTGCGGGCGTGAGGAGCCGTCCAAAACCTGCTCCGGATCTTCCACAAAAAAGCTTTCACCCAGAGGACGACCGATGCGCTCATGACGATGCGTCAGGTCGAGTTCGTTCCCGATTTCCACCTTTTCTGCTTTTCATATCATACTTTGGAAGCATGGACTGGAGGGGTTTCATCAAACCAGGGTTTTTCCTTTTCAAGCTGGCTTGCCAGATGAGGGGAGACTCTGAATCGATTTTTCTGCCAGGTGGACCATGTTTGTCACAACTGCGTTGAGCTGTGGGTTCAATCGGTCGATCCGCTCAATTGCCGCCTGACATATCTCTGAGACAGGAACCTGTTTTTTCCGAATAAGTTCGGCAAGTCCGAGGCCGTCGTACTGGTCATATTCCTTAAATCCGCCCATTATCCTCTCCTTGATTTTATCTGGAACATTTTTCTGATTCTGATGGGTATTGTTTCGCTTATTACTACATTCGAGGATCTGTTTCAATCTCCGAGCAATTCTTACTTTAGAATAATATCCCTTTAGTCGCTTATTTTCTGAAACCCTGTCACAAAAAAACAAGAAACTGAATCAACGGATGGACGGATGGGGGACGGATGGGGTCGGGCCTGAAAGCGCTTTCTTTTGGGATATTTATCATTAGAACTCAATAGGTTGACTTGGCCCGACCCCAGGCCCCAAGTCCTCCTCAATATTTCCGGCTGAAGTGCAAAGCCTACACCATTAGCCGCGCCTTACAATCTTCAAGAAATAATTGATCCCAAAAGCCGACTTATGAGAATCTGGAACAGAGGCTCAGAGACATTTTTTAAGATATTAAATTGAGTGGTGCTGGCTTAATTGCCCGGTGTCGAACATTCCTGTGGAATACGTTCGAGATTTTCCACGTTGTAGCCCTTGGATCTTGCCGTCTCAACCAACATGGCATAGGTCTTTTCGTCCATTTTGGGCTTCCGGCTTAGAATCCAGAGATACTTTTTACAAGGGTGCCCCACAAGGGCATAGCCGTAGTCATGATCCAGGGCGATAACCCAGTAATCCCCTTTGAAAGGCCAGAAGAACTGGACCTTGAGTTGGGAATTGCCCGTATCAGGAACGACAAAAGCTTTGGCGGTACTCACTTTCAATGGCCCCTCTGAAGACCCTTTTCGGCATGAGTTGACCACTTTCACATGGTCTTCCTGAAGTGAGTAATCCGCTGTTACGCAATGGCAGTTTTTCTGAAACCAGGCCGGCAGAGAGGCTATGGCATACCACTTCCCCATATATCGGCTTAAATCCACTGCTGCACTGTCTGGTCAGTGTATTTCTCAGGAGGAGGGCAGGCGCAGCCACCCATGATGGATATGGCGCAGACGATGAATATCAGCATGCTTCCGGACGTGTTTTTCATAGATCACCTCAATTTTTCATGAATTTATTAATGCCGTTTTCTTTTGGACCCTGCGTTTAAATCGCTCAAGGGAGACCACAATCTGCTCATTTTCACCCTCCGCCAGTTTTTCCAAACCGTGAAAAGCGGCCACCTGGAAGATTAACCGGTTCCCCAGAACAGCCTTAAGTCGGGCTTCCGCGTGGACCTTCGCGCCAAGCGGTGCTGCTGCAAAATGCCGTATATCAATACAGGTCCCCAGTGTGATCTTTCCCACGGGAATCCGGCCGTTAATGGCGTCACGGGCTGCGAGTTCCATCAAAAGAACCACACGGTGTGTGGACAGCACATCCGCATTCAGGTTCCCAGTAAAACTGGCAAGATGCTTCTTCAAAACCACCATTTCCCGGCGACCCTTCAAACCGATTTTAAGTTCCATTTCTGTCACAGACCCTGTTTATTTTCGAGATGTGCTGTTTTCTTTGGAAACCAGGGGATAAATGCATTGGTGCGTTCTATATAGTCCCTGTATTTGGGTCGTCTTTCCGAAATATCACGCTCAAGCAGTGCCACACCCGATACGCGAAGCAGCAGGAAAGTGATCACAACGGGGCTGATCACGGTCCAGAGATTTGAAATATGAGCGATGGTGATCAAAAAGAGCCCCCACCAGACCAGAGATTCCCCGAAATAGTTGGGATGCCGCGTGGTGGCCCAGAGACCCCGATCCATAACCTTGCCACGGCTTTCGGGATTGGATTTGAATCGACGCAGCTGCCAGTCCGCCACCGCCTCAAAAACAAATCCGGCAGCCCAGATAAAGGCCCCGAGTATATCCAGCCACACGAACCTGTCCGGCAACGGGGAGATCTGGGCGGTCTGGATTCCCAGTGAGATAACCCACAGCAGCACGCCCTGAAGGAGGAAAACTTTGAAGAAGCTGATCCACCAGAAATTGCATCCGTGCTCGGAACGCCAGACCTGGTATCGATGATCTTCCCCTTTTCCCAAGTTTCGGGTCGCAATGTGGATCCCAAGCCTCAGCCCCCAAAGGCTCACAAAAACAACCACCAGAAGTTTCCGTCCACAAAAACCGCTCGTTACGAAATAGGTCACCCAGGCGACCAGGACAAATCCGGGCCCCCAGAAAATATCCATGATGCTGGCATCTTTAAGCTTCAGGCTAAGCAGCCATATCCCTGTCACATATGCCATGGCAAAAGCCAGATTTGTCAAATAGACATTCAAAAAAACGTTTTCCACGGCGGCCCCCCTCGCATGTTTGAAGCGTTAACCATTGCCAAAAAGTCTTCATCTCTCAATGCTGCTACGTTCCGATAACCGTTGTCCCGTCCAGGGGATCCGTAACACGCTCCCCTTTCAGCCGTTTCTGGATGGCCGCCCGAATGGCCTCATGATTGACCTGGGTGATGGGATACTTCATTGCGATCAGAAGCGCCAGTATGTTACAAACCGACGGCACCAGGGCATAGAGAACCCGGAGGGTAAACACCACATCCTCCGATTGAGCCACATTGGGACTGTACCCTGAAAATCCCAGGAGCGACAGGGATATTCCCACACCCAGGGCTGCCGCAAGTTTTTTGGCCACCGACCAAACGCCGATATACTGTCCTTCCCGCCGTTTACCGCTCAGGAGTTCATCATAGTCAATCACGTCCGCCTGCATGGCGGAAGGGATGGCCAGGGTGGCACCGAAGCCGATCCCGGAAATGAAAACGAGAATTCCGTAAATGGCCGCATCCCCTGGACCCAGGAAAAAGACACACAAGAACGCACCCGTGTTGACGGCCATGGAGATAATCCAGGTGAGCTTCTTGCCGATTTTCCGGGACAGAACGACCCAGCCGGGCAGAAAGACGATTCCCGTGACAAAGTAGAGCGCCAAAAACAGATCCGCACTTTGAGAGTGTAGCACATACTGCACATAATAGAGGATCAGGGTGGCCGGCAGGTTGCTACCGAATGCCGCAATGGTGTAGGACAACAACAATATGACAAAGGGTTTGTTTTTGAGACACTCCCACAAACTGAATCCTGATTTTCCCTGCTCTCGGGAAACCCGGTTGCCCCTTTCCCGAATGGCAATCACGCACCACCAGCACATCCCGATGACCAGGGGACAGTAGATCACCGATATGATAAAAAACTTTGTCTTTTCTCCTTCCGGGCCTTCGGGCAGGCCGAAAAGCTTCGAAACCATATAGGGCGCACTGGCCGCAACAAGCGTCCCCACCATAAGAGCGCCATCACGCATGCCGAAAAGCGTCGTCCGTTCATTGTAGTCAAAGGTTATTTCAGGCCCCAGGGATTCGTAGGGAACCGTTACAAGAGTCCAGAACAGAAAAAGAAAGAATATCCAGATGCCGAACCAGGCGGTTTCAAAGCCGGACGTTCCGTCTGGGGGATTGAAAAGGAGAAAAATGGCAAGCGCGAGGATTAAAGAACCGAAGGCCATGTAGGGGCGCCTTCGGCCGAACCGTGTCTGTGTCCGATCCGAAACCAAACCGATCACGGGATCCGTCACCGCATCAAATAATCGGGCCCCCAGAAGGATTAAACCGAGCAGGCCGATATTGATGCCCACCACGTCAGTGTAGAACTTTGGGATGTATACATATATGGGAATGCCCACAACGGCCAAGGCAAAGGCAGGTGCAGCGTAGGCCACTTTTTTTAAAACCGGAACGCTGCCTTTTATAGATTCCTTGGGTTGAGCCTGTTCCATGGTTCCGATATTACCAAGAAAATGCTCTAAAAGAAATCAAAAATCGTGCACGAAGAAAATTCGCTGGTTGACATTATGAGCGAGTTTTGAAAACATCTTAATCCAAAAGACTGGCTGGATACGATGGAGATGTTCAAATGAAATGCGGCATCTTTTAAAAGCCGCATGAAAGGGTGATATATGCGAATTGCCATCATCGGCGCCGGTATTTCCGGCCTGGTTTCCGCCCACCTTCTATTTCCTGAACACGATATCGTCGTTTATGAGTCCAAAGACTATATCGGAGGGCACACCCACACCATTGACATTGACGCAGAGGGAAACACTTATCCGGTGGACACGGGTTTTATCGTGTTCAACGAAAAAACATACCCCAATTTCATCAAGCTTTTAAAACAGCTGGGGGTTTCCTGGCAGCCCTCGGAAATGAGTTTCAGCGTTCGCTGTGACAAAACAGGGCTGGAATACAGCCCCACGTCCCTCAATTCATTGTTTGCACAAAGGCGAAACCTGCTGCGCCCGAAATTCTTGAGAATGCTGCTGGAGATTTTCCGGTTTCGAAGGGCTTCCGAAAAACTGATCCTTTCACAGAACGATGATATCACCCTGAGAGAATATCTGCATAATAACGGCTATTCCAGAAGCTTTAGGGAGCATTTCATCATTCCCATAGGGTCAGCCATCTGGTCCGCCGACCCGGATCAGTTCGAAAACTTTCCGGCCCGCTATTTTACCGCCTTTTTTCAAAACCACGGTTTCCTGCAACTGCGGGACAAGCCCCCATGGCGAGTGATTCAGGGGGGATCCCGACAATATGTGGAAAAAATCATCGTCCCCTTTAAAGAGAGGATACGCGTCAATACCCCTGTTCAGTCGATTTCCCGCTCACAAAATCATGTGGAAGTGAAAGATGCCTCCGGTGGTGTGGAACGTTTCGATCATTGCATCATCGCCGCCCACAGCGACCAGGCCCTTGCCATGCTGTCAGATGCAACGGCATCAGAAAAAGCCATCCTGGGTGAAATCCCCTATCAGAAGAACCGTACCGTCCTACATCGAGATGCATCCCTGCTGCCGCGGCATCGCTCCTGCTGGGCAAGCTGGAATTCACACATTCCCGATTCATCCCATCAGGGGGCTACACTGACCTACAACATGAACATCCTGCAAAGCCTTCAAGCCGCCGACCCATTCTGCGTAACGCTCAACCCGACACAGTTGATCCATCCTGATTTGATTCTAAAAGATTTGATTTACCATCATCCGGTCTACACGCCTCAAGGCCTTGCCGCCCGAAAGCGTTTCCATGAGATCAACGGAAAAAACCGAACCCATTTCTGCGGGGCCTACTGGGGCTACGGCTTCCACGAGGACGGTGTTAAAAGTGCCCTTGCCGTGTGCAAAACATTTGGAAGGAGTCTGTAATATGAACAGTTGCCTTTACCAGGGAAAGGTCAGACATCGCCGCTTTACACCCATCCAAAATTCCTTTCGTTATCGCATTTTCCTGATGTACCTGGATCTGGCAAAACTGCCCCATCTGTTTGACATGCATCCCCTCTGGTCTGTGGAACATGTCAACCTGGCTTATTTCAGAAGGCGGGACCATTTTGGATCTTCGAATGTACCCCTGGACCAGGCGGTGCGAGACCTTGTGAAGAGAAGTTCCGGAAACCGCCCCAACGGGCCCATTCGGATGCTGACGCATTTTCGCTATCTGGGGTACTGTTTTAACCCGGTGAGTTTTTACTACTGCTACGATCTGGCGGACACCCGGGTTGAGGCCATTGTCGCGGAAGTTCATAATACCCCCTGGCTGGAGGAACACTGTTACGTGTTTTGTGAAGCCCAGAATAAGCATCCCCATTCTGGATGGAAGCAGTTCCATTTTCAAAAGGCATTTCATGTTTCACCCTTCATGGAGATGGACATCCAATACGACTGGCGGTTTCAGGTGCCCGGTGATGCGCTGCATGTACACTTGAACCTTGCCCATAAAGACACCAAGCGCTTTGATGCCACCCTGGATCTGAAAAAAGTTCCCATCACCAGGGGTTCGCTCACCCATGTGCTGTTGGCCTATCCCCTCATGACCTGGAAGGTCACGGCCATGATCTACCGGCAGGCCCTGAGGCTAATGATGAAGGGGGCCCGGGTTCAAACACACCCGAAAAAACGAAACAACCAGGGGTTGGATTAAGACCAATGGAAACACGCATCAGACCGGTTGAAAATCCTTTCCTGAAGCAAAAAGAACTTGCTTTTCTGGATAACGCGGCCAGAAAAATGCTCTTTTCGATCATGAGGCATCTCAAAAAAGGGCGGATTCATTTCCAGGAAGAAAACCTGCGAAAAACTTTCGGCCGTTTGGCCCATGACGCACCCCTTGAGGCCTCCGTCACAGTTCTGTCCCCAAATTTTTACAGCCGTATCGTTTTCGGCGGAAGTGTGGGGGCGGGAGAAGCCTATATGCTGGGTCTGTGGCAAACGGATGATCTGACCCAACTCATGCGCATCATTGTTCTCAACCAGAACGTCTTTGGCGGATTGGACAAAGGATGGGCAACGCTGTCGACGCCCCTCTACAAGCTTTATCACGCCCTTCACAAGGATACCCGAAAGGGGAGCCGCATCAACATCGCCGCGCACTATGACCTGGGAAATGATTTTTACCGGCTCTTTCTGGATGAAACGCTGACCTATTCCTGCGGTATCTTTGAAAACAGGGACAGCACTCTGAAGGAGGCATCCCTGGCCAAGTACGATCGCATCTGCCGAAAACTATTGTTAAATCCTGCCAACCACGTTCTTGAAATCGGTACGGGCTGGGGCGGGTTTGCCATTTTTGCAGCAACTCATTACGGCTGCCGCATCACCACCACTACCATTTCCCGGAAACAGTATGATCTGGCGGTGAAACGTGTCAAGAAAGCCCGGCTTGAGGATCGCATTAAAATCCTTTTTAAAGACTACCGGGACATAAAAGGACGGTTTGACAAACTGGTCTCCATTGAAATGATCGAGGCGGTGGGTCATCAGTACCTGGATACCTTTTTCCGCGCCTGCAGCGCGCGGCTAAAGGATGACGGCATGATGCTGCTTCAGGCCATCACCATTACGGATCGTGTCTTCGAAAAGCATAAACGGGGTGTGGATTTCATCAAGCGCTATATCTTTCCGGGGAGCTGCATCCCCTCCGTTGCCGCCATGAACCGTTCTGTTGCCTGTGCCACGGACATGAAGATGGATCACCTGGAGGATATTACCCCTCACTACGCCAAGACGCTACGGATGTGGCGAAACCAGTTTTTTGAAAATATCGAACAGGTCCGGGAACTCGGCTACTCGGAGGCCTTCATTCGCATGTGGGAATACTATTTCTGCTACTGTGAGGCGGGATTTCAGGAGCGGTATCTCGGTGATGTGCAGATACGACTGATCAAACCCATGGCTCGTCCGGCACCCATTCTGCCGCCCCTTGAATCTGAAGGAGATGAATCATGACCTGGATGCAGTGGACTAAGACTTATTTTTTGACGTTTTTGGTGTTTCTGGCAGTGGATTTCCTTTGGTTGGGTCTCATTGCAAAAGGGTTTTACCAACGATATCTGGGGCATTTGTTCAGTGAGCAGGTGAACTGGCCGGTGGCTTTTCTCTTTTATCTGCTTTTTGTTTTTGGGATTATGGTGTTTGTGATTTCTCCCGCACTCAAAGCGCAGGCGTGGACTCAGGCGCTTTGCCTGGGCATGTTGTTCGGTCTGATTACTTACGCAACCTTTGACTTAACCAACCTGGCGCTCCTGAAGGGCTGGCCCACGACCATTGTCGTCGTGGATATATTATGGGGTATTTTTTTGAGCGGTACGGTTTCAACCGCCGGATATTTCATAGCAAAATGGTTTTCGTGAGAAGAAATTTTATGATTCCCCTTCAGAACGTCAGTTCATTTTCGAGATCCGAAACAGTCGTTTCCCTTATATCGGTAAAAACTTTGTGGTGGCCACCTTTGATAAGGTCCGCCCAAGTGGTCCAGAGGTGAATTCCATGGAATTAAAACCGGAAAAATTCAAGAAGATACTCCCTTTGCCGGTGACCCTCATCAGCACCTGCAACCTTGCCGGCGTAATCAATGCGGCGCCTTACAGCTGCGTGATGCCCGTGTTGAGGCCTTTGGATCTGATCGCTTTTGCCTCAAATCCGAACCATGACACCCTCAAGAATATTAACGAAACCGGTCACTTCGTGATCAATGTGATGGGCAGACCGTCTTTTGAGAACGCCATCAGATGCGCCGGCAAATACCCTTACGGGGTAAATGAACTGGAAGAGGCGGGTCTGGGAACCGTTCCCTCCAAAAAAGTCAAACCGCCAAGGGTTGCCCATGCGGTGGGTTGGATTGAGGCGGAGAAGGTAAACCAACTGACCGATGAACACTACACCCTCATTGTGGGAAAGGTTGTATGTGCTGAGATAAACGACCGGTATGTGAAAGATGGCGAGCTCGACACCCTGCCCATTCTGCTGCATTTCCCCTATTTCCGAAATCTGGGGGAACCCATTGCCAGAAGAGATGCTTTTGATGTGTGAACTACCGGTCAATGGTGTCACATCTTAAGCCGACCTGAAAAAATCTGATCCACCCAATTCAGAGCAATGGTCTCGGTTGAAACTGCGCTACCATGGGCCATGCTGGCATCAATGATCTGTCCCCGGGTCATGGCTCCGACGGCATAAATAGAATCCGATATGGTGGCATGACCATTGATTCCGGTACGCTGCACACGATGGGTTAAAGGGTCCACCCAAAGGCTACCCGTCCCGTCAAGGGGCACTTCTGCAGGGCGCCCATATTTCATTCCTTTTTTACCGGTTTCCAACACCACCGGCTCGATTTGAACCGTTCCCGACTTCAGAAGATTGGCAGCCAGCGCCTGGGGGTTTCGATTATAAAATCGGCTCTGCCCTCTTGCGTCCACCAAGAAGGAATGGGTATCTGTCAATTTTTCACTGTTTGGGCCTTTATAAACAAAACAAAAGAGATCTCCCTTCATCTCAAAAGAAGGACTCTTAAGTAATTGTCGCACCTGAAGAATACCGGCTTGCATGAGCGCCTTCAGCTTCAGGGCGTTGACCATGGGCATGGGAGCCGCATGGGTGAAAAAAAAGGTGCTGAAATCTCTTTCAAACCGCATTCGTTCTTTTCGGGGAAGCGCCAGATACAATTCCCGAACCATGGGAAAGACCTGCTGCAGCACTGTCTGCCAGATCAGTTCACCATGGGGACCGTCCCCGTGCCTGGCGTCATCGATATGCTTTTGAAGACTTTCCGCGGGTGTTCTCTCAGGATCCATTACCCCCTTCCACGGAAAAGGACGACCATAGGCCTCCTTTAAATCCATGTTCAAAAGCGCAAAAAGATCTTCCAATTCCAGTTCTTTTTTCCGATTTATGAGGACCTGAATTTTCTCAGGCGTCAAAAACCGGTTCTTGTAAGGACCCCTTCGGCTGCGAACCGAAGGGAGTAGACCTTTTCGGGAATAAAGCGTGAGATGTCTGGTCTTTTCGGTTGGCTGATAGTGCAGTTCTCCCGAAGCAGTGTCTGAAAAAGTGCCCTTTGCGGTAAGGGTGAGCACGGCATCAATGGCGCTGAGGCTCGTGCCCATAATTGCTACCTTCGCATTTTCAGGGATGTGAGATTGAAGGCAATCCGCCGGCCAGGGGGAAGCAAAATACCGCACCTCATTTCTTTCAACAAACCAGTGGCCGGTGGCCAGGAGGATGCGATTTGCCAAAAGCGCCATTTCTCTGCCCGATTCAAGATTCAAAACCTTAATTTGTACTTGGGTATTCGCCTTTTCCCATAGGTTGATAACCTCATGGCCGGGGAAAAGCCGTACCCGGATCCCCATGCTTTCCGCTTTCGAAACCGTTTGCTTGAAACGGGCTTTCAAATATTCTCCCATGGTGGGCCGGGGGTAATGGCGACATTCCGGATCGGGGCTTAACCGTTTGCCTCCAGTCTCCAAAACCTCGGGAAACCGTTTCACCATTGGGTGGTGGTGCCGCTCTGTCCACGACTGAAAATCGTTCGGTTTTGAAACCAGGATACTCATATCCCGGGCGCACATGTTGATGAGATGAAAAGGCATGGCATTCTGGTCGCTGTGGGGAAATCCAGGCCCGAACACCTGTTTTTTTTCAATGATGTGAATTTCGATAGATGATAGGTCTCTTTTTTCCTTCAATAAGCCAGCCTGCAAGGCCTCCACAAACTGGCAGAGCATGGAGGTTCCGGTAAGACCGCCCCCAATGATGGTGAAGATGAGAGGTTTTTTTTCGTGGGGCCTTTCATTTTTATCCATTTTGTTCTGTATGGTGAACTTGAAACTTTAAACAACATTAAAAAACATTGGAACGTGGCATATTTAACACATTTCAAACATTCAGGTTCATAAAAAGCACCAGCAAAGGGATGAATCCAAACCATATGATATAGGAAAGGGCCATTTGCATCACCCTGTCGATTCTACAGTCAAAAAGGTGTTGCCGAATCACTTTGCCCATGACCTTCAAAAGAATCAGGGCATGGGGAATGCAGACAATCATGAGGGCAACGCCCGAGGTCGGAAGGATTTTAAACAGCAGCAAGACCCCGGCTGATACAGTCGCCATCAGGACGCAGAACATGGCTGCGAGTGTGGCTTTCCGAGGGCCAAAAATAACGGCGAAAGTCTTCTTGGCAGCTGCCCTGTCTGCACCGTAATCGGGCAGGGCCGCCAGCAAAATAGCCGCCAGTATGGCAAAGAACAAGGGCACACTCAAAAGCCATGGAACGTGGCTGTTGATGTTTCCGGTCTGAAGAAAAAACCCGGCCATCAATACGTAGGGGCTGTGTGTTAATCCGACAACGAATTCGCCAAATCCCCGATAACAGAATTTCAGAGGTGGGACCGTGTACCCTGCACCCAGCAATATGCCTAAAAGCATCAGGATGGCAATCCCAACTGCCGGCACATTGGGAGAAACGTGAATCAGGAGAGCGACGCTCAGAAAAAATAGCAGTAATATGGAAACAATCCCAATCCTCATTTCAGAGAAAGAAAGATCACGCTCAACGATGGTTCTGGAACCACCGCTGTAAAGGCTGCCATTCTGATTCAGCTTATCCGTTTCGTAGTCAAAATAGTCATTTAAAAGAACCGTCACCAGTTCCAGAAGAAAAAGACACAGGTATCCGGCAAGGTATGGTTTCAGGTGAAAAACATGGTATCGGTCTATGGCACAGACAGCCCCCAGGCTGTAGGCAATCCAGGCCATGGGATAGAATTGAAGTCTGACTGCTTTTAGCCAGGCTTTCAGCTTCGATCCGGTTCTGTTTTCATCTGCGGTCTCTATTGCCATACTCTTAGACAATATTCATTGGGGAGCGCCGGGCCGGTAGAAACGGTTTGCTGAAACGACTTTTCATCACTCTTTCTTTTTTATAGCTGGTTTCCAAACATGGCTCCCGATGGGCCTAAATGACAGGAGTAGCATCCGAATCCGGTTTGGGTAACAATACTGAAGGACTTCACACCCAGGGTATCGGCCATCATGGGTACAAGGCGATCCAGTTTCAGTTGGGTTGTTTTGGGATGCTTTTCGAACTCGGGACCCAGTAGCAATTCACCGCTGAGCCTGGGGAGATGGGAAGTGGGCATATGGAAATTTCCGGTGTTTACCTCCGATCCATGGCACAGTGTGCAGTCCACATTGGCAAAACGTTCGGGACGCCACTCTTTGAAAAGAACGGCTGCACGGGGCAGAATTTCCTTCCCCATAAACACTTTACGCTGAGGGTCCGTCATCGCAGCCCAGGTCAGCCGATTTCCGTCGGGACCTGGGGGGCCCACCTTTTTGGGATAACAACCCACAAGAACCCATGCTGCTAAAATTGTCACAATTATAAACGGGATAAATTTTTGATGGCCCATGAAACACCTCCTTGTAAAAAGCAAGCCTATTCTTTTTTCCGGGTCGGATCCATATACCGATGGGAGATCTCTTTCATCCGACTGCGGTTTGCCCCAAAATCATAATAACCGGTTCTTGAGGCCGATCGGAAATGGATCGAACGTTCATCATCATCAAAAACAAACTCCACATCATCCACAAACCCGAAAAGGGCTGAACGAAATTCCGCATGGAGGTAAGCGGGTTTTTCAGTCACAATGGTGCAACGTTTCATGCTTCGCAAAACCAGGAGCAAACGCTCTCGGCTCTTCGCCCTGGTTTCAACGTAAGGTAACGGCGATATGGCGCTGTCGGGATCAGTGCTCTTCGTGCTGACACAGTTGGGGGAATCCGGACAGGCGGCAAGGGTATTGTGATTTGCATCATGGCCTTCCTGTGCATGACCCATGCACCCGGCTGCATAACATCAATGATATCAAAAGCACAGCGTTTCTTGTTGTTACCATGGCAGTCCCAGGATCTCCTTTTTATCATTCAGACGCGGTTTCGAAGTTTGAGCTCCATGGGATGGGGTGAGAGGTAAAACTGGTCTTTCAGATAGGATTGTTCATATTTCCTCACATAGTGCTTAAAGAGCGTCACCGGAACAATGAGGGGGACAAGGCCGTTATAAAAGTCATCGATTACTTCTAAAAGTTCCTGCTTCTCGTCTGCGGTGAGCTGTTTCTTGAAATATCCCATCATGTGGTGGAGAACATTGGTGTGTTTTTTGACCGTGGCCTTTAACCGAAGGGCCTCCATGAGCAAAGACTCGTAATGGTCAATGATTTCGATTATTTTCTTTCCTTTGGTTTCCGCAACCAGCTTTCCCATTTCCCGGTAATGCGTTGTGCTGTGGCTAAGGAGCAGTAACTTGTGCCGGGTATGAAATTCTACAAGTGTTCCGGCGCTCGGTTTCTCCTTCAGCATTTGCCGCCACCGGTTCAGGGTAAAGATCCTTTCAATGAAATTCTCCCGCAGATGGGGATCATGAAGCCTTCCCTCCTCTTCCACCGGAATACGCGGAAAGTGGTCCATGAAGGCTTTGGCAAAAACACCCACCCCTTTTTTGACCGGCATCCCTTTTTCCGTATAAACTTTTACCCGTTCCATGCCGCTGCTGGGGGATTTGCTTTTGAAAATGAAACCGCAGAAGTCTTCTTTTTCAAGTTCCCTCACCCTCTGTTGTGCCCAGTGGGTCATGGTTTCAGTAAGGTCTTTGTTCGTTTTAATCGTTAAAACGCGGGGTGATTCAGGGTCTCCAAACAGGTGGATCGGCTCGCGGGGCAGTCCCAAACCTGCCTCCATTTCGGGACAAACGGGCATAAATTCCATATATTGCCCCAGCGTATCCGTTACATACCGGTCGCGGGCATGCCCGCCGTCGTACCGTACAGACTCCCCCAGGAGGCATGTACTGACACCTATGCGAATCTTTTCCATGATATAAAGCCCTCTCACAATTGTATGTTAATGCAGCATACCCGAATCCATATTGGGGGACAAATGAAAAAGGTGAAACATAGACCGAATCTAAATGGGATGCTGATCGTTTTAAGCCTCCGTCAAACAGACCGCCACACATCCGGGACCTGAGTGGATGGCAACAACAGCGGAAATTTATTTTGCTCCCACCAAAGGGAGAACCATTTGGACGGAAAAAGTAACCAAAAATGCGTTATCCAGGTAATGAGGCTCACAGAAAACAGATGGATATTTTTGCACACAGGTCTTTTTGATGAGTTCCGGGTCATCTGTTTCGCTCTCTTTTGTAAGATACAGGCGTTTTCCTTGATACCCCGGACCTTCTTCTCTATAAAGAAATACTGCGTGGGAATTTTTTTGGGTGTTGGCATGGGTTAGTTTATCCCCCATAATGAATGCAACCCTTGAATCGTCAATCACTTGAGGCTTTGTGTAAACAGCCGCATTCACTTTGCCATTTTCATCCGCGGTGCTCAATACTCCAAACCCCTCAGTGCTCTCAAAGTATTCCTTCAGATCCATTTCCATTCCTCCTTAATTCTGGGCAATTCAGTGGATAATCTTTGACAAATTCGCTACTCTGGACTATTAGAAGTCCTAATAATTTTTTAATGATAGAACAAATAAGTCATAATTGTCAACATGATATCATTGAAAAAATTGGATTGGCAAAACATTCGAGAGAATGTTAACCCGGCTTTCAGGATTGGAGAATTGGTTCCTTGGTGACATATGCTTTTAGCGGTAAATAAGAGACACGTGAGTTTAAATTCTACGGATGAAATGAGGAGATATGGCAAAAAGACGGTGTAAATCAGCTTTTCTATTTTTGGCTTGTATGGGTGTTTTGACCTTCTGGGCGATGGGGCCTACAAAAGCATACTGTGAAGTGGAAGATCCCAGTGACGAAGGGCCGCCCGTTCTGAAATCCGGATGGTCCACCTATATCCAGGGCGGCGCCCTTCACCAGTTCGACGCCCATATGGACGATGGCAGTCAGTTCAGCGTCAGCCGCTATTTCGTTCAGGGGGGCGTAACCTACGCAGTGGATCCTCTCAAGAGTATCTCCCTTTCGCTGGGATACGGTATGGACAGTTATGATTTCTCCGGAAACGGCAGTTTTTCGTCGCTGGATCCCTGGGAAAACGTTCACAGTACGCGATTAAGCGCACCCGTTCGATGGGGACTTGACCGTCAATGGACCCTCTTTTTCGTTCCAACGGTGCGGACTGCTTCGGAATCCGGAGCATCCTTGAGCGATTCGGTTTTTGGCGGGGGCTTTGCGGGTTTCACATACCGAATCAATGATCGGCTGACCATAGGACCTGGAATCGGAGCGCTTCGCCAGCTCGAAGACAGCAGCGTGTTTCCTATTCTGCTCATTGACTGGAAGATCACCGATGAATTGTCGCTTCAAACCGGGCGGGGTTTGGCTGCGACCCAGGGACCGGGACTCATGCTTACCTGGTCGCCCAACAGAACCTGGAGTTTCGGGATCAGTGGGCGATATGAAAAACTTCGCTTTCGTCTGGACGACGATGGTGTGGCACCTGGAGGGATCGGCGATGATCGTGCATTTCCACTGTTAGGAGGAATTACCTACAACTTCAACATGGATGCCCAGCTGAGTCTTGTGGGTGGTGTGGATCTCGGTGGAAAACTCCGACTGGAAGATGAGAATGGAAATACCATCACGGAGGAGGACCATGATCCTGTGCCGGTGCTTGGTGTGAGTTTTCGATTTCGTTTTTGAACGGAAAGCCTGAAGGGAGTGCACCTTTCCATCTGGAAATGACAAGAAAAGCCGCAGGGTTCATTCCGCGGCTTTTTTATTGCTTTTTCAATTTTTATGTCGTTGACCTTTTGTTTTCTTAGTCCCCCACGTTGACACCTATGGTGGCGTCATCGACGCAGTTCTTGAGATCATCATCACTGACATTCTTGGGGTCTTTCAGATCGGTTACGTGACAGACGAACTGATTTCCCGCTTTGTCCTTTACCCATACAAATCCTTGTTCAGCCATTTTTATTCTCCTTTTTTTTGGATTGCACGTTTTATGAACGCTTGGTCAAGTGGCCTGACCGGTATATCAGGCCAATTCGTTGCCTCGTATTTCATACTGTTCCGAAACACTTAGGAACAAAATAGATGTTCCAATCGCTATTGTCAACCACTCTGGAAAAAACTTTCAGATTATTGCCTGAAAACCTCCCGAACTCACGCTTGCATTCACCAGATGGAACTGATAATCTAAGAGGAATTTTAATGGCTTTCGCATTGGCCGCATTCTTGAAAATGAAGAGATCCGGCAAGGGGAGGAGGCACATGAACGACAGACCCGGTTTGATTCTGGAATTGACCCATCTCCTGGAGCGCCAGAGACTGTCTGTTTTGTCCACGCACAATGCCGGCCAGCCCTATGCCAGCCTCGTCTCTTTTGCCGCCACGCCGGATTTGATGGCGCTCCTCTTTGCCACCACAAGGTCCACCCGGAAGTACGCCAATCTGACCTCGGACTTTCGAGCGGCCATGCTCGTGGACAACCGCTCCAATGAGGAGACGGACATCCATTCTGCCATGGCTGTTACGGCCACGGGCCTTGTGGTGGAGGTTTCAGGATCTGAAAAAGATGAGGCATTGACCCTCTATCTTGAAAAACATCCCTACCTGAAAGAATTCGTTCATTCTCCCAGTTGTGCTTTTCTAAAACTGACCGTAAAGACCTATTATTTAGTGAGACGATTTCAGAACGTCGTTGAAATCCATATGCAGCCATGACCCTGATCCTGCCCATAGAACATATTGGTGAAAATGATCGGCCGAAGGTCGGGGGAAAGGCATTTGCGCTGGCATCCTTATGGAAAGCCGGATTCAATGTGCCCATGGCCCTGTGTGTCACTTCCGATGCCTATGATCGTTATGTGTCATCCACCGGCATTCGGGAACGAATTCTCATGGAAATTCATCGGAAAGCATTCGAAGACATGCGATGGGAAGAAATGTGGGACGCGTCCCTTCGTATTCGAAACATGTTCCTGACCACCCCCATGCCCGGATCTTTGAAGGATGCGCTCGGAGAAAATATCGCCAAAAGTTTTGGGGAACAGCCCTCGGTCGTTCGGTCGTCGTCGCCCGGGGAAGACTCAAAAAAGGCCTCTTTTGCCGGCCTCCACGACTCCTATGTGAATGTGCGCACCCGTGATGCCATATTGGAAAATATCATCAAGGTTTGGGCGTCCCTCTGGTCCGATGCGGCCCTGCTCTACCGCAGGGAACTTGGGCTTGATCCCGAAAAAAGCACCATGGCCGTGGTGATACAGGAAATGGTCCTTGGGGATCGCTCAGGGGTCGCGTTTTGCCGAAGCCCCGTGGATCCCTCCCAGGCGGTGATTGAGTCCGTGTATGGTTTGAATCAAGGCCTGGTGGACGGCACGGTGGAGCCTGACCGTTGGTTGCTGGAAAGGGCTTCGGGGGAAATCCTTTCTCACACCCAGCCCAAGAGGGACCTTTGGGTTGTCCCCGCAAAAGAGGGTGCCGCCCTGGAAAGTCTGCCTTCACCCATGGCCATGCGCGCCCCCTTGAAAGAGGGGGAGGTGGACGCTGTGTATCATTTGGCCATGGATTCAGAGAAATATTTTGAAAGCCCCCAGGATGTGGAATGGACCTTTTTTAAAGAGATCCTCTATCTGCTTCAATCTCGTCCCATCACTACTGAAAAAGGGGATGCGCCGGGGGATGATCGCTCCTGGTATTTGAGCCTGACCCGGAGTTTTGACAATCTAAAAGCACTTCGGCGAAAAATCGAAGAGAAACTGATCCCGAATATGGTCGAGGAGGCATCCCTTCTGGAATTGGAAAATCTGGATGACTTTTCCCTCCATGAACTTGTGCGGAAAATGGAACGGCGAAGTCGCGTCCATCAGAAATGGGTGGAAATTTATTGGAGCGATTTCATACCTTTCGCCCACGGTGCCCGGTTATTCGGACAGATCTATAACGATGCAGTACACCCTTCCGATCCGCATGAGTTCATGAGCCTGCTGGCGGCAACGGAAATGGAAAGCCTTAAGCGAAACCGTCTCCTTGAGGAACTGGCCCGGGAAGTTCGGGAAGAATCCGAACTCCGGAAATTGCTGGAGGCAGGTGATTTTGAGAATGTGGATCCCCCTTTTCTAACACGGCTGGACCGTTTTGTTTCAAATTACGGGCAACTCATCTGCCCTGATCCGTCTTTGAACGCGTGCCGGATTCACATGTGCGGCATCCTGCTGCGGATGGCCGCAGCAAAGACCACCGCCAGGGCCCAAAGGGACATTGCCGGCCTCACGGATTCGTTTCTATGCCGTTTCAAAGGGAAGAAAAGAGAAGAAGCCGCGGAAATGCTCGATTTGGCCAGGGCCAGTTATCGGCTGCGGGACGATGACAACATTTACCTGGGCAGGATCGAATCGGCGCTGGACCAGGCGGTTGTCCTGGCCGAGATGCGCTTGTCCGCCGACTCGGCCGCGGTGAAAGACCGAGGTTCCTATGAAGACCGTATTGCGGTTGTTAAGAAAAAAGCTTACGTTCCCCATTCCACCGTAAATGAGACAACAACGGATGATCATTTTGATTTCAAGCCACGACAATTGACTGGGCAGCCCGCCGGTCCCGGACTCGTGGAAGGCCCGGCCCGGATCGTAAACAACGTGTTGGACCTGGCCGAATTTCAGGCCGGGGAGATCCTGGTGTGCGATGCCGTTGACCCATCCATGACGTTTATGGTTCCCCTCTCAGGCGGCATTGTGGAACGCCGAGGCGGCATGCTGATTCACGGCGCTATTATTGCACGGGAGTACGGCCTTCCATGTGTCACAGGGGTTCCGGATGCCACCACTCTTATTCAAACCGGCGACCGGATCACGGTGGACGGTTATCTGGGAATCGTGATTATCGGAACGGATACAACGCTATAGATTTTTTTGAATATTCATATGTCGAGCATGACATTATCCCAATCAGGAAAAACAATGGATGAAAAAATTCGGGAGAAGATCAGAACTTTGATCAAAGAACAGCGGACTTGTGTTCTGGCCACCGCCTCAAAGAATCGGCCCCACTGTTCTTTGATGGCCTATGCCACCAATGATTCATGTGATGAAATTTACCTCATGACACTGAATGAAGGTCGCAAGTATCAAAATTTGTGCGAAAATCCCACCGTGAGCCTTCTGATTGATACGCGGGGGAATTCGTTGAATTTAGATCATACGAAAGGAAAGGCCCTTACGGTTTTGGGACGATTCGAGAGAATTCAAAAGACGTCGGAACGAGAACGAATTCAAAAAAACCTATCTCATAAACATCCGGGGCTTAAAAGTTTTTTTGAAAACCCGAAAGGGGAGCCCTTCAAAATCATCATTGAATCCTATTTGCTTCTCGAAGGTCCCACGACATCCCACTATGGGAATGTTTCGGATCTGAAACCTTAACTGCCTGGGCGGGAAATGGAAATAAGGGGAGGTATTTCGCATGCGAAGTGAGCCGGTTCTGGTCAGCGGCGGAACAGGGTATGTGGGGGGACGGCTGGTTCCCCTGTTACTGGATTCAGGGTATCGCGTACGTGTTCTGGGCCGTTCCCTTGCAAAACTCCGCTCACGGCCCTGGGCGGGACACAAGAACATCGAATTGGCCCAGGGCGATTTCCTGGATTACGCCTCCCTGGAAAAGGCGGCCAAAGGGTGTTGGGCGGCCTTCTATCTGGTCCACTCCATGAACCCACGACACAAGGATTTTGCCCTGGCCGACCGCAATGCGGCCCGGAATATGGCAAAGGCCGCCTCCCGGGCGCGTCTGGAGCGGATCATCTATCTGGGCGGACTCGGGGTTGAAAGCAAAACCTTGAGCAAACATTTGCGTTCCCGCACGGAAGTGGCCCGAATCCTCCAGTCCGGCGATGTCCCGACCACTTTCTTAAGGGCGGCCTTGATTCTGGGTTCGGGAAGCGCCTCTTTTGAAATGATGCGATATCTGACCGAACGGTTGCCGGTCATGATCACGCCCCGCTGGGTAAAGAATCAGGTGCAACCCATCGCCATCCGTAATGTCCTGGGTTATTTGAAAGGCTGTCTTGAGCATGATGAGACCCTGGGAGGCACCTTTGACATCGGTGGGCCTGATATTATGACCTACCAGCAGCTCATGCAAACATACGCAGAGGTGGCTGGCTTGAAAAAGCGGTGGATCATTGGTGTGCCCGTCCTCACCCCCCGGCTCAGTTCCTACTGGGTTCATCTGGTCACCCCCGTGCCGTCCCATATCGCCAAACCCCTGGCGGAAGGGCTCCGCAATCCTGTCATCTGCCAGGAAAACCGCATCCGTTCCATCATCCCCCAGGATCTCCAGGACTGCCGGGAAACTTTTCGGCTGGCCCTGGGGAAGGTGAAGGAGAAGTGTATTGAAACCTGCTGGGCCGATGCCGGACCCATCGACTACCCCGAATGGGCCCAGTGTGGTGACGTCCCTTACGCGGGTGGGACTGTCTTGGAGTCGGGATACCGAATTTCAGTGGATGCCACACCCAATGATGTATGGGAAAGCATCGTCCGTATCGGTGGAAAAAGGGGCTGGTATTCGTCCCGGTTTTTGTGGGCCTTACGGGGTCTTATGGATCGGCTGTCGGGTGGGATGGGTCTCAGGCGCGGACGTCCCGATCCTGTTCGACTTCGGCCGGGAGATCCGGTGGATTTTTTCCGTGTTCTTGAAGTACGGGAAGCTGAATTGCTTTCGTTGATGTCGGAAATGAAACTTCCCGGAGAAGCGGTTCTGGAATACCGCCTCCATACCCTGCCGGAAGGGGGTACCGAGCTCCAGCAACTCTCCCGCTTCTTGCCAAAAGGGCTTTTCGGACTTTGTTATTGGTATATCCTCTATCCCTTCCATCAGTTCGTTTTCAAAGGAATGCTAAAGGGTATCGCTCGATCTGTGGGAAAACCCCTCCTGGATGCGCCTGACCGTTTCGCCCCAAGGCTTCCTCACGTTTGCCGCATCGATCCAAAGGTGAACATTTGAGATTTGAAGGAGACTTTTTGAAAATGAACGGATCGGTCCCGGCCCTGCGCGTCATTCCCTGTAATGAGGAACCGGTGAATCCCCATGGCGATTTTATTTTGTACTGGATGACGGCTTTCCGGAGGGTCAGCTGGAACTTTTCTCTTGACCGGGCGGTGGACTGGGCCCGGGAGTTACATAAACCCTTGTTGATATTGGAGGCCCTTCGCTCCGACTACCTCTGGGCCAGCGACAGGCTCCATTCCTTTGTGCTGGAAGGGATGGCCCATAATGCCCGCGAACTGGCAAAGAGTTCGGCAGCCTACTATCCCTATGTGGAGCGGACCATGGGAGAAGGCAAGGGGCTCCTTGAAACTCTCGCCGGGGATGCCTGCGTCATCGTTACGGATTATTTCCCCTGTTTTTTCATTCCCGCCATGACGCAGGCCGCTGCCGGAAAGGTCGGTGTCCTCATGGAAAAGGTGGATGGCAACGGTATACTTCCACTCTACCTTCCTGAAAAGGTTTTTCAGGCCGCCTACCATTTCAGGCGTTTTTCCCAGAAGCACCTGCTCCCGCTTCTCGCTCGGCAACCCAAAGCCCGGCCTTTCGCCGGATCCAAACTACCCCCCTTGGGCGCTACCCCCGAGGCTGTCGTCCAAAAATGGCCTTCTCTACCCTTGGATGGGGAGCATTCCATCAGAACCTTCGTAAATTCACTTCCCATTGATCACAAGGTGGGGCCGGTGGACTACCGGGGCGGGACGGGCGCTGCGCGATCAGCTTTCGGAACGTTTATGGAAAATCGGTTTTCATCGTACAAGAAAAATCGAAACCATCCGGATGAGATGGCTGAAAGCGGTCTTTCTCCTTACCTCCACTTTGGGCATATTTCTTCACATGAGATTGTTAAAGGGATTCTGGAACAACAGCGATGGTCCCCGAAACAATGCGCTGATCAGGCAAAGGGTCAGAGAGAGGGATGGTGGGGAATGGACGAAAACGCCGAGGCCTTTCTGGATCAGATCATCACCTGGCGGGAACTGGGGTTCCAGTTCTGCCACAACCGGCCCGATTATCACGAATATGAATCCCTTCCAAACTGGGCAAAGGAGACACTTCAAAAGCACGCTGCGGATCCAAGGCCATATCTTTACACGGTGGCGGAATTTGAAGAAGCGCGCACTCACGATCCCATTTGGAACGCTGCCCAGAAGCAACTCCTCCGGGAAGGCAGGATCCACAATTACCTTCGGATGCTCTGGGGCAAAAAGATATTGCACTGGTCCCCCACACCGGAGGATGCCCTTCGGATTATGGAACGGCTCAACAACCGTTACGCCCTGGATGGAAGGGATCCCAATTCCTATACCGGCATCTTCTGGATTCTGGGCCGACACGATCGGGCCTGGGGGCCTGAACGACCGGTCTTTGGAAAGGTCCGTTATATGACTTCAGCGAACACAAAGCGAAAGCTTCGCATGAAGCAATATCTCCGAGAATGGGTTTGAAATAAACCACTCCATACGACCCCCTTGCTGTCTTCAGGGAAAGAAAATACTCTGGGGAATTACTCCCCGTCCTGCTTGACAATGACATGCCGGTGGTTATTTTCTAAAATACGAATAAGACGTGAACCCGCCCTGAAAAAGGGGCTACGAGCCGGGTTACAGGATTCCCTGTACTCCCGGCGTTTTTTATGGAGGTCATAACATGCAAGAAACACAAAGCGTTTTCAAGAACAACATGGAGAAGTACAGCCCCCTATTTTCCGAGGATGCCTTTTCCCCCCTTGATGATAGGGATGATGCTCTGTTTTATGAGACGGATCGATTTGTGAGCCATCTGGATTCATTGGCCCTGTCGACGGTTCAACATCTCATCGGGCAGCTCATCACTGAGGAAAACCCGATGATCCTGGATCTGATGGCGGGATGGGACAGTCATATCCCTGACGATTTAAAGGCTTCAGATATTGTTGGGCTGGGCCTGAATGAAAATGAACTGAAAAATAACAAGAAACTGACCCGCTACGTTCTTTACGATCTCAATAAGGACTCCCATCTTCCATTTCCTGATGGCACCTTTGACGTGGTTTTGAACACGGTGTCGGTGGATTACCTGACACATCCGATCGATGTATTTAAGGAAGTGGGCCGAATCCTTAAACCGGGAGGGCTGTTTCTCGTGATTTTTTCAAACCGGATGTTTCCACAAAAAGCGGTCAAGATCTGGCGGGAGTCCGATGAGAATGAACGGGTGATTCTCGTCAATGATTTTTTTGATCTTTCCGGCGCCTTTGAAAAAACATCTCATTTTGCGTCCAAAGGAAAGCCGAGGCCCAAAGATGACAAATATGCCGGCGAAACCCTGGCCGGCGATCCCATTTACGCCATCTTTGCTGAAAAAAAGGGAGGGTCGCCCAATGGAAGGAAAAGACCTGTCATCGCCGAAGGCTATGGTGAAAAAATGGACAGGGAACTTCTGGAACAAAGAAAGACTCAGATAAAAGAGACCCTTCGATGTCCCCATTGCGATGAACAGTTGAGCAAATGGGAAGTACCGGACAATCCTTTCTGCCAAACCTGGGACAACGAATTCATGTATATCTGTTTTAATGACGCGTGTCCCTATTTTGTGAGGGGCTGGGACCACATGCACCGTCAAACGAACAAGGGCATGAGTTACCGGCTGATGTACAATCCGTTAAAGGATCGCTGTATGCCCATACCGGTTCCATCGCATCAGGCCCTAAAAGACGGCATCATAGAATAGTAGGTCCGTCCACAGACCCGCGGCCATGGCCTCGAAATATTTCCGGCTGTGGTCCGGGTCTTGACCCGCTACCGACATAGTTACCAATGGGAAACATGGTGTCAACGGCTATGGCCCTTAAAAAACGCCCAGACGATCTCGGCTGCATCAAATTGCCTTAGGGGATCGTTCTGGGGCAATTTGCCGGTAAAATACCTGCCAGGCCAATCATGGGCCCAATCCTTTATGAGATAAAGCGAAACCGCTGTATGGCCGGCGCAATCCTGCCATGAAGTCACATCAACGCGGCCCTCGCATAAATGGCGTTTAACCGGTTTTTTTTCGCATTCATCATGTTCCAGCCAGAATTCCACAGATTTCATCACGGACCAGTAGGTCCGGGGGCCACCCCGCCGTTTGCTGGAACCGCCTTCAAAGGGAACATCCTGGTCTGCCATGCCATGCATGACCATGACGGGAAGAGGACCTTCCGGATTTGGAATCCGCCATTCCGGATCGCTTTCCGATGGCCTTCCGCCAATGGATGCCGCCAGGAAAGCGGCCCCTGCCAGCAGCTTGGTTTTCTCAGCCGCGAATCGATAGGCCATCATCCCCCCGTTTGAAAAACCCAGGATGAACACGCGTTGGCGGTCCACCCGTAGCCGGCTGCAGACGTCCTCAATGGCTGCTTCGATAAAGCCCACATCGTCGATTTTATCCTTTGCCGCCTTTCCACAGCAATGCCCGGCGTTCCAATGCTGCAGATAACCAAACAGACCCATGCCGTTGGGATAGAGCACCAGGAAGTTTTCACGATCAGATAATTTGCTGAACCCTGAGTAGATTTCCATCCCGGCCGCTGTATCGAAAGCGCCGTGAATAACCACCACCAGGGGCATCGGTTTTTGTCCGTCATATCCGGGCGGAACATGGATAAGATAACTGCGATTGAAACCATTGGCTTGAATATCCATTTCCTGCTCATAGGTTTCAGGACCGGTAACAACGCTGATCGGCAATGTTTTCACACAGCCGGATAACCATATGCATAAGAGCGCCGTGGCAACAACCAGATATAATGATTTCATCTTTGTCCTCCAGAAAAACCTGTGTCGACCCTGATCAACCCTGTTTTCTGCAAAGGAAATGAAGGTTGAATGGATCTTCCGGTATCTCCTCAACCGCTACCTGAGAAAAACCGGCGTTTTTCAGCATCCTAACGGCCTTTTCCCGTCCCCACATCATGCCGAGCCCCATCCCCCCGTCCGCCAGACCAACAGGCATACAATGCATGAGGCTGACCGCATAGAGGAACATGCCCATGGGATGGTCCATGTTATTGTTTAGATCGCTGCTGGCGGCAATATCCACCATGGAAAACCTGCCATCATCCTTCAAAATTGCATGAATCCCTTCAAGGGCTTTCATGGGATGCGTCTGGTCATGAATGGCATCAAAGGCGGTAACATAGTCCAGCGAATCCCGCAGTTCCCTGTCTTCTGTTAATGTTGCACAATCCTTGTTTTGAAAAATGATGTTCCGGAGGTTCTTTTCTTTTGCCATGGATTCTCCCTTTCGAAGAACGTCTCCCGAAATGTCCATGCCCAGGAAACGGCTTTTTGGAAAGGCTTCGGCCATCAGTATCAGTGCAACCCCTTCCGCGCACCCGATGTCACAAACAGAGATCCCTTCACGCAATTTTTTGACCATTTCACCGTTTTCAACCGATGGCAGAAACCGGCTGACCAGGACCTGACGATGTTTGGCATCCGCCAATTCGCCCATGAAACGGTGAAACCCCGGATAGTTTTCATAGGGGATGCCGTTGCCCGTCCTGAACCCGCTCTCAACCGCCTCAAATACGGTGGCGGTGAGGAGCGGAATTTCCTGCATATAAACCCCCATATTGTTGTTTTCGGCCCGTCGGGTGATCAAATCGGCATGGGCTTTCGGCAACTGGAACAGGTCTTGACCGTCCTGATCTTGTGAAAGATCGACAATGCCGCCCGTTACCATAATGCCAAGCCATTCCAGAACATAACGTTCGTTCAATCCGGCCTTTCTTGAAATGGTGGAAACCGGTTGGGGTGTTTCCAGGGTGTCCATGATGTCAAACAACCGAACCCTGTACCCAAGGCCCATGGCCAGGTTCAGAGCACCGTAGTTGAGAATATCCGTCAGCTTTTGAGAAAAGGCATTCCGTTTTTCCAGGCTCTGATCGTTCATTGTTTATCCTCTTGCAAATTGTATGGTGAGGCCTTGAGGCTGTTTAAATATTGATTCATTTGACCTTAAAAAATATGAGGATTTATACCATTTTTTGGGAAAGATGTCCTCATAGATCATGTTGCCGATTGAATTTTATCATATTAAAGGTAGTATGACGGAGACAGTCGGTAATTACCATTTTGGAATAAAATGGAGGTTTTTTTGATGGTCATTGTGATCATGGGCATTTCCGGATGTGGCAAAACCACTGTGGGTCGGTGCGTGGCCGAAAAGCTTCATGCCTTCTTCCTGGATGCAGATGATCTCCATTCAGAAACCAATATTATTAAAATGAAAAATGGCCTTCCTTTGACGGATGACGATCGGGATCCCTGGCTCAAAAGGGTGGCAGAAAAGATGGTCCAATTGGAAGGGCAGGGGGGTGGGGTGGTAGCCTGTTCCGCCCTTAAGGAAACATACCGTCATGTTCTCCTGGGTGATGCATCTTTTCGGGTTTTCCTGGTGTATCTCAAGGGAACGCGGGATATACTTTACCAGCGGATAGCCCAGCGCAAAAAACACTTTATGCATCCTGACTTGTTGGACAGCCAGTTGAAGACCCTGGAAGAACCTCGAAATGCATTGACCCTTTCAATTGAACTCTCCCTGGAAATTATCTGCGATAGGATCATCGAATACGCTGTTGAATAAATGGGCGGACACACAGGTCCGCCCCTACGGAATGGGCGCATAAATGATTGGGTGAATCGGTAGGGGCAGACCTGTGTGTCTGCCCGGGTTTGTTCAATCTCTGTTTTTTGCCCAGACCGCCTGGTAGGGGGAAAGGTTCAGGACCAGGGTGTCCCCGTCGGCGGTAAGCGATTGGTCTGACAGGATATCCAGCCAGGATTTCGCATTCAAGCCCTGTTCGGACAGGTTTATGGTGATCTGTTGGTCCCGGGGGGTGATATTGGTTATGCAGAGGACCTGTTCTTTTTCGTCAATACTGGTCCGCATCAGAGTGAAAAGTGCGTCGGAGACATTAAGAATGCGTTGGGCGGCATTGGGATGAAATGCTTTTTCCCGGGCTCTCAGGGCGATCATGTCACCAAACCCATAGGCGATTTTGTGGGTTGATGTATCAGGATCATCGAGGGTTTCATAAAGACTCTCTCGATCAAAGCTGCGACGGCTGATGCTCCGGGTCTGCCCTTCATCCAGAACTGCATCGGCATCGTTTTTGGAACCGAAAAGACCATGCAGGTAGATTCCCGGTACGCCCATCATGACCAGCGCAATGGACCTGGAGGCCAGGAACCGTTTGATTTTAAAATCCATGGTTTCATCGCAGTCTTCTCGATTCAGGGCGCTGTACCAGGTGGTGTTCAATTCATAGGGACTGGTGGTACCGTCTCCATTATCTTTGAAAGAGATGAATCCGCCGTGTTCCACCACCCGCAATGCCATCATCTCGATCTCTTCATCGGTCAGAATGTTTTTGGCGCCCAAGACGCCTATGCCGTCATGGGAATCCAGGATATTGAAATAGGTGGCCGAGTCGGATATGCGGTCCAGTCCCATTGCCCATTTCGTCAACGCGACGGATGACCCGGTTTGAAAGGTGTGAAGCACCAGGGGGGGGAGTGCAAAATTGTACACCATCTGAGCTTCATTGTGACCATTGCCGAAATACTGAATATTTTCCGCATGGGGAACATTGGTTTCCGAAATCAAAGCCACATGAGGGGCCACCGCATTCATGATATCCCGAAACAGCTTGATAACGGTGTGGGTTTCTTCCAGATGTGCGCAGGAGGTGCCCAGTTCCTGCCAAAGGTACGTGATGGCATCCAGGCGGATGAGATCGGCGCCTCTTCGCACGTAAAGCAGCAGGATTTGCGCCATCTTGAGCAACACTTCGGGATTTTTGAAATTCAGGTCAATCTGGTCCCGGCTGAAGGTGGTCCACACGGA
>Ga0307987_1000347_pt1 | contig 27739 bp, 22 predicted proteins | sample EllFjometagen181_FD_203157 | JGI IMG/M metagenome (GOLD analysis project Ga0307987, IMG submission 203157) | Marine microbial communities from Ellis Fjord, Antarctic Ocean - #181 | ecosystem: Environmental > Aquatic > Marine > Unclassified | place: Southern Ocean | collected 2014-10-08 | reverse complement strand
AATAGCCTTAACTTCACCACTAGGATAAATCTCAATTGATGCCTTCAATGTTCTTTGACCTGCAACAAAATTTGTTACAGAAAAGTCATAACGAGTTCTTAATCCCTTTGGACGTAAAAACCACTTACCACAATCCCACCCAAGAATTAAATCAGTTTCCTCGGCTGAAAGTTTACTATCTGTATGAACAGAATCTTTTCCAAAAGCGACTTGGACGTTATTAGTAAGAGTTGCATTAAAGGATATTTCAACTTTAAACGTTCTTGTATGGTGTTGTGGTAAGTTAGACTGAAAAGTTTTATCACTTGAGGATTCCCCATCAGCAAATTGAGCAACCGAAACCTTAGGAACATCAACAACCACAGCAAACATTTGGCAAGCAACAACTAACACACACCCAATAACAAAAATCTTTTTCACAAAAACTCCTTATATAAATTTACAAGATTTAAAGAATACCATAAGCTAAAAAATTATCAATGAAATTATTAACAAAGAAAACAAAACGTCATATTATTCAATTCATTTATCAAAAATTCACTTTGTTTTTTTTATTCTTTCAATCTCATATTTACCAACTCGTTCTCCTAGATATGAATGAATGCTTTTATTTATCAACTCCTGTAATGCATCCATTCCATGCCCATAGTTCCGTTTCTCTGCTTCCAATATCAAATCCGCAACCAAAGCTTCTGGTAATGCCAAAGTTATTTGGGTCATTATATTATTCTCTTCCGGTTTCATATCAATCCTCGCAACTAAAACAAACAAGGGTGACTAACACCCTGCGACGTCCAATAAGATTTATTTTTTATCACTATTTTTAAGTTCATTATGTAGAATATTTATAACAAACTCACTTAATGATATATTCTGCTTTGCGGCGTCTTCAACTAATCTCTGCTTTAGCTCTTTATCCACCCAAAAGCCTAACTGAATCTTATTAGAATCTCGTTTGTTCGGCATATTTATATCCTTAACAGATTGGTGACTAACACCATCCTGTCGAGAGAATATTAAAAACCTTACCAAATGTCAAATCATTTTCGATAAATCTATAAATTTTTTAAGTTGATCTTCTGTAAAAATCAAAAAAAAGGGGCGAACCATGGTTCGCCCTTTGCAACTATCATCAATAAGTAAGGGCTCCTGTTTGATGTTTTACTGTAAATAATTCAAATGCTTTTAATTTTATATTAGCTCATCTTTAACATTTCTTTCCTGAATTCGTTATATTTCATCATATAAATCATCATAAAAGCCTATATTCATTGACTAGTTTAATCGGAAACGGCAATGTAGTGCCCTTAGTTTTACGGTTGGAAGTATAAACACTCACTTGCATCAATAAAATTAGCAAATGACATTCTCTTTTTTATGCTTTTTGGTGATAATTGCAGAAAATAATTTATTATGATTCCGATCACCTGCGTGCGACGCACAGGCAGGCAGATCGAACGCTGCATTGCTTGCAAATAAATATTGATTGGAGATAATGTAGAGTCGCCCAGCCACTAAAGTTTTAAACAATGTATAAGCCTTAACATGCACATGTTGTTTTTAGTAGCTGGGCTGTGAATCGAAAAGGAAAAAGCAACTTCCAACCGTAAAATCAAGGTAATAATCAATATAATTATTTTGTTATGGAAAGATATAATTTGTTGTGTTACAATATTTGACAACAAAATTTAGGAATAATATGGCAAAGTTAAAATTGGAAAATGGTATTGTGGTTGAACCGCTTAGCGGAAGCATCGAGAAAAGAGATTTATATATTGATGGCGATAAGATTGTCGAAAAGCCTGATTTTGATATTGGTTTTGAATCTCTTGATATGACGGGGAAAACAATTCTGCCGGGGTTTCTGGATATGCATGTGCATTTTAGAGAACCAGGGCACGAAGAGGCCGAAACTATTGAGACTGGCACTGCTGCTGCATTAGCAGGTGGGTTTACCTCTGTTCTTCTTATGGGTAATACTACACCAGCAATGGATACACCTGAACAGATTGAGTTTATCAAAGAGAAGTCAAAGAACATGCCTTTGCATATTATGACTGTTGGATGTCTCACAATCAATAGAGCAGGCAAAGAGATTGCCCCATTAAAGAAGCTGGCGGAAGCTGGAGTGCCGGCCTTCTCTGATGATGGTTCAACTACTGTTGATGTTGGTTTGATGACTGAAGCTTCATACATTGCTGCTGAATTGGGAAAACCAATTGTAGAACATGCTTTACATCCTAAACTTGCAGGTAATGGAGTTATTCACGATGGTGCTATGGCTAGGAAACTTGGAGTACTAGGTATATCATCAAAAGCAGAGGCTGTAATAATTGAGCGTGATATTATTATTGCAGAAAAAACAGGGGTACATATTCATATTCAACATATTTCCACGTCTGAAGGTGCTTCGCTCATCAGAGATGCCAAAAAATCAGGAATAAGTGTCTCAGCGGAGTTGACACCACATCATTTGGCTCTATGCGATGAAGATATTCCGGGAAATGATGCAAATTATAAGATGAACCCCCCTATTCGTTCAGCTAAGGATAAAGATGATCTTTTGCAGGCGATACTTGATGGCACAATAGAGATAATGGCAACAGATCATGCACCACATACTGCTTTGCAAAGTGCAAAGGGACTTATTAAAGGACCTTTTGGTATTACCGGTTTAGAAACTGCAATTGGAATTACCTATAAAATCCTTGTAGAGTCTAAGCTTTTATCTGTAAGTGAATGGGCTAAACTATGGACTTCAAACCCAGCAAGTATTTTAAACCTTTCATACTCTAAGAATGTTAATAGTGGTTCACGTGCAAATCTTACAATCTTTGATGAGTCTATTAATTGGAAAATCTCTGATGCGTCTGAATTTAAGTCAAAATCAAAAAATTCTCCTTTCATCAATTTTCCTATGACTTGTAAACCATATGCAACAGTATATAATGGAATTCTAAAACTATGCTAAATATATCCGATATTTTAAGAAAACGAATAACTAAGGTTGTGACTCTAATTCTACTTTTATTAGCAATAATTGTTACAGCGCAGACATTTGGGAGAACAGCAAGGTTAAACACCGAAGTAAAAAGTAGAATTGTTTCCACACTATTAAACAAATCTATTGAAGGACTGGATGTTCTTCTATCTCAAAACCCCAATGTTCAAAGACTTGCAACAATTCTTCTGACACCAGAAGACTTTGAGATGAAAAATATCAACAAAAAGATACCAGGTTTAATTAAGTTTATGAATGAGACACCTGGTATTGATGCTTTTTCTGCAACTTTGGATAGTTCATCTTATATTTTCATAACAACGGATAAACATAATTATGTCAAACTTGTAAAGAATAATGAAGCTTCATATTTAACATTGAAAGATGCTAAACTGGAAAATATAAGTAGCAATGACATTGATCTACAGCACTTTGCACTTTTAACCGAGTATCAGGAACAAATGGTTAGCAATATTACACCAGCAACCTGGCAATATCATGAATTCACAAATAACAGCAAAACTCTTCCATACCTGATTTCTTCCTCAGAATGGCGAAATGCTAATCAAAATGGAACGAATGGGATAATATCTATATATATTAATGCAAACAAACTTATGGATTTCTTTGAAAGACAAACAACCCAAAGTGATGAAGAAATTTTTATTATAAAGAGGAGCAAACTTATTCCTAACATTTTTGATGATACGATCAAAGGTGAAATACTTTCTCATGCTGAGTTAAAAACATATAAAACTTTTCCTATTAAGGGAATTAACGATACAAGCTGGGCTGCTATGCAGGAATATACATCAAATGGTCTGAATTTTATAGTTGGTTTAATTATACCACAGAATTCATTTAATACTTTATTGAAAGAAACAAACTCTTTTATACTTTCCTATGCAATGCTTAGTATTGCTCTAATCCTAATTATGGTGCTGATCATATCTATCTACCTTATGTCACACACAGACAAAAAAATACCAGATAGTATGACAGAAGAGGAGATTATAGAAATCATAAACAGTGGTGAAAATGATGAAGTTGAGTTTAAGTCGACTCTTCGATGGAATTTAAAGGCCAACAAATCTGGCAAAGAGATGGAGTTTGCATGGCTCAAAACGGTTGCGGCATTTCTAAACACAAAAGGTGGAATGATTTTTATTGGAGTTGATGATGAGGGAAACTGCCTTGGCATTGACAATGACAAATTTCAGAATGAGGATAAATTTCTTTTACACTTTAATAACTTAATAAAAACACATATTGGTCTGGAACATTCAAATTTGATTCATATTGCTATCAGAACAATAAATGAACAAAGAGTTTTTATTATCAAGTGTGCGGAATCCAACGTGCCGGTATTTATCAAACACAATGGACAGGAGGTCTTTTATGTTCGTCTTGGTCCATCGAGTCGTGAGTTGTCTGTTAGCGAAACAATCAAGTATCTTCAAGATAAAAACAAAAGATAAAAGATGAGAGAGTTAAATAATTTTAAGAATGCCGAGCGCTACCGAGCTTTAAAACAAAATAGCAATTTTATTGTTGAAGAGATATTTATTGCTGATTACAAAGCTCCACCATCAGAAAGACATCTTCAATGTTTATGGTTTGACTCAAAGTTCAGACCAGAAAACATTAAAACATTATCTGGAGAAGTGGTTAAAATTATAAATCCCGGAAAATGGAATCTTGAGGCGGGTCCTGACTTTCTTGATGCAACACTAATAGTCGGCAAAGAACAGCGTAGAGTTTCCGGTGACATTGAGATACATACAACAGCAACAGATTGGTGTGCTCACAAGCACTCCGAAAATCCATCTTATAAAAATGTAATTGCACATGTTTTTTATAATGAACCAAAAGATATTTCCAAACTACCAACAAAAGATATTATTAATATATCTTTAAAGAAGAGTATTAATGAAATTAATGAATTCTTTTTTGACAAGATAGATACAACATCATATCCAAGACCAATTTTCCCAACAAATCCATCTCCATGTTCTACAATATTATCAACATGGTCACAAGACCAGATTATTGACTTTCTGGAATCTGCAGGAGAGGAGCGTCTCAGATTAAAGACTATTAGAATTGCCAGCGGCATATCGGAAAAGAATAGCGAGCAGATTCTTTATGAAGAGACAATGGGTTCAATGGGCTACAAGCACAACTCTGCTGCATTTAAAGTCTTAGCCAATCGTTTGCCGATATCTTTATTGAGAGATTTATCGGATAATTCTCCAACGGTTGCATATGCTATTCTACTAGGAGTATCTGGTCTTCTTCCTGCGGAGACATCCGGAACAACACCTGAAACCGCCGAATTCATACGTACACTCTGGGATAATTGGTGGAAACATGAAAATGAGTTGAATGATCTTAAAATGGAGAAGCAGGATTGGAACTTTGCATTTGTACGTCCACAAAACAGCCCAGTACGAAGACTTGCAGCTATAGCATATCTATTTTGCAACCAGGATTATCTGTCCGAAAAAATAATCACAAGCTATGAAAGCTCCCCTGAAACTTGGTACAAACAGACAATAAAAGATTTAACAGAAACTCCTGATATAAAGTTCTGGGAAAATTATTTTAGTTTTTACGGCAGCAAGAAAAGCTATAGAGCTAAAATGCTAGGAAAACAAAGAGCAATATCAATAATAATAAATGTGATAACACCTTGGTTAGCAACACAAAACATTGATATCAGTTGTTCAATGAACAAAATCCCCAAGGAGCAAGTAAATAGTATTATTACAAATACCGCTTACATGCTGTTTGGTCACGATCATAATCCTGCAATTTACAATACGGCATTAAAACAGCAAGGGATTATGCAGGTCTATTATGATTTCTGTGCACAAAATATTCCAACGTGTCATGATTGTGAATTAGTTAAAAAGTTGATATAAGTAAGAAGAGAGAGAATGTCAGTTGAATTAAAAAAAATTAAACGTAGGATAACCACTACTCAACAGCTAAACAAAGTTACAAGTGCACTGCAGAAAGTGGCTTCGGCCAGAATGTATAAATTTGCCAAAAATATTCTTAGCAGAAGGAATGTACAAAACAAGTTACTGGAGATCATGGCTCTTGCGGCGCATGAAATTAATATTGAAAACTTAGAACATCCTTTTCTACAAAAAAATATTTCTTCAAAGAGTGCATTGGTCATTTTAGGGTCAGACAAAGGTTTGTGCGGAGCTTATAACACTCAGATCGCAGAATATACCAATGGTTTTATAGATCCTCAAACAGATGTTATTGCATCTGGGAAGATTATTGGTCGAAAGCTGAAAAGATTAAATATTTCCCCTATGCTATCATTCAATCAACCTTCTACAAAAAATGAAGATGATTTTTTAGGGAGAGCTATATTTGACTGGATCTTTGATGCCTTCAAAAGTGGCAAATATTCTAAAATAGATCTGATTTACACAAAATATGAGAATCCCGTCAAACAGGAATTAAAAAAAATATCAGTTTTACCAGTTGACAGAAATTATTTCGAAGGATTGGAGTATGATAAAGGCGTTGCAGAGAGCGTTATTTTTGAGCCATCTGCAGAATCTGTTTTTCTGACATTACTTCCAAATCTTGCAAAAGAGATTTATGTTGATGCAGTAATTAACAGTTTTGCATCAGAAAATGCAAGTAGAATGGCTGCAATGTCCAGAGCAAACGAGAACTCATCAGAAATGCTAGATGAGATGAACAAACGATTCAGCAGATTGAGGCAGCAAAATATTACAACAGAAATGCTTGAAATAATTTCGGGAATGAGGAACTGATGATTGAAACCATTCTACAAATACTAATTTACATATTGGGTTTCAGCATGTGTTTAATAGGTCTTGTTTTGTCAATGGTAACTATTTCAGGAACATGGCTTGTTCTGCTTGCAGGATTACTGTTTAAAGTTACTAATGTTTCTATGAATCCCAGCTGGACGATTATTGTTGTTATTGCGGTAATGGCAATTCTTGTTGAGGTTTCCGAAGGTTTAGCAGGATATTTTGGAGTTGTAAAAAAAGGAGGATCCAAGCTTGCCGGATTTATTGCTAGTGTAACAAGTTTTATAGGAGGAATAATTGGTACGATTGTTATACCAATATATATTATGGGTTCACTGATCGGACTGATTGCAGGCGGATTTCTGGGTGCATATGCTGTAGAGTATTATAGGCTGAAGCATAATAACAAAGCAATAGATATTGCCATGGGCACAGTTATAGCAAAGGTCTTTGTAGTGGTTCTGAAGGTTATAGTTACGCTAATAATGATCTTAATGTTATTCGGCTAAAAATACATTTTATTTGCTTGACATAAGCACAAATTCAAAGCTATAATTTTGCGCAAATTTAAAGAGGTAACTATGAACATTTTTTCTGGAAGATTAATAACAAAAAAAATATTATTTTTTGTTTTTGCAATTTTGACAGTTTCTTCAGTCTTTGCACAGGGTTTAAAAGGTATTGTTTTTACGAAAGCTGAAACAAAAATTATAGAACAAAAGCGGGTTTTACAGGTTTGGATGGCTGAGTGTCCTCCATATGTAATTAAAAACGAAGACGGTTTGTTCTCGGGCATTGCTGTTGATATGCTAGAATACGTTTCAGAACAAACAGGATTAACTTTCAAATATGTATCCCCTAGTATTGAGTTATCACAAGAAAGTGCATTAATGACCGACAAGGCTGATATTGCACCCGCACTATTCAGTATCGATGAGATTCCTGCCAACCATACAGTTCCATATTTCAGTTCACCAGTATACATTTATACAACTCCAAATGTTTCTATGCATACAAACGGAATGATTGCACTAATCAAAAAAACTGTTGCATTACAAAAAGATTCCCCTTTAACAAAATATCTGGTCAAGCATTTTAAAGACATAAAATTTGTGCCATGCCCTACTACTCAAGCAGGATTAAATATTGCGACAGAAGGTTTGGCAGACGCTTATATTGGCAATTCATTGTGTGCTTATTACGAGATAAAGCGTAATGATATTGAAGGTGTCATTTCAATTCCAACCGAAGATTTACCTAATGTACAAGTTAGTTTTGGAGTGAGTGATAACCATAAAGATTTGCTTAACATATTCAACAGAGTAATTGTTTCCATACCAACTAGCATGGTTAAGAAATTTGAGAATGATAATCTTACTAATATCAACGTTGAACACATGATTGACAAGAAAACTGTTAAAAAATGGCTTTGGACTGGTATTGTTATCTTTCTTGCAACCTTTATCATTGTACTATATTTTGTGAGAATCAATAGAATTTTAGCCAAAGAGATAAAGTCTAGAATGGAAATGGCATCATCACTTAAGAAATCTCAAGAAATCTTAAAGCTAGCCACAGAACACTCTAAGATTGTTGTTTTTGAGGTCTTTCTAAGAGATAACAGAATTGTATACGGAAACTCTCTTGCATCATTTCTTGGTTATAAAAAAGATTCAGATGTTGATCTTACATATGGTGGTTGGACAAATATTCTAGAGCCTAAATCACGCGATCTTTTTGAAAAAAATATGAGCTCAATCAAAAATGGCAAATTTGACGGAAATTTCTCAGAGCTACGCTATAAAAATGCCCAGGGTGATTTATGCTGGCTAAAAATCGACGGTAAAGTTACAGAGTGTGATATAAACCAACAACCCCAAAAATTTGTTGGAATCATAATGGATGTTACAGAATCTAAAGAATATGAACTTGCTATCATAGAGTCTAAACAAGAGGCAGAAATGGCAAATAAAGCCAAATCTGAATTTCTTGCCAACATGAGTCATGAAATACGTACCCCTCTCAATGCTATAATTGGTTTCAGTCAATTACTGTCACAACAAGTTGTTGATATTAAGCAAAAAACTTACCTTGACTCAATTAATGTTGCGGGTAACAGTCTGCTAACTTTAATAAATGATATTCTTGATTTATCAAAGATTGAGGCGGGTCAGCTTAAGATTAAACTTGGAGCATGTAGCATCGCCCAGATTTTCAAAGAAATAGAACAAGTATTCATACTAAAAGTTAAAGAAAAAGGTATTGATTTATTGTTCAACCTACACAATGAACTACCTCCTTCACTAATCATTGATGAACTCAGATTAAGACAGGTTTTAATTAACCTTGTAGGTAACGCTGTTAAGTTTACGGAGCGTGGTTATATAAAACTTGGAGTTGACTTATTCTATGATGACCAGACGGACCATTCTAAAGTATCTTTGATTATTAGCGTGGAAGATACTGGAATAGGTATTGATCAGAAACAGCTCAAAAAGATTTTCGCACCATTCAAACAGGAAGATTCACAAGACAACCGTCTTTATGGAGGCACAGGCTTAGGGTTAAGTATCTCAAAACGTCTGACCGAGATGATGGAAGGAAAAATCACGGTAACAAGTCAAATGGGTAAAGGCAGTACTTTTAACGTTAACTTATATAATGTTCCAGTCTCATCAACCATGCATACAGAAGCTGTATCCAATATAAATGTTCAATCTTTGGTCTACAACGAAGAGACTCTTTTAATTGTTGATGATATTCCTTCTAACAGAATTCTTTTAGAAGAGCTCTTTTCGGGCAAGAACCTCAACATTCTTTCAGCCAAGAATGGACTTGAAGCGGTTAACATTGCAAAGAAGAGACTACCAGATCTTATAATATGTGACATAAGAATGCCTGTAATGGACGGTATTGAAGCCACACAGATTTTAAAATCCACAGACTCAACAAAACACATTCCAGTACTTGCTTTAACAGCATCTGCAAAGCAGGAGGAGTTAGAGATTACAAAGGAGTTGTTTGATGGGCATTTGACAAAACCTGTAAATGTTGATGAGTTATTTATGAGTGTTAATAGCTTTATTAAACCTAAGGACATTGAGGAAGAGACGACAGATGTTGTCGAAGATAATATAGAAGTGAATATTTCTAAAGTGAGCAGAGAAAAGCTTTATGAGAACATCTTACCAAAACTAAAAGCAGAAGTTGGAGCTGTTGATATTTCAGAAATTCAAGATATTGCAGCGGATATGGTTCAATTTGGCAAAGAAGTTAATGAAGACTATATTACTCATTGTGGAAAAGAGTTACTTACAGCTGCAAGTGTTTTTAATATTGAGAGTATAAACATTATAATTTCTAAATTTATAAGTAAAGTGGAAGATAATTAGATATGATAGATATTGAAGAAACACCTTTAGTCTTAATAACTGACGACAACCCAAACAATATCAAAGTTGCTGGCAGTACAATTGCCACACTAGGTTATAAAATTGCGGTTGCACAAAGTGGACATGACACTATTGAGTTCGCCAATAAGAAACATCCTGACCTAATTGTTTTAGACGTGATGATGGCTGATATGGATGGAATAGAAACATGTACTAAACTCAAAGAAAACCCTGAAACGGCTGATATTCCCGTGATTTTTCTGACAGCAAAGAACGATACAGATACGATTAAAAAATGCTTTGAAGTTGGAGCCGTGGATTATATAACTAAGCCGTTCAACAATTATGAGCTACTTGCCAGAGTAAAGGTTCATGCCGAATTACAAATGCATAAAAAAAGGCTAAAGAGATTAGCCTCGCTTGATGAATTAATAGGCTTGAATAATCGAAGAATGTTCTTTGAAAAAGCAGAAATGGAACTTCATAGAGTTGAACGTTACAAGCGCTCTCTATCGGTTATGATATATGATTTAGATAATTTCAAAAACATTAATGATACATATGGACATCCATTTGGAGATAAGGTTCTTAGAAAAATCGCAGAAGCGACAATTCAGACATTTAGAGATGTTGATGTTATTGGTCGAATTGGCGGCGAGGAGTTTGGAGTAATGGTACCAGAAACACATCTGGGAGGTGCAATAACTGCAGCTGAACGATTCAGAAAAGCCATTGAAGAACTAGAGATTAAAACCGATGACGGTGAAATAGTAAAATTATCAGTCAGTATTGGCTTAGCTATGTATCCATCAAATGGATGTAATCTTTTAACTCTTATCAAGGGTGCAGATACTGCACTTTATCAGGCAAAAAATAATGGGAAAAACCAAATTGCCACATGCCGTATTTAGAAAATCAATATACCAACCATGTCAAAGATATCATTAGAGCAACTTGAATATATATATAAAGAATATAACAAAGTTGAATTCATTAGTCCTGACCCACTTGAATACCTATATAAATACAAAGAAAGTCTGGACATTGAATTTGTTGGTTTCATATCAGCTGCTTTTGCATTTGGTCGAGTAAGTCAGATTCTTAAAACACTTGATTTAATTTTTACAAAACTTGGTACTCATCCTCAAAAGTTTATACTAAATACAACAGAACCAGAACTCAGAGGAATGTTTAGTGGATTTAAATATCGTTTTGTAAAAGAAGATCAGCTAATATGTACACTAATGAACATGCAAAAGGTATACAAAGAGTATGGTTCACTTGAGACATGTTTTCATAGTTGCTATAAAGATGAGGATGAGAATCTAGTGCCAACCATATTAAGATTTATTGATAAACTCAATTGCGGAGGTAATTATTTGATTCCGAAAGCTAATACAAAAGGTGCATGCAAGCGTATAAATCTTTTTCTTAGATGGATGGTTAGAGACGATCAAGTTGATTTAGGATTATGGGAGACAATACCAGCATCAAAGCTCATAATACCACTAGATACGCACATTGCAAATATAAGTAAACACTTTGGTTTCACCAAACGTTCGACTGCAGACATGAAGATGGCAATTGAAATAACCAACGCTTTCAAAATGTTCTCCCCTACTGATCCGATAAAGTATGATTTTTCTCTCACACGATTTGGTATAAGAAATGAAATGAGCGTAAAGGATTTGAAAAATGTGTAATAAAATTTGCAAAAGTGATGAAACAGACGTCATAAAAAAGACCGTAAGCATACTTCAAGCAGGAAACATTGCAATAATTCCTACAGACACAGTATACGGTGTAGCTGCATATCCAAATATCCCTGAAGCATTAGAAAAAATATACAAAGCAAAAGTAAGAGAAGGAAGAAAACCAATTGCATTTTTAGCATCAGACATTGAAATTATCGAAGAGTTAACTGTATTATCAAGAGAAGCTAAAGAGCTTGCGAAAAAGAATTGGCCTGGGGCATTGACTCTTATTCTTAAAATGAAAACTGGCGAATATGAAGGTTTTAGAATTCCTGACCATAATTTTACAAGAGAATTAATTAGGCAAGCAGGAGGACTTTTAAGAGTCACCAGTGCCAACTTAAGTGGTGCCCCTGATGCATGTTCTGTTGAAGATGCAATTAGTGCACTTGGCGAGCATGTTTCTATAAGTATTGATGATGGTCAGTCCAGGAGTGGAATAGCAAGTACAGTAGTAAAAGATGACCCTGAGAATGGATTAGAAATACTAAGACAAGGTGCTGTGATAATATGAAGCCTATCACAATTATCGGCAACGGTGCATTGGGGTTACTGTTTGCAGCTTTTTTTGCAGCTAAAAACATAAAAGTTCAGATAATAACCAGACAAAAAACATCAGCAACAAAGATCAATAAAGGTGGGATTTCCCTTACAAATTTATCCAATGGAGTCATTAATTATAACGACAACATATATGCCACAACAGACTATAATCAGTTGAACCCTTCTGATATAGTTATTATCCTAACAAAATCTTACTCAACTGAAGAAACCATAAAAAAGAATTTAAAATTTCTAAAGAAAACAAAAACCATTCTCACACTCCAAAATGGTTTAGGCAACATTGAAATTTTAGAAAGCTATCTTATAGACAACAATATTATTGCAGGGACTACATCTATAGGAGCAACGGCCATTGATTCTAACAAGACAAAATACTGCGGAAAAGGTATGGTTGATATTGCCAATGTAAACAACAACAAAGATGGCAACGATATATTGAAAAATTTATCTGAACTATTTGTAAAGTGTGGAGTTAAATGCAACATACATAATAACTGGGAAACAGTTATATGGTCTAAATTATATGTTAATGCAATTATTAACCCAATAACAGCTTTATACAAAATAACAAATGGTGAAATAATTGAAAATCCTAAATTTAAAAAGTTGGCAAAACAGAGCTCGGACGAAATTTTAAAGATTCTCAAAACAAAAAAAATAGATATTCAGTTGGAAAAACCCTTTGATAAAATACTCGAAATATGTAAAATAACTTCAAATAATAAGTCGTCAATGCTTCAGGATATTCTAAACAACAAACAAACCGAAATTGAACAGATTACCGGTGAAATAATTCGAATTGCAAAAGAAGCAGAAATCGAGACTCCGATTAACAGCATGCTGTATGAGAAACTTACAATGGTTAAATAGTTTGTTCGTTAGATGGTTGGTCGATAATCGTGGGTCGTTGGGCGAGAACAATTGATAATTGAAATTATGGAAAGATTGCCACTTAGCGGTGCACGTTGCTGCAGTAGCACAACCTTCTAGGTTGTAAGCGTTTGTACACACTAGCAACGAAGATCGTTGCGTTACCCCAAAACTCGTCCTTTGTTTACAATCAAAACACGAGCTTTTTCTCTCTTCCTAAGGACTTTAAAGTCATTAACAAATATGCCGAGCCTTTTTCCAGTCCAATGAGTGAAAAAGTGCACTATCCCCTCCGACCAACGATTTTCGATAAACGATTTATTTCCTCCTTTTTTGTCTTAAATCTTAACTCTTTGCTCTTTCTTCCCCAAGTAGTAGACCTTAGACCATGGAACTTAGAACTAAAAAGAGTAGGTCTTAAAAAAGAGTAAAACTTTTGAGAGAATATCTTGAATCAGCAAGAAAAACAGTAGAGATAGAAATTAACTCTTGATTTTTGCGATGTATTTATATATTCTTCTCTGTTCGATTACCCGAAAAATTATAGTGTATTTTAATGATCATTACAAATACACCAATAATACAATTTATTTAAAAGAATTATAAAAGTTCATAAAACTTAACGAATAGGAAAAACAGATGAGCGTAGAGGTTAAAGAGACAAATGGTTGCAGAAAAACATTAGAAATTGCACTACCATCCGAAGATGTAAAAAAAGAATATGATAAAGCAATAAATATGTACAAAAAACAAGCTTCTATCCCTGGATTCAGAAAAGGTAAAGCAACAACTAAAGTAATTGAACAGAAGTTTGCTGCAGATATCATGAAAGATGTAGAGCAGACACTTATGTCTGAATCATATCATTCTTCTATTAAAGAAGCTGATATCAAAGTTGCTATGATTGTAGAAATCAAGGAACCGGAATGTTCTATTGAAACAGGACTTAAATTTACAGCAATTGTTGATGTTGAGCCAGAATTTAAGATGCCTAAATATGAAAAAATTTCTTTAAAGCCAAATGTGGAAACAGTTAAAGATGACGAAGCGGAAAAGATGTATGATAGCATTATCGCAAGTCGTGCTGCATACAATCAAGTAGCAGACCGTGCTGCAAAAGAAGATGATTTTATGCGTGTTTCATTTACAGGCACACTAGATGGAAAACCATTGACTGATTTAGGTGAAGCTGTTAAAAGAGTTTCAGAGAGAGAAAACTTCTGGATTCTTCCAGAAATGAAAGATGTTGTTCCTGGGCTTGATGAAGCTATTGTAGGAATGAAGCTTGAAGATGAAAAAGATGTTTCAATTAAGTTTCCTAAAGATTACGCAATTGGTGAAGTTGCAGGCAAGACTGTTGAATACAAAGTTACTCTAACAGACCTACAGGAAAGAGTTCTACCAGAAATCAATGAAGAATTTCTTAAATCCCTACAGGTTGAGTCTATTGATGAGTTGAGAACAAAAATCAAAGAAGATATTCAACAAAGAAATGAAGGTCAGGATAGTTCAAGACTAATGCAGGAAATTGCTGATTACCTTGACAAGCACACAAAAATGGATCTTCCTGAATCAGTTGTTGCAATGGAAACTCGTCAACGTCTACAGCAGACAGTACAATCATTCATGCAGCAGGGACAAAAAGAAGATGATATCAAGAACAAACAGGAAGAGATTCTAAAGAACTGCGAAACTGAAGCTAAAAAAGCAGTCAAGTTATCATTCATTCTAACGCAAGTAGCTATTGATAAGGCAATTGAAGTCACCGATGAAGAAGTTGAAGGTAACATTTACCAGATGGCAATGCAAAACCGAATGACACCGGAAGCTTACAAAGAAGAAGTTCTTAAAGACAACACAGAAAACATCAGAGAAAATATATTGTGTAACAAAGCACTTGCTGCAATCAAAGATGAAGCACTTGCAAAATAATAATTAATTATAGGATTAAATATGTCAAACCACAATCAACTAGTACCAATGGTCGTAGAACAAACCGGTAGAGGTGAACGCTCATACGATATCTACTCAAGATTATTGAAAGATAGAATAATTTTTATTGGGACAGCTATAGATGATGTAATTGCAAACTTAGTTGTTGCTCAATTACTTTTTCTTCAAGCTGAGGATCCAGAAAAGTCAATTAGCATATACATAAACTCACCAGGAGGTTCTGTTACTGCCGGTTTTGCAATTTATGACACAATGAAATTTATGAAATGCCCTGTTGAAACATATTGCATAGGACTTGCAGCGAGTTTTGGTGCGGTGTTATTATCTGGCGGAACAAAGGGCAAGAGATATTCATTGCCACACTCTAGAATAATGATACATCAACCATGGGGTGGAGCACAAGGACAAGCATCCGATATAAGCATCCAAGCTACCGAGATTCTTAAGCAAAAAGAGTTATTAAATGGTATCTTAGCAGACAACTGTGGCAAAACAAAGAAGCAGTTAGCTAAAGATTCTGACAGAGACTTTTTCATGTCAGCACAGGAAGCCATGGATTATGGTTTAATTGATCAGGTTATTCTCCCTACAGAACAGAAAAAACAGTAATTTATTATGAGTGACAAAAAGAAAAAAGAACCAGTATGTAGTTTTTGTGGGGCACCGGCCTTCATGGCGGAACAGCTCCTCACGGGACCGGATGGTGTACATATATGCAACAAATGTGTAGAAGCATGTGCGGAGATGGTAGGAATTAAGACGCCAAAAGAAGAAGAGCTCAAGGGTTTTTCTCTTGAAAGTCTTGGGGAAGTACCATCGCCAAAAACCATAAAAGAGCACCTTGATAACTATGTCATTGGACATAGCTACGCAAAGCGAGTTTTATCAGTTGCTGTACACAATCACTACAAGAGATTACGTTACACACTGCAAGATCCCAAAGATGTAAAGATGCCTAAATCACTTCAGAATGTTGAAATAGAAAAAAGCAACATTCTTCTTATGGGACCAACAGGTTCGGGAAAGACACTGCTTGCCAAAAGCCTTGCAAAGCTACTTGATGTTCCATTTGCAATTGCAGATGCCACAACATTAACAGAAGCAGGCTACGTTGGGGAAGATGTTGAAAACATACTTCTTAATCTTATTCGTAATGCAGATATGGATGTTTCAAAAGCGGAACATGGTATTATCTATGTTGACGAGATTGACAAGATCGGCAAAAGAACAGGTAATGTATCAATTACTAGAGACGTATCAGGCGAAGGTGTACAACAGGCACTACTAAAGATTGTAGAGGGTACAATTGCAAGAGTACCTCCTGCAGGTGGTAGAAAGCATCCTGAGCAGAAATATATTGAAATTGACACCGGAAACATTCTCTTTATATGTGCTGGTGCTTTTGTTGGGTTACAGGATATCATAAAAAAGCGTCATGGCGCAGGCAGTCTTGGTTTTACAAAAGAGTATGAAAAAGCAAATGAAGAAGAACAGTCCAGAGAAATAGAGACTGAAGATTTAATACAATTTGGTTTAATACCCGAATTTGTTGGTCGTCTTCCTGTTATTGCATCTCTAAAAGAGTTAACAAGAGACCAGCTTCTCGAGATTATAACAAAACCAAACAACAGCATTGTTAAACAGTTTAAAAAGCTGATGGCAATTGATGGCATTCAGCTAAGTTTTGACAAGGCTGCTCTTGAAGAAATTGCCGATATTGCAATTGCAAAAAAAACAGGTGCTCGAGGTTTGAGATCTATTTTCGAAAAAATCATGCTTAACATAATGTTTGATTCACCGGATGGTGAGAATAATCCTGAATCAATAAAGATAACAAAAAAATATATTACGGAGATGTTAGACAACAAATAATCTAACATTTTCTATACTATTTCTTGAGTATTCCTCCTTAGTTTTTCTGTTGGACTTTAAACAGGAATTTCTAATAAGTTATTTGTAACAAAAGGTTAACGTGTAAATCATACATTACTTGCTATTACACGCCTTGCGAATTTTAGCTTGAGAAGCCATTTTGGTTCTTATGTAATAAAAATCAAAAACTGGGTTTCAAGAGCAACGCAGTTGCATAAGAATTGTGCATCTCGGCACTGCAGATTTTGCTTTGCAGACAGTAAGATAGTACAAGTGTACATCTTATTCTGTTTAAAAAGTGAAATATGGGGAATTGCCACTTCGCTACGCTCGTTGCTTTAGCGAGCTAAAGCCTCTCTCCCGTTGGTCGGGTGAAAATTGTTGTTTTTGAAAAAATGGCTTTTCAAAACTTAACTGAAAAAATGAATGAACCGAAAAATGAAGGATTAACCCTTCATATAATCAAGAATTTGACATTTATATCATTTTAAGATATCATGCAGGGAAATAGAGGTACAATTTTATGAGTAGTGCAATTTCAAAAACCAGAAAACGTAATACAAAGAAAAAAGAGCGACAGGAGAACAAAGAGCAAACAGAAAAACTACCGTTTTTTCAAAAGCCAATTGTTGGTTTCTATCTTGCGATTATATTGTGGTTTATATTTGTTCTTCTTACAGTAAGTAATCTTAATTTAAGAGCACAATCCTCTATACAGTTTAATACACTATTTTTGTTAATAGAGAAGTCTCTATTTATTTTTGTTGCCTTACTGGCATATGGAGCATTGACAAATACGGTTATTCCTGGATTTTTAAAGAACAACAAACTATTATTTCTTTCAGCTTTCATATTAGTCAGTACAGTTGCTTTAACAAGTTTGATTATTTACATATCAGAAGCTCTGAATTTTCCATCTAGCTTGTACATATATTATCTTCCATTTGCAATGGCTACATTTCTTGGAACAATGTTTCATAGCAAAAAACTAGGTATTATGCTGGGAATTTGGATGAGTTTTATTATTTCGATTCTTGCAAAAGATAATGCAAACGCAACTTTTATCTTTGCAATGGGAATGATTTGTTCAGCAGTAGCAAGTGAACTAGCCCTGCATGTAAAATCCAGATCAAAATTAATAACCATTAGTATCAAGGTTGGTGTAGTACAGCTTATCTGTGTACCAATAATTTACTCAATAAACATAATAAGTTTTGAGCCACTCTTCATGGTGAAACAAGCACTGGCATGTATTGTCGGCAGTCTAATTTCAGCTATTGCAACAATAATACTTGCACCAATCATAGAAAAGCTATTTAACATTACATCAGACATAACATTGTTTGAACTTTCAGATCTAAGTCATCCCCTACTGCAACGCCTTGCTATGAAGGCTCCGGGAACGTATCATCATAGTTTAGTAGTTGCCAATCTAGCACAGGCTGCAGCCGAAGAAATAGGAGCAAACCCACTTGCTGCACGAGTCTGTTCATATTATCATGATATAGGCAAACTTACAAAACCAGAATTCTTTGCAGAAAACATATCGTCGAACGAAAGTCCACATGACAATCTTCTACCAAGCATGAGTACATTAATTGTGACATCACATGTGAAAGAAGGCATAAGTCGTGCACTAACTCATAATCTTCCTCAGATAATCAAAGATGTAATTATGCAACATCATGGAACATCATTGGTTACATTCTTTCACCATAAAGCAAAAAAACAACTGGAACTTGAATTAGAAAGCAACACATCAAAAGCAATGGAAATTTCAGAGATGGATTTCAGGTATCCAGGTCCCAAACCTATGAGTAAAGAGGCCGTAATAATAAGTTTAGCAGATTCCATAGAAGCTGCATCAAGATCCATTGAAAAACCAACCAAAAATTCTTTCCAGAATCTAATAAATAAGATTGTTACATCAAGACTAGAAGATGGACAACTAGACAAAACACAACTGACATTTTCAGAACTAAATAAGATAAAAAAATCATTTGCATTTTCACTTTCAAACATTATGCATGGAAGAATCGCATATCCAGACGACGATGATAACAATAATAAACAACCAGACAAATCACAAAATGGAAAAGGCACAGCTGAAAAAGCTGGCTAATTTCTTTTTTGAAAAACTACAGAGACTATCCACAGCAGAGTGGGATGAAATATCGGTTGTAATTGTTGATGATGTTCAAAGTCAAGAAATCAACAACATGCATCTACAGCATGACTACCCAACTGATGTAATAACATATACACTTCCTCCGCTACCTGGTGAAGATACTTTCTCTGGCGAAATAATTGTTAATGCTCAATATGCAGCACGACAAGCAACCAAAAGATTTCCATTTTCCAGAGAGCTAGCACTATACATAGCTCATGGCTTTGATCACCTTTCCGGTGCCAATGATAAATCAGAAGCAGAATACAACAAAATGAGACGTCGCGACCTCCGATGGCTCAAAGAAGCACAAAAACGAGCTCTGCTCATAGTGGAACAATAGAGGAATGCGATTGCATCGCATCGAAGGCGGTTTCCCCTTTGAATGATAGTGGAACAATAGCTAAACGACAGCGGATGCAATAAGTCGACAGACGCAGTGGAATCAACGGGATACAAACTGTTTTGTCTTATCCCTTTGTTTCCCGCCACCTGCGTTCCTACGAAGTGGCAGGTAGACCCAGTAACCTTGTGACTCAGTAGAACTAACAGATAAAACAATCTGTTTTATCAATATTGGGTCACGGAGTTACTTAGTCACTGAGTCAACATTTTTCAAAATTGGGTCACCCGAAAATCGCAAAGAGAATCAAACCATCAATGTTTTTCAAGCCATTCATTGGCTTTTAAATGGTCGAGTTTTTTCTGGTAACGTAAGGATTGGTAGCTTTCTATTAGATTGGCTAGTTCTTCATATGTTTCAGAATTGAGACTATCTTTTATTCTTATGAGCCATAAATCCCAGCTTTCAGATTCACGTCTTCTGGATCGTTCAACCACCATCTTATTGGCAAGAATGCACATAGTAGATGTTAATTTTTCACGCAAAACATCATCTGCTGATTTCTGTTCTTTATGCTTTAACTTTTGTCTAAAGGCAAACAAACCTATAACAATAAGTGTCAGAAGCCCCTTTATACTTATAAGAAAGTGCCATACGAAAAGAAATACAACAGTCAAAAAGTCTGCAGCGACACCAAAAACATCAGCTTTACCAAGAGTATATAGAAAATTTTTCCACCAGAATACAAACCAATCAATAGTAAGTCTAAAGACATCCGGATTATCGTTTGAGTCAGGAATACCAGCCGGTGGAGTTGTTTCAACTATTCTCCATCGTTTTTTTGTATTATCCCATGCTTCAACCCATGCATGCCCTTCTCGCTCTCGAACAACAAAACGTTTAATCCATGGATTCCATTCATAGCAGACAAAGCCTCCTACAACTCTGGAAGGAATTCCACAAGAGCGTAACATAAAAGCTGTAGCACTTGCAAAGTGAATACAGTATCCTTGCTTTTTCTTCATAAAATCAACGAGGGGATGAGACTTTTCCAATCTAATTCTCATCTCATATTTAAAATTTGTAACAAAATAATCTTGAAGAGTGGATACAGCCTGATCAACAGAGTCAGCTTCTTTTAACCCTTCACAATTATTCACCCACTCATCTACTGCTTTGGTCATATTGGTTGGAACAGCAAGATATGTTTGTTTGTCAAATGTTTCTGGTATCTGCTGAACACCTTCAAGCACTCCTCTAGTTGCAACAGATATATTATAACGATCCGGCATCATATTAGACTCCTCCGGATAAACAGCACCATTTGCATCTATTGTGAAAGACGAGTCATCACTGGACAGCGTTAGAGCTTTACCTGGAAGACATATTGCCGAGATATATCCAGGAGAGATAACTTCAATGTTCCAAACATTTTTTGTGTTTTCTTCATATTGACTTAATGTATAAACTAATTTATCACTTTCTGAAAAAGAGAGTTGCTTTACATAGTCAATCTGATTTGTTGTGGCAACACCTTTATACCATTGTCCTTTTGCATACTTAACATATACATCTTCTCTAAGATATCCAGGAGTTCTGTCTGCTGAAATAAGCAGGATTAGTTTTTCTCTTTTATGAAAGTTTGACGGAAGAGAAGCTCCAAGGTACATATATTCACTCTGCCTGTTTCTGGCACTTGAGTTTAATAATCCTATATCAAAGCCAAGAACAAAATCCTGGAACTTGTATGCAGAAAGTTCAACTTTAGGAGACACTAAAATTGCAACCACAATAATAACAACATATTTAGTCCAGCGAAATATGTTCTCTTTTATTCTCATGCCGGTTCCCGAAAACTTCATTACTCTTGTAGATTGCACAAGATCATACATAAAAATAAAAATAAAAATAAAAATCCACAAAAAGATTTGCTTCATAACGCCTGTTATTTGAGTTGTGCTGGACTCCCACAGCACAGCCATAACCATAGGCATGCAACATGCTGCAACAGAAGTCACCCGTAGGCGCCCTGAACAGTAAAATATGGAGACTAATGCATATGCATAAAAAACAATAACAAAACGATTTGTTAAGTAGTCACCACTCATCACATCGCCATCAGCAGGAACAAGCTTTGTGATACTAACAATTATGCAGAGTATTGTAACAACTAGCCAGGACCATACATACCAACGAGAATTCTTGGGAAAAGTTTTAGACATTGAGATAGCAGCTAAAGCACATATAACTGTAAGGACAAATAGACCTGGGTTGCTTTGGAAACAATACCACCAAGATACCCACATCAACATTAGTGATGCGGCAATAACAAGAAATCTACTGCGCTTTTCTGGTTCTTTACTGTTATCTTTTTTGTATCTTATATTGAACATACTTCTCCATCTAAAATTTCTTTTGCAGAAAAGCATAGTTCTTCAACAGGATAATCATTCGGCCTTTTTCCATCGACCGTAATGAGGACAAGTTTGACTCCCAGCCCATATGCTCTGAGTGTAAAAACAAGGTCTTTTCGTCTCTGATCCCAGTTAATAAGAACAAGACACACACTTTGAATCATACTAATTTCTTCAAGAAGCATTGGTTCAAGTTGGTTGAAAGGATCATCTGAACAAGGTTCAACTGCAGCAAGTATATCAAGTACCTCTTCAAAATATCCAACTCTCCCTGTACTTACAAAACGATAAACCTGCGGACCGGCAACAAGAAGTTCCAGTACTCTATCTGTAACAGAAAGATAATCCACAATAGATGCACTTAATGACAACGCAGCTTCAATTGGATTAATTTTTGAAATATTAGCAAACAGTAGCCATGTCAGCAACTGATGACTTACTTGTGTGTCAATCATCACAGCTGTCCTTAGTCGTCCTTCACTTTGAAACTCTTTTACCACTAATGTACCAACTCTTGCAGAAGATCTTGGATGTATATGTCGCAATAGGTCACCTTCCCTGAACTCTCTACAACCATGAAATTCAAATGCTTCTCTAGACAACTTGTTTTCAGCAGAAAGTTCATTCTGATTACCAGTGCCCAATGGAATATCAAGAAAGTCTAATCTTGTATATGCAGGATAGATGAATAACACATCACCTTTACCAGTTTGCCCCCATCTCCAGAAACCACAAGGGAATCCTGAGTCATACCTTACTCCAGGCATTGTATATAAACCTCTGCGAGTCGCATGCCCTGCCCCAGAAACAGTTAAACTCTCTCCTGTCTCAAGTCTACGAACCCATGCAGCCTCTTTTATGAAGCATATAACATCTGGATACACTAGTGTGTCGATGTCTATATATCTGGCACAACGCTTTCCTATATTAGTTACATCATAAATAGTTTCAAATACGGCTCCACTTTCAACACGTGTGGGCATTTTGACTTCAATATGCAGCTTGGGAACCGAGAACATACCGATAACGACCGAAAAGAATATAAGCGAAATCAACGAAAAGCCCAAGATGCAGAACTCACTTCTGAAGCCAATCATCATAATGTATAGAACGGGAGCAATTCCAAACAGGAAAAATAGTATAAGTCGGGTTGTACAATGTGCTTCAAAGAAGTAATAAAACCAATGGAGAATAGGAAGTCTTTCAACAGTTGTACCTCTTCGACCATGCTGAAAACCTACTGGGGGGGATTTAAACATACTCCAGAAAGAGGTAAGCTTGTTTGATTTGGTTTTCATGCAGGCACAGATTCAGATTTAACAATTTCTTCCACAACCATTTCTCCTGTCAGTCCACTATGTTTTGCTTTTACTTCAACAATAAGTCTATGAGCAAGCACGGGGACTGCAAACCTTTGAACATCGCTGGGACGCACGGCATTCCTATCATCAAGAAACGCTGCAGCCTGAGCACACCGTCTTAAATCCAGTGCACCACGAGGACTTGCACCTAGTCTTAATCGTTCATCTTTTCTTGTTTTTCCAACAAGTCGTACAATATAGTCAAGAACAGATGCTTCTACTTCCACCTTTTTGACTTCCTGTTGAATACTTGCAAGCAAAGCAGTATCCATCACGGCAGTAACCTTTGACAGTGGATGAACAAATTCCTGATCATTAAGCAACTGAACCTCATACTGATGTTCCGGATATCCAAGAGAGATGCGCATTGAAAAACGATCAAGCTGTGCTTCCGGCAAGGGATATGTTCCATTATGCTCAATAGGATTCTGTGTGGCAACCACCCAAAAAGGTGAAGGCAAAAATCTAGTTTCACCCTCAATAGTTACCTGTCTTTCACTCATTGCTTCAAGCAGAGCCGATTGAGTTCGAGGGGAAGCTCTATTAATTTCATCAACCAAGACAATATTTGCATGGATTGGACCTGGACGAAAAGTGAAACTGCCATCGGCAGAAGAATAAACCATTCCTCCAATAATATCAGTAGGCAGAAGATCCGGTGTAAATTGTATACGGGAAAAGCCCGCTGTCAAGGAAACCGCCAGAGCCTTTGCCAAAGTAGTTTTCCCTGTGCCTGGAACATCCTCAATCAAAATATGTCCATCAGCTAAAAGAGCAATAAGAAGTTGATCTATTACCCCCTCTTTACCTCTAATTACTTCAACAAGATTACTCTTAAGCCTCAACAATCCATCTCTCAATTCTGACATTATTTCTTCCTTTCGTAAATCGTTGATCGTTGTTCGTTCGTCGTAGTCCTGTGTTCCTGTAGTCCCGTCGTCCATCATTGCCAAGGCATTGCAATGGCGGAGTCGCATTTGTCCTCTTCCACAATTTCAAAACTTCTTTACCAGCTTAAGTTCGCAAGTGCTCCTGCCCTGTTTAGGGGAGGTGACCATGCGCAGCATAAAGGGAGGGTAATTGTGCCAATGCCCGCATTCAGCATCTTCCCTAAAACATATGTCCCATCAGTCCCATTTGTCCCATTCTTAATTCTTCCTGCCATTTTCGAATTTCCGAATGTTCACATTTATTATTATGACTGCGTAGCTATTCCACACTTCAGCATTCAGCATTTAACATTCAGCATTCTCTTATTTCGTCGGAACTTGGAGGCCAAGCCTTTCGTAGCACAAAGCTGTAACAACTCTACCTTTGGGAGTTCGGTTCAGGTAGCCTTCCTGAATTAAATATGGTTCATAGACTTCTTCGATAGTTCCTGGTTCTTCTCCAACAGATACGGCAATTGTACCCAATCCTACTGGACCACCTGCAAATTTATATACAATTGTTTCGAGAATTCGTTTATCCATCTCATCCAGTCCATGAGCATCAATATCAAGCATTGTCAGAGCCTTATCTGCAATATCCTTGTTTATTACATTGTCTGCTTTAACCTGTGCATAGTCTCTAACTCGTTTAAGCAAATTATTTGCAATTCGAGGAGTCCCACGCGATCGACATGCAATTTCAAGCGCACCATCATCTTCTATATCCACATTTAAGATTAATGCAGAACGTTTTATAATCGAAGCAAGAAAATCATGATTATAGTAATCTAGTCTGTTACTAATTCCAAAACGCGAACGTAATGGCGATGATATAAGTCCACTTCTAGTTGTTGCACCAATCAACGTAAATCTTGGCAATTCCAGCCTGACAGACCTAGCATTTGGTCCCTGGTCGATTATGATATCCAAAACATAATCTTCCATTGCTGAATATAGATATTCTTCAACAGTCTTCTGCATTCTATGTATTTCATCGATAAAAACCACATCACCACGTTCAAGACTTGTGAGCAAGCCTGCCAAATCAGCGGGTTTATCAATAACCGGACCTGATGTTGCTTTGACATTCACTCCCATACTATTTGCAATAATGTAAGCCAAAGATGTTTTTCCTAATCCTGGAGGGCCTGAAAGCAATACGTGATCCAATACCTCATGTCTACCTTTTGCGGCCTCTACTGCCAGTTCAAGTCGATCTACAACTTTCTTTTGACCTTTAAATTCTTCAAATTTTGATGGTCTAAGGCTCAGCTCAAGAGGGTGATCTTTCTGACTTAACTCTTCTCTAACATTTTCTTCTGACATCATGTTCCTTTCGTAAATCGTTGATCGTTGTTCGTTCGCCGTAGTCCTGTGTTCTTGTAGTCCCGTCGTCCATCATTGCCTAAGGCATTGCAATGGCGGAGTCGCATTTGTTTTATTCCTGGCATTTTCGCATTTACGCATTTATAATCATCTCCCCGAAAGTACTCTTTTAATAATTTCTTCAACTGGTATTTCTGAGATATCTTCTTTATCAGATATCCTAATAATTGAATTTCTTGCTTTTTCTTCTTTAAATCCTAGTGCTATTAACGCCATAAGAGCATCTTTTGTTTTCTGCATTTGTACAGAATCTTGTGTTTCACCTGCAATTGCTTCAAGTGACTCAGCAATTGATACCTTGTTTTTCAATTCAACAGCCATTCTCTCAGCCATTCTTTTACCAACACCGGAGATTGAAGATAGTCTTTTTATATCCCCTTCAATAACAGCAAGCTTAAGTTCTCTCACACTTAATCCGCTTAAAGCACTTAGTCCAAGTTTTGGTCCGATTCCTGAAATTGAAATAAGAGCTTCAAACATTGCTCTTTCGGATTCACTCATAAAACCATATAGAGTATGCGAGTCTTCTTTCATATGTTCATGAATTATTATTCGACAGGTTTCTCCTAGCAAAGGCAAGCGATCATAACTGCTTATAGGTATAAAAACTTCATAGCCTACGCCTCCAACATTCATTACTATTTTTGCTGGTTGTTTCAGTTCTATAATTCCTTCTAAAAACACTATCATTTTATACTTCCTCACTTTCAACCATTGCGTATGCATTGTGATTATGAATACTTTCCATATTCTCGGTCTCAACCCTATACCATAAAACTCTTTTATCTTTGTTTAAAATTACAGCAATATCTCTGACAACATCTTCTGCAAAAGCCGCTTTATCATATGCATTTTCTGTAACAGCTTTTTCATCTGAACGTTTGAGAAGAGCATAAACAGGTGAACTAACATTATCTTCTATTATATCAATTATCTCTTCAAACCATATCAACTCTTTTGTCCTTATTGAAACAGTAACAGTTGATCTTTGATTATGGGCACCGTATTCACTTATCTCTTTTGAACATGGGCACAACATTGTAACCGGTGCTGCAACTTGATAAATCAAGTCAAAGTCTTTGCCTGAAAGAGATGCATCAAAACTGCATTGATAGTCCATAACAGCCTCTGCTTTTGAAACCGGAGCCTGTTTTGTTATAAAATATGGAAAAGACATTTCAAGGTGTGCTGTTTCAGCATCAAGATATTCCTGCATCTTTTTAAGCATACCTGCAATTTCTATAACCGCAATCTTACCGTGATACTGGTTAAGTATTTCAAGGAATCTCGACATATGAGTTCCCTTATAGTTATGCGGAAGATCAACATACATATTAATCTTTGCAACAGTTGGCTGCAAAGAAGAACTTCTATCTAAAACTTTTACGGGATACTGAAGATTTTTTATGCCTACTTTTTTGATAGGCACATTTCTTGTGTCAGGACTATTTTGTATATCTTTCATTTTTTCTATAATAAAACCCATTCTTTTTAGTTTTGAGTGGTCATTAAGGTCGACAAGCTTTTAAGCATTTTTGAATAATTACTTTGCATTATATCATTTTTATCTTGAATTACAAAATTATTTTATTATCATACGAGCATGGAATTATATTTTACAAACATTTATGTTAACATACTAGTCAAATTAGTTTTGGCTGCCGTTCTTGGTTCAGTTGTCGGACACGAACGTGAAGTGCATGGACGAGCCGCAGGACTTAGAACACACTTGCTGGTTAGTTTAGGCGCAGGAGTCTTTATGATACTGTCCCCTCTTATGGCGAACGAGACAGCAAATGCCGTTAGAGGTGGTGATGCAGGAAGAATTGCTGCACAGATTGTTACAGGAATTGGTTTTCTTGGAGCGGGTGCAATTCTAAAACAAGGATCATCTATTAAAGGACTTACAACCGCTGCATCACTATGG
>Ga0307987_1000346_pt1 | contig 27747 bp, 17 predicted proteins | sample EllFjometagen181_FD_203157 | JGI IMG/M metagenome (GOLD analysis project Ga0307987, IMG submission 203157) | Marine microbial communities from Ellis Fjord, Antarctic Ocean - #181 | ecosystem: Environmental > Aquatic > Marine > Unclassified | place: Southern Ocean | collected 2014-10-08 | reverse complement strand
TTAACTGAAAGACTATAGTAAGCAAGCATTATAATTATAAAAGTAAAAAACATTAGATATAAAGCTCTTGGCTTTAATAATTGTTTAAATAACTTTCTTTTTATAATGTTTTTCATATTAGTTTTTGTGTGGTACAGTTAATGTTTCATCAACAGGATAATTGAATTTTTTAATATAATCCATTCCTGGCAGAAATGCATCATTGTTCTTTTTTAGTTTATCCATAAGAATTTTATTAAGTTTTGTTTGTATTGATTTAAAAGATGCTTTGTTTATAAGATTGTTTTGCTGGTATGGATCTTTTTCATTGTCAAAAAGTAGCCATGGACTTGTTAAGTCTCTAACATATGTATAACGCTTTGTTCTTATGCCGCGGTATTCTTTACCACCCATATTAATGGAATTCCATTGACCAAATGGATGAGCACATGATAGTAGTGCTACACCATCAGAAGGATCTTCGCCGCCTTTTATATGTTCAGAAAAATCTATTCCTTCAACACTTTCTGGTATTGGTATGTTACATAAACCAAGTAGCGTGGGCATAATATCTGGCGCATCAATTAATGTTTCCATCTCTTTTGGCTGCCAATTTTTCATTCCCTGGTATTTTAACAGAAATGGCACTCTAATTGATTCATCCCATGGTTGTTGTTTCTTTTTATATCCATGAGATCCAAGCATATCACCATGATCCGATGTGAAAACAAAAATTGTATTTTTATCTATTACCACATTTTTTAATTGTTGATTGAATTTCTCCAATGCAATCATCTAGAGCTGTGCAGTGTGCATAATATCCTGCAAGCCATTCTTTTGCCTCTTTTTCTGCTTCTTTTGGAACATTGGGTCGTAGTTTAACATCATCGGCGTTATACATTTTTTGGTACTTTTCAGGTGCGGTGTGATATGGTGCATGAGGAGGCCCCCATGAGAGCATAAGCATAAAAGGCTCTTTATTTGCATGCTCTTTTATGTATGTTTCAGCATCTTTTGTTTGTGCTGTTGCATCATAACCTTCCCAAAAAAGTTTTTGGTCAGAATTTCCTGCGTAATATTGAGAGTTGTTGTAGTCATGTGTACATTCAAGTACTTTCCAATATTCAAATCCCTGTTGACGCTCTTTGGGAATATAGGTAGATCTTCCATGACCGTCAACATGCCATTTTCCTATGTACCCAGTTTTATAACCAGCTCTGGAAAAAGTTTTTGCAACACTCTGTGTGTTTGGGCTCAAAGGTACGTCATTAACAAATACACCGTGAGTTAAAGGTCTTTGTCCGCTTAATAGACTGGCTCTATAGGGACAACATACCGGACAACCCGAAACTGCATATGTAAAATTTATACTCTTTTTTGCAAGGTTATCGAGATTTGGGGTTATTACATTCTGGTTCCCAGAGTATCCTGTTGCCTGTTGTCTCCATTGGTCTGCAAAAACAAAGACAATATTTGGTTGTTTTTTCATTTTTCCTCTTATAATTTTTAAGATTTAATGAATTATAGTTCTTGTATATATTTTTATCAAACATTTATTCTAAATAATAATTTTAAGGGCGGATGTTGTTTCCCGACGGTCAACGCCCGCCGCTACAATCTCCAATTTGCAAAACAACCTTAAAATTACAAGTTTCTGCTGTAGCGTCGACCGTTGGTCGTCGAAAATATGTTTTTCATGTTTATCACCCTAGCTACTAAGTATAAAAATATTTAAATCCTAAATTAAACTTCGCTCTTTTTTTAGTAGCTGGGTGATAAAACCATAACTCAAACCTTAATTCTATTGATTAAAATGCTAGTTTTTTCTCTCAACTGTAAAAGTAAGGATTTTAAGGTGATTAATAATTCATTATTAGTATAATGAATGTAATGCCGTTGAATAAAAATATTACTCATAAAAGGTGAAGAATAAAAAGAATCTTGCAAATTATATTAAAAAGATATAGATTAATGACATGAAAGCGCAATGTAAAATTTGTCCAAAAATGTGTATGATTGCTCCTGGAGAAAGTGGAGACTGCAGAATACGCTTTAATATAGATGGAGAAATTAAACCAATTACATATGGTCATCCTTGTTCAGTTAATATTGATCCAATTGAAAAGAAGCCTCTATTTCACTTTTTACCAGGCTCAAACGTTCTTTCATTAGCAACAGTTGGATGTAATCTCCACTGCAAAAATTGTCAGAACTGGCAGATTTCTCAAAATTTATCTGCGGAAATATCTCAATACCCGGAACTATTACCAAAAGATGTTGCATCTCTTGCAAAACAGCACGATTGTACATCTGTTGCATATACTTATACTGATCCAACTGTTTTTTATGAATATGCATTAGACTGCTCAATAAAGGTTAGCGAGGCTGCTCTTAAGAATGTTCTAGTTTCGGCTGGATACATAAACAAAAAGCCATGGAGAGAACTATGTAAATACACAGATGCTGCAAACATTGACCTGAAATCAATGTCCAATGACTTTTATATAAAAAACTGTAGTGCAACTCTTTCTCCTGTTCTTGATGCTCTTGTTATTGCAAAAGAAAATGTAATGCTAGAGGTAACTAATCTTGTTATTCCAACTCTGAATGATAGCGATGAAGATTTGCTAAAATTGGCAAAATGGGTTAAAGAGAATCTAGGGAAAGATACCCCTCTACATTTTTCTAGATTTTTTCCGCAGTATAAAATGAATAATTTGCCTCTCACACCGTTAAGCACTTTAGAAAAAGCAAAACAAATTGCAGAATCCGAAGGGTTGCAATATGTTTATATTGGAAATGTTGATTCAGAAACCGGTGGTAATACATATTGTCCAGAATGCAAAAAACTATTGATTGAACGAATAGGATATTTTGTGAAGGAAAATATGATTTATGATGGAACTTGTCCGTCCTGCAAAGCAGAAATTGAAGGTTGTTGGGAATAAAAATCCACAGATTTGTAGAAAAATAATTTCGCGCTAATTGACTTGCTGTCACGCAGGTGACCGTGCCCACGGGACGCGGCTACAGGATGAAATTTGCAAATTAACGTTTGATTGGGGAATAACACCTGTAGCCGAGTCGCTTCGGCTCGAAAATAATTTGTATTCGCAGATAACAAAAGGAAAACAATGAAAAATTTAAAATCTAATCTTGCAGGTCAGTGGTATAGTGATGATATTCAGGAATTGTCAGAAGATTTATCAGGTTACATGTCAAATGTAAATCAGGATCAGCTAGAAAATGTTCAGGCAATACTTCTTCCTCATGCAGGATATCAATATTCTGGACAGGTTGCTGCATATGGAATTAATCAAATAAAAGGAAAGACTTATAAACGAGTTATTGTTCTTGGGCCTACACATCGGGTACAGATACCTGGATTTGTAAGTATTCCAGATGTTGATAGCATTGAGACTCCCCTTGGGGTTTTGAATCTGGATAGGAAGTTTATTGCTGATATCATGGAGTATCCGGTTGTTATGTCGCTTGATTTGGTTCATGAGCAAGAGCATAGTGTGCAGATTGAATTGCCGATGCTTCAGTATGCATTGGGTGATTTTCTTGTTGTTCCAATTGTTGTAGGTCAGATGGATTATGGGGCAATTATGGATGTTGCATATGTTCTAGCCAATCATATTGATAATGATACTTTAATTGTGGTTAGTTCTGATTTCACTCATTATGGCGGGGCATTTAGTTATCTTCCATTTACTAATAATATTGAGAAAAATCTTAAAAAGCTTGATATGGGTGCGTTTGAGTATATCAAAAGAAAAGATACAGATGGTTTTTTGGATTATATTAGTGAAACCGGTGCCACAATATGTGGACGTTATCCAATTGCAATTCTGTTGGAAATACTTACGGGTAGTTCGGAGGTTCACCTGTTAAAGTATAAAACATCTGGGCATATTACAGGTGATTGGTCTCACTGCATTAGTTATATATCTGCTGCTTTTACTGGAAAATGGGAATAAAAGAATTATGAATTATGAATGCTGAATGCTGAATTAAGGAATGCCTCCGGCGGTATTTATTTAATTCGACGATCAACGGGCGACGCTACAGTATACTGTAAGAAACTCGAACGCTAAGCTGTAGCGATGAGTCACCTGCGTGACGGCAAGTAATTATTGTCGAAAAGGGCTGAAAGCCCGAAAGAATATAGCCCTGGGTGTAAACCCATGGGGAAATAACAAAAACAAAGTTTTTACCTGCTCACGGCAGTGTCTTAACTAAAAACTAAGAGCTAACAACTATTTATGTACACTATGAACTATACGCATTTTCGTACAAAAAAAGGAGAACAAATGATTACTGATGATGATAAAAAAGCTTTATTAAAACTTGCTCGTGAATCAATAAAATATTATTTTGAGAACAGAAGAACTACAACTGTTGAAGAGTTAGGTATAGAAATTACCTCTGGTATGTCTCAAATAATGGGGGGCTTTGTAACGCTACAAAAGCACGGTCAGCTAAGAGGATGCATAGGTGAAATTCTTCCAACCAGAGATCTCTACAAAGTTGTTTTGGAAAGAGCGGTAGATTCTGCATTTCATGATTATCGATTCTCTCCTTTGATCCGACCTGAATTTAATGAAATTGAAATTGAAATTTCTGCATTAAGTATGCCAGAGCCAGTTGATTCATGGCGAGATATCATTATTGGCAAGCATGGTATGACTTTAACCAAAGATGGACGAAGTGCTGTTTTTCTTCCTCAAGTTGCTCCAGAACAGGGGTGGGGGATTGAGGAAACATTAACTCATCTTTCAGTTAAAGCCGGACTCTCTCCTGATGCATGGAGAAACAACTGCTCTTTTGAGGTTTTTGAAGCAATTGTTTTTGGTGAATAATAGATCTTTATCTATACTCCAGAAAACTTACATATTTCATCATATGCCCAGTCATCCCATTCTTGTGCAACACCAATACCGGGTAAATCCCCATAATTTTTAGTTATAAGACAACCCTCAAAAATTTCACACATTTTTTTAGTTTCTGCACGAATAAAGTCTTCATCTCCGGTTGGTAAAACTTTTTGAATGTCAACAGGGCTCCATAGAGCCACTTTGCGTTCTCTGAATTTTGCAGCTAACGCCTCCATATCGTATACCGCAGGTTGATCAAACTGGAAGCAGTCAATTCCAACATCTATTAAATCATCTATAATTTCCCAATTTTTACCGCATGAGTGCATCAGCACCTTCATGCCATAATCGTGTGCTATGCCAACTAACTCACTATAATCTTTCTTGAAAAATTCTCTAAACATATCGGGGCTGAATAGCAACCCTGTTTGAGTCCCCATATCTTCACCAATGCATATTGCGTCAGAGTTTGCTTTTCCTGCTCCAATAATTTTCTGCTTGTAAACATCTACAATTTTTGAGTGTAGTGCCTTTAATTCATCAGGATACATTACCATATCCATAAAATATACTTCCATATTTCTTATGTATCTAGCATTATCAAAAATCCAACCACCAATGCCTGCGGCATTTAGTTTGTCATCTTTGTTTTGTGCATAGATTTTTTTTAAGTTTTCAGCAATTTTTTCTGAATCAAATTTTGGCATTTCAAGGGAGTCAAGTTGGCTCCAGTCTTGTAGGACAGGTTTGTGTATTTCACCCATTTTGCTGCCACCAACCATTCTTACCCATATGTTTCCATAGATATCATCATAAAATTCACGGTTTCCTTCAACCCACCTTTTTTGTTTATAATTTTCAGGGTGACCAACCCCTGCTTGATGGATATCATATATTCTACCTCTATCAAAAGTTATTCCAGGGCGAGGGGCTCCAGTATGGTTTAGATTTGCAAGTATAATTTCTTTTGGTGTCATTTCTTTCCTTTTTAGCAGGCTGAGCCTGCACCCATGTTTTAGTTTTGTTATAAACCAGCGGAAATATGTTTTAATTAAAATAATTCCTTTAAAATTTTTATAATATGTACTATAATGCTTTTATTGGCAATTGTAAATAGATAAAAGAGACATAAAATTACACAATAATGATATATGCAAAAGTTTTACAACACATATGATATAAACTGGGATAATTTACCCAAAATACTTGATGTTTTTAATAACGGATATAACTATAGTTTTAATTTAGAACATATTTCTATAGAAGCAGGTGTTGGTTCGACCCGTTCTAAACCACATAGTCACAACATTTATCATATTGTTCTATATTTAGAAGGGGCTGGTCGTATATACTGGGAAGACCGAATGGTTAATATTCAAAAAGGTTCTCTGTTTCTCTGCTCTCCTGGTATTAAACATCATTTCTGCCCAGATGAAAAAGTGCCTTTCAAATATGCTGAAATAACTTTTTCTTTAAAGGATAATGATAATTTGAATATATCAATGTTGGAATTATTAAAATATTATTGTGGATTGTCTCTAAAAATAGTCGATTCTCCTGTTCAGCTTAATGCACGGCAAATCTGGCAGTTTGAACAATCTTTCCTAAGTATATTTAAAAATATATCAAGTGGTGAAGATGTTGCATGGTTCAATGTTTATGACAACCTAGCCAATATCTTTAATTTTATAATAAAGGAAATTCACTTTGTTTCAGACCGCGATTCAGCTGCAGACTCGTTAACCGTTGCAAAACAATATATCGACCAAAGTTTTAATAAAACTTTTTCAATTGACTATATAGCTAGAAAAACTGGAATGTCAAAGGGGTATTTTCAAAGACGTTTTAAAATGGAATTTGGTGTTTCTCCAATTGCTTATCAAAATCAGGTGAGAATAAAAGTTGCAAAAAGGTTGTTAATTGAGACAGGGCTTAATATATCAGAAATTTCCGAAAGAATTGGACTCGAAAATCCACATTATTTTTCAAGGCTATTTAAAAAACATTGCGGAATCAGCCCTTTGTCATATAGAAAAAGTTTATGAAAACGGTTCTGTCACGGTTTGTCTGGTTGCCTCATTTTTGTCCTCCCCACGCAGTGTCTTAACGATCAACGACAAACGAACAGCGAGCAACGATTGATCTTGGATATTTAAACGGTAGTGTATTAACTAACAACTTGTTTACGTTCCTCTCGCGTCTCACATTTTCCCTTTACCGTTTCTTTTTGTTGTACACTTTTTCGTGTAAAACAAAAAGGTCTCAACCAGAAAAACAAGGTCGATAACCTTACTTTTACGGTTGTGGGTAGAAACATTAATTTCAATCAATAGAATTAAGGGTTGAATTATTGTCTTCTGTCTTTTTGGGTGATGATTAAAAAAAAATATAATATAATTCCGATCACAGATCGGACGCTACATTACCTGCAAACAACGCTGTCAGGAAAAAATGTAGAGTCGGTTCTGTGAACCGAAAAGAAAAAACAACCATCAACCAGAAAAATAAGGTTGATAATGTTTTTATATTTTTTAGGTTGACGCCTTTTGTACTTTTTGGTACTTTACTATCTTAGCTAGAGATTATGTAACAGCACGAGAGATGCCAGAGGAGGCACACCACAACTATGAATAGATGGAACATAGACATAGATAAGCGAAAAACGAGGCCGCCAGTGAAGCAAAAGCGGATTATCGACGACCTGAGCAATCGTATTTTATCTGGTGAGTATGCGCCGGGGGCAACCCTTCCGACGCGGTCGGATCTTGAAGTCCACTACAAGGTCAGTCCCATTACCCTGCAACGGGCAATGGATCAACTTGCCAATTTGGGGATGGTGGAGTCTAATTCGAGGGGTACTGTGGTGGCATCGTGTTTGCCGCATCATTATAGCTATGGTTTGGTCTTTCCTTCGCGGGATTCGCACGAATTTCCCTGGGGATTCTTCTTTCACGCTCTGCTGAAAGCGGCTAAAGAAATGGAAAAAACTATGGACATTGAATTTCCTGTGTTCTACTGCGGTGAACACGCTGGGGTGGGGAATCGCGATTACCGCATGCTGGAGTATATGGTCGAGGCCAAATCACTCGCTGGTTTGTTTTTGTTAAACCCGTACTTTCTTAAGGGTAGCCCCGTGCTCAATCAGAAGGATGTTCCACTTGTCACTCACGTGCCATGCAACCTTCCGGAAGCTCCCGCGCTGGTCCTTGATTATGCCTGCTATGCGCAACAAGCCATGTCATGGTTTAGGAAGCAAGGGTGTCGCCGACCCGCGATGATCACATCGGGGCAGGTCGGATGGGACGCTGCGGATAATCATCACTTTCGGTTGGCAGCTGAGGCCAACGGATTGGAACTGCGCCCGGAATGGGTTCAGAGTGTGCCGCTATACGCACCAGATTGTGCGCGGAATACGGCTCATCTGTTGTTCGCCAATCCCAATGATCGCCCGGATGCATTGTTAATTGCGGATGATACCTTGGTTGAAGCTGCTGGCGAAGGGCTGCTGGCTGCTGGCGTACGAAGTCCACAGGATGTCACCGTGATTGCTCTCGGCAACTTTCCATGTCTGCCTAAAAGTCCGGTTTCTTTGAGCTTTCTGGGCTTTGATTCTCGGACAATATTGGAGCAGCTGATTACTGTGGTCAAACGTTGCCGAGCAGGAACTGTCGCAGCATCGGAACAGACCTTAATTTCGCCACGCTTTGAAGTTCTGGGCGAGAATTAAGACTCGTGTGTCTCGACTGCCTTCGTATCCTGTGACGATATGATGGGAGGAACAAGACGAGGAGGCAAGTCATTTAGATGAGTTAAAATAGGTCGAAGACTACGCAAGGAGTGATTTTGTGTTGCGAACGATTTAGAAAATTTGAGTAGACTGTTTTGCAGAGTCTATCTGCAATCTACACAAATCTGTAAGAAACAAATATGAGGAGTAAAGGAATGAAGAAATTAGTATTGATAGCTTGTTTTACAACGGTGGCAAGTCTTGTTTTAAGTGTGACGACCGCTAATGCGGCCACCGAATTTCTCGCTTGGAATTTGGACGATTGGGCCGAAGGCGCCATTCCCACATGGACTGTCGTGAAGGATGTCACTGGCAATCATCGTATCGGTTATGCTTTTACAGGGACAGGTACATTGACGTGTGTGCCATCCACTCTCGTGAGTGATCCCGCCAATAAGGCGGTCCGGTTTGATACGTGGCACGTTCAAGCTCGTCTTAACGCCGATTTTGTCGTGGGTTCCGCAAACCTGCCAGTAGGAACCTTTGCAGATGGTTTAACATCCCGTGTTTCCGTGCAAATCGATACGCCTGTTACGTGGGCAGCGAATGATTACTATCAAATTCTCAGCCGATATCGACTGGGCGACGGCAACGATCTATTTGGATTTAAGTATTATGCTGGCGGTGGCATAGTCATAGAAACGCGTATAATGACAACAACCGGTGTACAGACACTCCAGGTGACGCAGGCGAGTATTGAGTCGCAGCTGGGGTATAGCATTATCGGACGGGCGATCGTGTATGCCCTGACCTGGGATGCCGATACTGATAACCTGGTGCTATATATTGACGGGCAGAATGTCGGCAACATGTCGACAACTGGCGATATAGCGTTAGGTAATGGGGTGTTCATAGTTGGCAACCTTGGGCCCGCTGAGTATTGGAGCCGCCAAGGCATCTATGATGATGTTAAAGTATGGGACGGCGCGCTCACGGCCAGTGAAGTGATGGCAGACTACCGTACGCTCGTGCCCCTCATGGGCACCCTAATCACTATTCAGTGAGGATGACTGCCGCACGATAAACATTATAATATAGAAAGAGAAAAAGAAAGAGATGAGACAACTTAAATTACCTAAAAGGTTGAGATGGGAAGACGGTTCTTCGGGTATCAATTTTGATTTTCACGCCGAAGTGTATTGTTTAACACTATCCACTGGTTGTTTAATAAAATTCATTAAGAGGAAAACACCATGATTCGTGTGTTCTTGAATAATTGCTTATGTCTCTTCACTCTCAGTGTGTGTGTGATGACTATGTTGTGTGGCAGAGTAACGTATGGCCAGACCGTAAATCTATATCTTATAGCAGGACAGTCGAACGCTGATGGGCGTGCGCCTACAGCCGATCTGTCGGCGGAGCTAAGCACACCCGACCCGAGTGTTCAGGTGTTTGTCAATGATAACTGGCATGCACTTCAACCCGGATTGAACGATTCAGCCAACACCAATTGGTTTGGCCCTGAAATATCATTTGGTCGTGCGGTGGCTCAAGACTTTCCCGAGCGAACCATTGCGTTGGTCAAGGTTGCCGTGGGTTCTACCGATCTTGGACTTATGTGGAAGGCGCCTGACTCTCAGGGCGATAATGCTGGCCCCCTCTACGTCACGTTCATGAGCGCGATACAGAACGCGGTTCTTTCGTTTCCCGAAGAAACAACGATCTATATCCGCGGCATGATCTGGATGCAGGGCGAAACGGATGCATGGTATGAGGATTCATCAATGGCTCTGGCGTATGAGGAGAATCTGACCGCGTTTATAAACTCGGTTCGAAACGACCTTGATCAACCCACTCTGCCCATTTCTGTCGGACTAATAGGTACGAATTGGCGGCATCAGGCTATTGTCAGGGCGGCGCAATCGAATGTCTCATCAAACATGGAGCATGTCGGGTTGGTTGAGACAAGCGATCTATCCCTGCTGGTTGACGGAGCTCATTATGATGCAGCGTCCCAGGTTATTCTGGGCGAGCGGTTTGGGGACTCGATCGTTGAAACTGAGGCGAGCGCTCCAGCCCCGAATCCTGTGACGATTGTTCAGGCGGCCACCGAATTTCTCGCTTGGAATTTGGACGATTGGGCCGAAGGCGACATTCCCACATGGACTGTCGTGAAGGATATCACCGGTAATCATCGTATCGGTTATGCTTTTACGGGGACAGGTACACTGACGTGTGTGCCATCCACTCTCGTGAATGATCCCGCCAACAAGGCGGTTCGGTTTGATACGTTGCACGTTAAAGCTCGTCTCAACGCCGATTTTGTCGTGGGTTCCGCAAACCTGCCAGTAGGAACCTTTGCAGATGGTTTAACATCCCGTGTTTCCGTGCAAATCGATACGCCTGTTACGTGGGCAGCGAATGATTACTATCAAATTCTCAGCCGATATCGACTGGGCGACGGCAACGATCTATTTGGATTTAAGTATTATGCTGGCGGTGGCGTAGTCATAGAAACGCGCATAATGACCACAACCGGTATACAGACACTCCAGGTTACGCAGGAGAGTATTGAGTTGCAGTTGGGGTATAGCATTATCGGACGGTCAGTTGTGTATGCTATGAGCTGGGATGCTGGCACTGATAACTTGGGGCTATATATTGACGGACAGAATGTTGGCAATCTGTCAACAACTGGCGATATAGCGTTAGGTAATGGGGTGTTCATAGTTGGCAACCTGGGTCCCGCTGAGGATTGGTGCCGCCAAGGCATTTATGATGATGTCAAAGTATGGGACGGCGCTCTTACGGCCAGTGAAGTGATGGCAGACTACCGGACGCTCGTGCCCCTCATGAGCACTCTAATCACTATTCAGTGAGGACGACTGCCGCACAAAAAATAGTATAATTATAGAAAGAAAAAAAGAAAGAGATGAGACAACTTAAATTACCTAAAAGGTTGAGATGGGAAGACGGTTCTTCGGGTATCAATTTTGATTTTCAAGCCGAAGTGTATTGTTTAAGGCTCTCCACTGGTTGTTTAATAAAATTTATTAATAGGAAAACACCATGATTCGTGTGTTCTTGAATAATTGCTTATGTCTCTTCACTCTCAGTATGTGTGTGATGACTATGTTGTGTGGCAGAGTAACGTATGGCCAGACCATAGATCTATATCTTATAGCAGGACAGTCGAACGCTGATGGTCGCGCGCCTACAGACGATTTATCGGCGGAACTAAGCACACCCGATCCGAGTATTCAGGTGTTTGTCAATGATAACTGGCATGCACTTCAACCCGGATTGAACAATTCAGATAACTCCGATTGGTTTGGCCCTGAAATATCATTTGGCCGCGCGGTGGCTCAAGACTTTTCCAATCGAACCATTGCGTTGGTCAAGGTTGCCGTGGGTTCTACCGATCTTGGACTCATGTGGAAGGCTCCTGACTCTCAAGGCGACAACGCCGGCCCTCTCTATATCAAGTTCATGAGCGCGCTACGGAAAGCGGTTCTTTCATTTCCCAAGGAAACAACGATCTATATCCGCGGTATGATCTGGATGCAGGGCGAAACGGATGCATGGTATGAGGATCCATCAATGGCTCTGGCGTATGAGGATAATCTGACCGCATTTATAAACTCGGTTCGAAATGACCTTGATATGCCCACTCTGCCCATTTCTGTCGGACTAATCGGTAAGAATTGGCGGCATCAGGCTATTGTCAGAGCTGCGCAATCGAATGTCTCATCAAACATGGAGCATGTCGGGTTAGTTGAGACAATCGATCTATCCCTGTTGGTTGACGGAGCGCATTATGATGCCGTGTCCCAGGTTATGTTGGGCGAGCGGTTTGGGAAATCGATCGTTGAAACTGAGGCGAGCGCTCCGGCCCCGGAACCCGCGACGGTTGCCACGTTTATCTATCCCTCCATATTCCTTACTTGGAATTTTGACAATTGGAGCGAAGGTGACATTCCCGGATGGACTGTTGTGAAGGATATCAGCGGCAATCATCGTGGTGGTTATGCTTTTCCGGGGATAGGTAAACTGACGTGTGTGCCATCCACTCTCGTGAGTGACCCCGCCAACAAGGCTGTTCGGTTTGATACCTTGCACGTTAAAGCTCGTCTCAACGCCGATTTTACCGTGGGTTCCGCAAAACTGCCATTCGGGATCTTCTCAAATGGTGTAACATCCCGCGTTTCCGTGCAAATAGATAAGGCTGTCGCATGGGCTGGGAATGATTACTATCAATTTCTCAGCCGATATCGGCTGGGCGATGGCAACGATCTATTTGGATTGAAGTATTATGCTGCCGGAGGCGTAGTCATAGAAGCGTGTGTACAGACCTCAACCGGTATACAGCAACTTCAGGTGACGCAGGCGATTATTGAGTCGCAGCTGGGATATAGCATTATCGGACGGGCGGTCGTATATGCCATGACCTGGGATGCCGATAATGATAACCTGGGGCTATATATTGACGGACAGAATGTCGGCAACCTGTCGACAACTGGCGATATAGCGTTAGGTAATGGGGTGTTCATAGTTGGCAACATGGGTCCCGCTGAGGACTGGAGCCGCCAAGGCATCTATGATGATGTTAAAGTCTGGGACGGCGCTCTTACGGCTAGTGAAGTTATGGCAGACTACCGGACGCTCGTGCCGCTCATGGGCACCACCACCAACCTGTTACTATGCAGTGAGGCTGATAGCCTCCCTAGAAATAGTATAAAGAGAAAGAAAAAGAGATGAGACAATTTCAGTTACCGAAACAGTTGAGATGGGCAAATAGGGCGTTTCGGACGGCAAGCATCGTTGTTTTAGTTTTGGTTGCACTTATAGAAATGCCCTGCCAAGCATACGGAGAGAAGACTGAAAGTATAGATGCTGGGCAGATGCATGTGTCTCGTGCACAAGAAACTGGGCAGGTGGATACCTTCTTGCTTTATCCTGAAGGATTGGCAGATAAAAAAGGTCCTTTGAACCCGCGGGTACCGTCCATTGCCCTTGAACCAGGAGGGGCGAGCGGCATGGCCATGCAAGTAGAGACTGAGTTTAACTATTCACTTGCACCGTTCGTGCTATGTGAACACGGCGGGGTGCTGTCTCTGGCAGCACGCCGAAATATGCGTCGGCTACCGACCGATTTGATTAAACTAAGTGGTGGCGAGCATTCTCTGATAGTGCGGACGCAAGAAGCGAGCAAGGGCCGCACACTTGCGTTGGTGTTTAAATCTGGAGAGAACGTCACCACTGTTGCAAGCGATTTTGTACTGTCCGAAGAGTGGCGACCTGTCGTATTGAGATGGTCGGAGGGGACAGCAATTTTAGAGATTGAAGGTCAACCTGCTGCCGAGATAGTCATCGATCCAAATTTCAACCCAGACTCAGTGCGTGTGGCGGTTTGGCATATTGATGAGATGCGGTTGAAAGGCGACGGCATTCTTTATCTGGATTGGGAATCCGGTTATGCCGCACGCGTAACACCAGCAGAGCATTGTGTGGATGTGCAGGCGAAGCTCTTGGGTTTTGATAACGGCGTCATTTCGAGTGACCCTGCAAAGCGCGACTGCCCTATGGTGCAGGTGCTAAACAGCAGTGGCAAGACCGTTTCCGTTGCGCTCTCATTCGCTCTGACGAGTGAGCTTGATGGGATGGCCACAAATTGGGAACAGACCGTGGAGGTGTCTCCGAGGTCGGGCGTCATGGAACAGGTTAAATTTCCTGTTCCGCTTCATACGGACATCTACCATCTTGCTGTGGCCTGTAAGTCTACAACCCTGCCGTTGGTTGCGCAAAAGCATTTCATGGTGGTTCGAAAACGCCATGAACCAGCTGGCCCCAATAAGTTCGGATTACATAATTATTACCGTAAGTTCGGAAGCTGGCCGGATGCGTTACCTATCACCTTGCAGCATGTTTATGCGGTGTGGTTCTACATCATGGGCCCGGCGTGGACAAGAGATTGGGATGAAAAATTTGGAATTGACCCAGCTACCCCATCTGAAGAATGGAACTGGAACAAGATGCTCGACTGCGCTATCCGTACCGGTCGCGATACTTATGTCTGTTTACAGGCCGTGCCCTGTCAACCTTGGATGCGCGGGAAGGAATATTCGGGCAAAAATCGCTATAGAGATGCTGGCTTTGGCAGGATTGGTGGTGCATCCATAAATACACAGGCTTATCGTCATTTTATAAAGGCTTTTGTTAACCGCTATCGCGGGAAGATTCAATATTACGAAGTGGAGAATGAGCCTAACACCCCGCATGGATTTGATGCGAAGGACTATGTTGATGTAGCCCAGGTCGTATACGAAGAAGTGAAAAAGGCAAATGCTGATGTACCTGTGTATGGTGTCTGCGGAACCGCTGCTTTCGAACGGTATCTGTCCGACGTATTTGCACTTGGTGGAAGCAAGTACATGGATGGGGTATCATGGCATACCTATACAACCCCTTCGCTGCCGGATGAGATAGGACTTCTGAAGAAGCTACAGGGCGTCAATAAGGAAATCGCAAAATACGGCAAATCAATACCGATCATTAACTCAGAGACAGGCGTGTATCCTGCGCCACGTGAAATCATCAACAAGCCTGTTTCTAAGGAACAGCTCGATGATTATATAAAGCGTGAAGTACCACCGTTTGTAACTCCCGATGGCGGATGGCCTAACAAGCCGGATAGTGAATGGAAGGCGTCGTATTCGATGGTTGCTAATGTGGTTTATAACTTTTTGGCTGGTGCCAATCATTTTGTTTTCTTCGGGTGGGATCCCAGTCACTATCGGGAGGATCCTCCTTCCCACGCCAGAAAGTTTGGATTATTCTCCTACCTTCCTCAGGTGAATGATGTGACGCCCAATTTGACAGCATTGACTGTTGGCGTACTGTCGGCCCAACTGGAGGGTATGATTCCGGGGACGGGGCGGGAAATCCAGTTGTTTGGTATCAGGGGCGGCGTATTCAAAAAGCAGAACGGCGGATCGGTAGCGGTGCTCTGGAGTACGTCCGGCAGCAGATCGATCCTTTTAGAAGATGGCGCCAGGAAGGTCGAAGTAATCACCTATCTTGGACAGCGGGTTTCGCCGAAAGTCGTGACTATAAATGGAAGGTCATGCCTGTTGCTTCAATTGACGCCAGAGTCTCCGGTATACGTTCACTCATCTACTGTAGATATTGATATTATAGATTCTCCCATTTCGGATGTCATAGTGGACAGAGAAGCGAATGCACGTTTTTTGGTTAGCTTTGACTTAATCAATACTTTTCAAGAGAAATGGGCTGGGGCGGTGACGTTTACGCCACCAAAGAAGGGGGGAGCCTTTGATAGAACCAGTGTGCCTTTCTCCCTCAAGCCTTCTCAGTTAGTTAGGATTGCTGTCTATTTTACACCGCCTAAATTTGGACAATATCGTCATATCAATCAGGTGTGTGTGCCGTTGCCAGGAGGCGCTGGTGATTATGAGTTTTCTATTCCCGTAGCTGTGCGTCCAACCATCATGACGGCCATCCTGCCTGATACGATGACACTGGAGGATATGAGGGGGTGGGAGATGCCGGGCGGTGCATTGGAGATGAACACTCCGAAGCAATGTAAAGTAGGACGTTCTCCCGACATGGCTTCTTTGCAGGAAGAAAAGTACTGGAAGGGTCCAAAGGAACTCTCAGGAAAGGTCAAAGTCGGGTATAACGATAGTGGCTTGTATTTTTATGTTGAAGTTCTTGATACTCATCCTCGATTACTCCCAGCATGGCCTGGTGTTCAAGGGGCGTGTATTGAGCTGTTCTTTGACTTCAGAACACCCGAAGGAGGTCTGGGTGCTTTTAGTTACGAGAAAGGTGTATCGCAGGTATTGATCAAGCCTTCTTTGTCTGAGGGGCAACTCCCGGAGGTATTTAACGCTAGCTATAAAAGACTTGGATATCAGGAAGATCCTCTTAAGGATGCTATCGTTGAGGGTGGACGAATAGACGAGAATCACTACTGGGTTGGATATAAGCTTCCTTGGTCTGCGGTTGGCGGGATCATGCAACCTGGAACTATGTTTGGTTTTGATGTGGCTATTGACGGTGGCTTTGCGGAACTTACCAAGAAGAGCCGTAAGAGTCAGCTTATCCTCTTTGGGGTAGGTCAGAACTGCGTCTCCGCCGGGCAATTTGGCAGGTGCAGTCTGTCGGAAGCCAAACCAACACCTGTTTCAACTAAAATTCCGTGAATTGTGGAAACAAAGTGAAAGTGTAATTATATCCGCTCGACGTAAACTTAGGTTGGCTGGAATCGGCTGTGGTGGACGCACCAGAACGTATCGGAACTGCAACGCAGTTGAATTTAAAGAATTTAAGTCATCCACGTAAATCGTGACAGAATCATAAATAAAGGAATATTAAAAATGAACATTGTGTTTATAGGTGGAGGATCATTGCGTTTAGTACCGATTATGCGCGCTCTCTTTCAGGTTAATGGATTGCTCGAAGGGTCAAGTATCAGACTTGTTGACCTGCAGATTAACAGAGCAGAAGCTGTTGGAACTATGATCAGACGCTGCCCGGAGTATAAAAAAGCTAACTGTTCAGTACTTTGGACTAATAATTTGGATAGTGCTCTTGACGGAGCTGATGTAGTATATGTAACCATGGCAATGGCGCGTCAGCCAAGCGAGAATTTAGCATGTAAGCTTGCGGCTGAGTATGGATATATGCATACAGATCAGTTGTCAATAAATGGAGCATTTCTATGTGCCAGAGGTGGAAACACCATCATGAACTTTGCGCATAAGATGGAAAAATACTGTCCTGATGCCTTGATGCTACTGTTTTGCAATCCCGTACAGGCCTTTGCCGCTGCAGTAACTAACCATACAAAAATTAAGGCTCTGGGAATTTGCGGGGGGTTCAGTAATCACCGCTGGGACCTTTCACGTATTTGTGGTCGTGATATTTGCGATCCTGGTTGGGATGTTGTCGCTGCAGGTGTAAACCATTTTTCATTTATACTGCGTGGAACTTATAATGGCAGAAATATGTTTGATGTTATTGATGAAGCCGTTGTCGAAGGTTGGGAGCCGATGCAGATAACAACCTATCATATGCCGGAAGCCGCCCAGGAAGGACTAAAAAAGGTTGTCAAATTATATAAGCGCTTCGGAACTTTGATTTTTTCTACCGAGCCAGAAGGTCTTGGTTATTTGAATCATAGCGAGATAATTGCAGCACAAAAAATTGATGCAAAAGAGAAGCTGAAAGGATTTGATTTTGAAAATGATGCTGCCGCAAACCAGGCAGAAGTAGAAAATTCTTTTGCAAAATTTCGTGATATGGCAATGTCTGATAAAGAGCCTGATTGGACACCTGAGATTTACAATAACATACTTACCGGGATTGCTATCGGAGACATAACTGTTCCAATATTGAAAGCTATTGCCGGTATGGAAAAAATGCGGATAACAGCAAGTCATCCCAACATCAATCAAGCGGTTAGAGATATGCCTGAAGGAACTGCCCTAGAATATACTATGGATATTGATGGCAAGTCAATCACTCCCGTTGAAGATCTTTATATTCCTTCTCCGTTCAAAGGAATTATTGCCGGCTTTTCGGAACACCAAACTCTTCTTGGGGATGCGATTGCGACTAATGATGGAAAGACTTTTGCCAATGCTCTTGAGGCTTTCCCTATGAATAGTTATGAATCAAATCGAGTTGAGTTTTTCCGTAAGATGTTTGAAATTTTTGATGACATCCCCAAAGAACTTCAGGAAGGTGTTAACTTTCTCGACTGGCAGTAAACAGTAAGCTCTAAATAGGGCTTCCTTTCCAATTTTTCAAAGGATAGATATGATTTTAAATACGACAAAGCCCGCAATGCGTGCAGTTCAGTTGGATCTGGCACGCCAAATGGAAACTCTTGAATTTATTCAAGAGTTTATTGATTTTGCTAAATCATTTAATTACAATACAATTTTTTTATATCTTGAAGCTCGAGTTAGAACAAAATCATTTCCGTATCCGACTCAAAAAGAAGCTTATAGTCCTGAAGAGATGAAAATCATCGTGAATTATGCGCAAAGTAAAAAAATTGACTTAATTCCTGTTGTAGGGTTGTTAGGACATGCAGAACTGTTTTTTAAATATCCTCAAATGCAACAACTCTCAGAATTACGTAACGGTGCAACTGGTCGTTTTGGATCTGCCGGCATGAGTGTTTTTTGCCCTTCACAAGAAGAAACTTATACATTTATTGAAAACTACCTGATTGAATTATCTGAGATTTTTCCATCAGAATATTTTCATGCAGGTTGCGATGAAAGCTGGGATATAGGCATTTGCGAACAGTGCCTGGAAAGAGTTCAGCAAAGTGATGAAGGCGCTTTATTTGCTGAACATCTTTGTCGTTTACATGAAATAATCACTGGTGCACTAGGTAAAAAAATGATTATCTGGGGTGATATGTTTGAATTATATCCTAATGCCCTTGATTTAATACCCAAAGATATTATCATGGACGATTGGCATTATGATTTAGTCAATGAAAATCCAGTAGGATATTTTTGTAATCTGAATAAGATATCTGAACTTGCTATTTTCAAGGAAAAGGGATTCAAGTATATAAGTGCTCCAGCAGTCTGCTCCGGCTTAAATATCGCATCTTTAACAGATTATGCCGCAAATTATAATCCTTTAGGATTTCATTTAACAATTTGGGAAACTGCCGATAAATTTTTATGGAGATATTTTTTAAGAATTGCGTTTGCCGGAAATTTGTGGAACGAGAAAGGTGTTTTTGACAGTGACGAGATATTACATGAAACAATTTTAAAGATCGTTGGAGAAAATTCTCCAGAAGAAATAATTGAATTGCTGAAAGATTTTTGTTGTTTTGATCAGGGAGATTATAATTATTCTTCAACTTTTAAATCAAGCTTGTCTCCTTTGTCAAATGGTGAATATCATCTTCTTTCTTTAATAAATTCTTTTAAACGACAATTCACTGTCGCTAGAAAAAAGTTTGATTTATTAAATCCGTTGACACAAAAAATTGTTGATGATATTATTTTGACTCTAGATTACCGTACTTTTTATTATTCATGCCGCGAGATTATGCCGAAACTTGCCGATCCTCGTAACAAAGGAATGAAGCGTGAAAAATTGCTCGATGAACTGAATGAAAATATAGATTCTTTAATTCGATATAAGAGTAACTTTTTAGCTTATTGGGAGCTATATCGAAAAGATCTTGATGCTACAAATTTTAAGCGTGATATAGACAATCTGTTGAGCAAACTTAAAGAGGCTGCTAAGGCAAAGTCCAAAGCTTGTTTGCGAGTTGACTTCTGTCAACCCAATCAATATTCCGCTCAACAAACACGTTTTTCTATAAAATTTAAAGGTGAAATAGGATTTACCTTTATTGACTCAGGTGTATATAAAATGTTAACTCTTAATGAAGCTCTTTACTCTTCTTATATACCGATTGACGATTCTCAGGAAGTAGAAGGTATAAAAGTTGAGAGCTCGGGTTATGGCAGCCAAGGTATTTCATATGTAAAATATATTGATGCCACGGGACATGTAAAAACTCCTTCCGCAATTAAAAATATAAAAGGAAAAATTCGCGGTACTGAAAACATTTTACGAAATAATTCTCTTCCTGTAATTATGGGATATGAGGATGTATTTGCAGAGATACAAGATAAATCATTGGCAGATGAAACACATTCTTTCGAGTTGATATTAAACTGATATGATGTTAATAGCTGCCCTATAAGGAAAATACTGAAGAGTCAAGTTCTGTGATAGTTTTACACTTTTTCGTAGAAAACAAAAAGGTCTCAACCAGAAAATAAGAGCGATAATGTTTTTATGTTTTTTAGGTTGACGCCTTTTATACTTTTTGGTACTTTACTATCTTAACTAGAGATTGTGTAACAGTGCGAGAGGTGTCAGAGGAGTCGTACCACAACTATAAACAGGAAACCCTAAATAAGGATAGATATTTTTTATGAAAAAACAGTTACAACTATTATATTCCGCCTTCGTTTTTTTGATGATGCTACTTGCGCACGTCGCCATAGCGGATGCGCAACCGCTCCAGATTATTGAAAATGGTCTTTCCGATTACGTGATAGTGACCGGGACGAACTATCCCTATGACGCATTCGCGGTAGCCGAGTTTCAACAAATATTGGAAAAGAGTACGGGATGTGCGCTTAAGTCCGTCGCACCAGATTCGCCGGAAGCGGAGAAGGCCACGAACAGGATCTTTATCGGCCACTGCCCGCAGGTTCACAAGCTACTCGGTGACGTGCGCATCGACGCCTTGAAGAAGAATGAATCGATAGTTGTCGGCATCGACGATGACATTGTCATTACGGGCGGTGGGAATAATGGTACACCGTACGGTGTTTATCTATTTCTTGAAAAAGAAATTGGATACCGTTATTTCACCCCGTATCCCGGCGGAGAGCGCATTCCGAAGCATACGGGTCTTATGTTTAGCGGAACGGAATATCGAGAATACCCGGCTTTCGACCTGTCGCGAAGGGCCTACATGTTGTTTTTGTACGACAAGACTAGTCGGGGAATGTATCAATACCGGAACCGGGGTACCCTGCGCTACAAATGCGTATCCGGAGATGTGACATTGGATGGTCTCGGGAATTCCGATTTCTCGCTCCTGGATGCCGGTCATGGCTTCCACTTGTATATCACCACGGATAGCAGGAAGGATTATTACGAATGGGACAAGAGCCAGGACTATTTTAAGACCCATCCTGATTTCTTCAGTATGAACAAGGATGGCGAACGCACTGACAAACTCCAACTCTGTTTTTCGAACCCTGAGCTGAGGAAAGAGCTGACCTCTCGCATCATCGAGCGGGGCAAGCGAATGGGAGGAAGGGGCGTTTTGACCCTTGGCGCAAATGATTGGCCAGGCAATTTCTGTTTCTGTCCGAAATGCAAAGCTCTCCAAAAAAAGTACGGCTGTATCGGCGGGCCTTTATATGACTATATGCTCGAAGCTTGTCCCGAAGTGGCGAAAGTATTGCCGGATATCAAAATCAGCACACTGGCTTATCGGAAGGCCCAAAGCGAAGTTCCTCCGAAGGGCATCGATAAAATGCCAGATAATTGGGTCTGTGATTTCGCCCCTGTCGATGACGATCAGGGACAAGCACTCGACGGCGACCGCAACATCGGCACGCTGAAAAACCTTCAGGCGTGGACTAATATCACCGAAAATATTACCTATTGGTATTATATCTGCATTAACTCAGCCCCCTTTGGACCTGTTGAAAGACTATCTCGAGATATGAAGTTGATGGTCGAGAACGGCGTCCGTGGAGTGGGCACTTGCGGTATGGGATCGCCAGGAATGTTTCCGATGCAGGAATACATCATGTTCCGTTTGATGATCGATCCATATCAGGATGTATGGTCGTTGGTTGAGGATTACAATAAGCATCACTACGGCGATGCGGCACCGGAAATGACGCAGTATGTGAAAGAATTAGATGAGATCTGGCGCGAGCCGAAAAAATATATCAGTCTTTCCTGTTCGGGCAAGGAAATCATGAATTTCACACCTGAGCGCCTGATACGATGGCAGACGATGTTTGATGCACTCGAAAAGAAACTCTTCGAGAAGCCTAATGAATTAAAAAACCTTTCTTTTGCGCGCTGGGACGTTGATATGCTTACGCTTTTGCATTACCCGAAGATCATGGAGACGTTTCCGAATGCAGGGACTGATCCGGATCAGATCATCGAACGGATGCGAAAGGTTGACTTACGGAGTCCATGGGTTTACCTAAAGCAGAAAGAGCACGCGGAGGCGTCGTATCTTACCTGCAAGGCATTGTCAAAACCGATACCTTCGCCACTTAACAAATTATCCAGCGGACAAGTAATACAACTTCCGCAATGTGGCAAAAAGTATCCGATGAAAGATGCCGATGCTGCTTGCGGCGAAGCGCAAACCCAGTATTTTCGTGAGGGTCAAATAAAAGAGCAAAACAAAAAAATTACGTTCGACATTTATGACACAAACAGCAAAAAAATGCTGCAAAAAGGCAATATTGATGTTTCGACGTGCGTTCCCGGTACCTACGAACTCTATCTAGTGACAAAGACGATCATCCCCCGTGGCGGACTGATTGCCTTCGATTCGTGGTGGGGCATAGGAGCTTCCCTTGCTCCGTACTATCCCGAGGGAGATGAATTTCGAGAGTTTGAAATATGGGCGTCACTGAAATTCGTTGGACCGTCATTCGGGATTGAGACTGAGGACGGAAAAGACAGAATGTTCTGCGACCGGATATTCATTGTCGATCGGATGGCTAATAAATGAGATCTTTCTCAATGGAGACGTAGAAAATGGCACGAGAATATCATCTGTTTGTTAAAAACGACTCGACAGAGAGTGGTGACTGTTCTGTCACCTCTCCGGGTAGTTTGTTCCAGGCCTTGACTCTTGCAAAACAAAACTATGAGCGCACCATTATCTATTTACATGAGGGGACTTACCGTATTCCTCAAACGCTTTGTTTTGGTCCAGAGATGTCCAATGTTGAATTTAAAGCACTAAAGTGCGGAACTGTATATTTTGATGGTGGTAAACATATCACTGGCTGGCAGAAAGCAACTATAAAGCCTGACGTACAGGAAATATGGGTTGCCGATTTGTCTGAGTTGCTTAATGAGGAAGTGGATTTCAAATTTCTCTATATTAATGGCAAACGGAAAGAGCGGTCCAGATATCCCGCAAAGACCCCAGAAATAGCCAAAAAATCAGAAAACCGCCTTACCTGTTCTCCACCAGAGGAATTGATTCAAGCCAAAGGGATTGAAAATTTCGAACTCGTATTGTTTTACGATTGGCTTTGCCGACGCCTAAAAGTGAGTGGTATTGATAAAGAGGGGATCGATTTTATCCCGGACAAAACCCAAAATGGAAGTAAAGTCCATTACTATATCGAAAATCTCCCGCTAGAGTTTCTCAACCCAGGGCAATGGAAATTGGATAAAAATACTCGCAAGCTTTTTTACATGCCGGAGGAAGGGGAGACCATCTCCAATTTCGATGCCATTGCTGCATGGACTCCTACACTTTTGGAAATCTGCGGAGATCCGACCAAAGGTCAATATGTTGAGAATTTAAAATTCAACGGCATTGGGTTTTGTCATACCGGTGACAATAAGCGGGATAATTCCAATCAGGGTGAATGGGAAATCTCATCCGCCGTTACCCTGTCGGGTGCTGTGGGATGCCATTTTGAAAACTGCTCATTTACGGCAACATCCGGTTGGGGCATAAATTTTAAAGAGGGAACTCGCGAAAGCGGCGTCACCAACTCTCTTTTTGAGTATACCGGTGCTGGTGGGATAATGGCAAGTGGATCGACAGAAGCAGGCAGTTGCACTTCTACTGGGAGCAATCAGTTTACAGGTAACACCATTCGTCACGGCGGTCGTACTTGGGCTGGTGCCATCGGTATACTGCTTCGGCACTCTGCCAATAATCAGGTCAGCCACAATGAAATATCGTACTATCACTATTCTGGTATATCCTGTGGTTGGGTGTGGGGGTATGGTGACAATGTCTCAGAAAATAATATTATCTCAAATAACCATATCCACCACCTAGGGGAGGATAAACTCTTGGCCGATATGGGAGGAATATATACCTTGGGGGTTCAACCTGGGACCGTTCTTTACGGCAATACTATTCATGATATAAGTGGCGAGATGATTTCTTGGGGTATTTATCTGGATGAAGGATCCAGTAATATCGTGGTGGAAAATAATCTGGTCTATAATATTGCCAGTGAATGCTTTCATGTTAATTACGGTCGAAATAATGTGGTCAGAAACAATTTGTTTGCATCGGGCAAAACCGGAATTTGCTCTACAACACGTGGAACGATGGACATGAAATGCAACTTCACCAGAGGTGACAAGGCTTTTATTTGTGAAAATAACATTCTGATTTCATCCAAAGCACCTTTCTATGTTAAATATTTACTTGATTATGAAATCAAAGAGGATCTCACCTGTATCACCAGCGATAAAAATATATTGCTCAACACCGATAGTGAATATGCGCTTGTCGCTGCTGATGGGTTTCACTGTATAGATCAAACGTATCAAGAAACGTATGCAGTTACGGACTGGGAAAATGCTGGATTTGATAGTAGCTCTATAATAATGGTCTTAGAAGACCTGCACCTGTCTCAGGATTACATTAGGAGTTGTGTTTCTGAGACCATGGGAAATCGATTTGCAGAGTTTGTTCTAGCATTAAATAATCAAAGGATTTGGGAACGTTTATAAGTCCGTGTTTTTTTTGTTTTCTACAAACTATCTTTTAGAAAAGGTGCAAAAACCAAAAAAAACGCATTTGAAAAGGAAGTGAAAAATGTGCATTCAAGAAAAAAAAATCGTTTAAAAGAGCTGTAAATTGCCCTAAATGAAGAATATGATATGATTGTTGTCGGAGGAGGAGTTGCGGGATGCGCAGTGGCCTTTGAGCGAAGCGGGGTTGATTTATAAAGAATTGGGTGCAGGTTCAGCCTGCAAACTTTTGATAGAACCGATAGTAATTAAAGGACGATTAGAATGAAAATAATTAAAGAAGATACCAATCCTATTTTTGACTTAACTCCACATCAGGTTAGAATGGCGACATGCTACCGTGACCGGAATGGTATTTATCATCTGTTTAGTGATTACATTGATGCTGATATGGGTACCATTGACTCATGGGAAGCAGAAATTCGCTATTACAAAAGTGATGATTTGCGCAATTGGGAATATGTTGAGACTCCGGCATTACGCGGTCCAGCTGGAGAGCCAGATTCTTTTGGTGCGGCAAGTCCTCATGTCTTAGCGACAAATGATAAAATTTTCTTGTTTTATGCTTCACGGCAAGTTCATGGCGATGCAAAAATGAACTGCTTTGCTAAATCTGGAGAACCGGGTTTCATGTCCGGCAGCATCATGATGTGTGTTGCTGATACTGATATCAATGGCGCTCCAGCTGGACCATTCAAAAAACATGGAATTGTATTAAAATCAGGTACAGGCTGGAATTCAATGCGACTTGACGATCCTTGCGCTTTGCTTGAAGGAGATACTGTTCACCTTTATTTCAAAGGCTTTGATAATAATCTTGATCACGATCGTATTTGCGTTGGACATAGTAGTGCAAAGCTGAATGACATGAAATTTATAAGCGACCCAAAACCAGTTCTCTCTGTACCGGGTGGAGGAGAGATGCCTCGCTTATTTATGAAAGAAGATAAATGGAATATGTTTTACCGTCATTTTGCTGGTCCGGGCAAACCCTATTCATGGCATCATCACCAATCAGAAGATGGTATAAGCTGGAATCAAAATTCCATGAATTTTTTTGCTGGACGTTCCGGACCTTCTGATATAATGCTTATCTATGATATGAATGGTGAACTACCCGCCGAACCACAGTTACTGGTAGCTGGCTTTGATAATGGTATACAAAAATTTTGGCTTTATAAGGTCTGCTACAACTAAATCGATAAGGAATAAAAATAATTAAGGGTTGCAGTACAAAGAAGATAATTAAGTACTGTGGTGCATTATTGTTTTTGCTAGCACCAAAGGTGCGACAGAGTATAGCTACGGGTGTAAACCCGTGGAAAATAAAATACGGGCAAAGCTTGTTCCTGCCCACGGCAGTGTCTTTTATTTATCATTCCCATATCTCCCATTCTTAAAAAAACTACCGAGAGGATAAGTTGCAATTTTCTTGACCGATGTTTTAATCAATTGATATTATACTTGCAATATATGTATAAGAATTTAATAATGCCGACTTAAGTTGGTGGTGAAACTTTTGACGGAAGATTTTATTATTTTAAAGAGGGAAAAATGAAGATAGATATAACAAATAAACAGTTAGAAAAATTGAATATGCCGTGGAAGAAGACAATAACGGTTGGTAGGGCATATGATTTGATAAGAGAAGATGTTTTAGATCATTTAAGATATTTACAGAAAGCAGTTGGTTACAAATATATTCGTTTTCATGCTCTTTTTCATGATGATATGGGGGTTGTTAAGCGTAGAAAAGATGGCTCGTTAAATTTTCAATGGCATCATGTTGATAAAATATATGATGCTTTGCTTGATATGGGCTTAAAACCTTTTGTTGAACTAAATCCAATGCCTAAGGCTTTAGCTTCCGGCGAAACAACAATGTTTTATTACAAGATGAATGTAACCCCTCCAAGCATACGCGTCAAGCTAAGGTTTTGCATAGTGTTCTTTCTCTAATGTCTTCATAGTTCAGACGCTTTCGCTTGTCGTAAGTACAAAAGTTAGAAAGATATTCTATAGCAGAATGTTTACCCGTAGTAGTATCAAGAACCTTCATAATTTCGATAATCCTAGGTATTTGGGTTGTTATAACTTTTGTAAATTTAATCATACTAAGGGTTTTGTTGTAATAGGTTTTTACTCTTAAAATTGCTCTGTTAAATACACAATTATTTAATAGAGTTATCATTATTATTCTTGCATTTATAAGGATTAGTAATTTGGGAGCAGGTACATTATTTAAGGTGCTGAAGTTCATATGACTTTTCCAAGCTTTGAACACTATTTCAATACGCCATCTTAATCCATAGATTTCAAAAATTTCATCAAATGTTGCACAGTCTTGCGGTATGGTAGTTATAAATACAGTCCATGAGGCCATTGCAAGCTGACCCTTAGATGGAGAATGTCCTTTTTGTTCTCTCTTTAGCTTCATTCTACGTGTGTTTGCTGTTTCCTCATTTACAGGAGCCGCAATCAGTCTAACTTTTGTTTTCGTATCATTATTCAAACATACTTCTATGTCGATACTCTGATGTTTTCTAAGTAAGCTTAATAAGCATATTTTTTCGCCAGTTTTCGGGTCAAAGTATGTTGTCTTGTGTTTATGTCTGTAAATACAATCTGCACCTTGGCTTATGTGTCTTTCTATTTCGTTCAATGTTAAATACCCTCGATCTCTAAGCACAAGATCGTTTTGTTCTAATTGTAGTTCAGGTGCTGCAACTAGATCATTCTTTGAATATTTTTCAATCTTAAATGTTATAAATTCACAGGATATAATATCATAGACGACTTGAA
>Ga0307987_1000345_pt1 | contig 27768 bp, 22 predicted proteins | sample EllFjometagen181_FD_203157 | JGI IMG/M metagenome (GOLD analysis project Ga0307987, IMG submission 203157) | Marine microbial communities from Ellis Fjord, Antarctic Ocean - #181 | ecosystem: Environmental > Aquatic > Marine > Unclassified | place: Southern Ocean | collected 2014-10-08 | reverse complement strand
CACCAAGGCATGCAGGGCACCATCCACGTCCTCGACCGAGCCTACATCGACAACCAGTTCTGGTCGTTCCACGCCAAGCGCAAGCACCACTATGTGGTCACCCGCATGAAAAGCAACATGAAGCCGATGATGCGCGCCCCGCTGGACTTCGACCGCGACGACCCGGTCAACGCCGGTGTCCTGGAATACGCGATGGTGGGCTTCAACAACGCCTCCACCATGTTCCTCGTCGTCTACGAGGATCCGGAGACCGGCACGCGCTTCGAATTCCTCTCCACCGTTCCGGACATCAGGCCCGGCCTGGCTGCCTGGCTGTATTTCCTCCGCTGGAAGATCGAGAAGACCTTCGACACGTTCAAGAACGATTTCGGAGAGGACAAGGCGTGGGCGAACGGGGAAGGCGCCAACGCCATCCAGTCAGCCTGCATCGCCATGGCCTACTGCTTCTGCCGCATCGTCGAACGCAGGCTCGGAGCAGACCATGGACTGGCCGACGAGAAGGTCGAGCGCAAGCACGACAACGACCTTGAGCAGAGGGAGGAGAAGGCAGCTGCGAAGGGCCGCGCCGTTCATCCTCTCCACCGCATCACGCAAGCGCACAGATTGGCCAAGCTCTCGGCACAGTTCATACGGACCGTCCGCAACCATCTATTTAGCGAGAAACCGGTACTGGCGCTTCTTGGAGTGTTCGCGGCGACCATGGGGAAGTACCTCTGATCCAGGAACTATGACACCCATGTTCTGACAGTCCATGGCCTAACCCGATCCTCACCACCGATCATGCGTTGAGAGAACGGGATCCATGGCCGGGCCACACGCCGCCACGTAGGCGTTGCCCATAGCGGACCCGCGCCCATGTGGTAGACCCAGGCGGCTTCGACGCCCGTGTTGGCCCTGACGGCCACCAGGCGCGACGGTAGAAACCATGCCTGTCCGGGCAGCCCTCCAGTCGGCCGATGGGCGGCAAGTCGCGCGCCGGGTCTGGGAACGTAATCAACTCGCCGTGAACCACGCCCCAATTCCGTCACTATCACATCCGCAGTTTCTGCGCGGGCTGCGCGCGAAGGGGGCTGGCATGCCCGCGCGTGAAGAGCAGGTACAGGCAGGGCATCAGGAAGAGGGCAACCGCCATCTCCATCACCAGCCCGCCGATTGCGCCGATTGCCATCGGCTGGAGCATGTCGCCGCCCTCGCCAATGTTCAGCGCCAGAGGCAGGAAGCCCACCATGGTGGTCAGCGTGGTCATTACGCGTGGGCGAAGGCGGATCTTGGCGGCGTCCACCACGGCGTCGAAGGGCTTGGCGCCCTCGCGCTCCTGGAGTTCGCCGGCGAAGGTCAAGAGCAGCACGCCGTCGTTGACCGTGGCGGCGACGACGACCAGCACGCCGATGATGACCGTCGCCCCGAGCGGAAAGCCCGTCGCATAGAGAAGATAGACCACACCGGCCAGGCAGAAGGGCACACTGCCGAGGATAAGAGTCGGCAGCTTCACACTGTTGAACTGGACGGTCAGGATGATGAAGGAGAAGAACAGGGCGAAGGCGAGCACGGCCAGTACCGTGTCCTTCATGTCGGCCATCATCTCCGCCCGTCCGCCGAAGCTGAACTCGTACCCCGGCGGAACGTCCAGGCCGGCGAGCACGCCCCGAAGGCCGGCGACCGCCCCGGCGAGGTCTCCATCGGTCATGTCCGCCTCGACGGTGACCTGCTTGACCTGGTCTCGCCGGATGATCTCCACCGGCCCCACGGCGGGCTGGACGCCGGCGATGTCGCGCAAGCGGAGGGGTTCGCCCTGGGCGCAGATCAAGGAGAGGTTCTCGATGTCTTGCTGGCTCGTCAACTTCAGCTCGGGCACTACGACCCGAATGTCGTAGTACTCCGCGGCGTCGCGGTAGCGCGTAGGCACGCTCCCGGTGATGAGCGTGCGCAAGGCGCTCGCCACGTCGGCAATGGAAACCCCTAGCTCGGCGGCCTTCACCCGGTCGATCTGGACACGATACTCAGGCCGGGAAAGGTCCATCGAGATATTGACATTCGTGAAGGCCCCGGAATCTCGCATCGCCGTGGCCGTCCTGCCCGCCAGGTCGGTAAGCGTCTCGGTGTCCTGACCTCGAGCTTCCACCACGATATCCGATGCCATCATCCCGTGAATGCCCTTGACAGGCATCTGCCTCGCCATAGCCTTGACGCCGGGGAGAGGCACTTTGCCGACGATCTGGCGCAGGCGCGCCACGCACTCGGCGGTGCTCAAGTCGCGCTCCGACTTGGGAACAAGCTGGAGGTCGAGTTCGCCCTCGTTCGCAACCTCGTAGGTATAAAGCCCCTTCACCTGCCCGCCCGCCAGGGAGAAGACGCTCGCGATCAGCGGGTCGCCCGCGATCTGTTGTTCGAGCTTCCGTAGTGTCCGGTCGGTCTCCTGCACCGAACCGCCGGCGGGCAGTTTGACCTTCACCATGATCCGTCCGTCATCCATCAGGGGCAGGAACTCCCCGCCCAACCGGCCCAAGAGCAAGAAGCCTCCCATCAGAGTGGCGAGAAACAGCGGAACGACAAGCCATCGTACGCGGAGAGCGCCGCCGAGCACCCACCCGTAGGCGTCGGTCACGCGGGCGAAGAGACGCTCGAACGCCGTGGCTGAGCGAGTCTGCCGGCGACGAGCGAACAACGTGGCGACCAGCGCCGGCGTGACGGTCACGGCCACGGTGAGGCTGATCACCACGATGCCGGCGACGACGAGGATCAACTCCCGAAAGAGAAGACTCGTGAGGCCGGGCACTATCAGGAACGGCACGAAGAGCGCCAGGAACGACAGCGTCGCGGCGACAATAGCCGGGCCGACCTTGTCGGTCGCTGCCACGGCCTGCTCGGCCGTATCGCCTTCGGGGTGATCGTGGCGGAAGCGGGTGATGTTTTCCAGGACGACGATGGAGTTATCCAGGACCACACCGATGGCGACCACCAGCCCGCCGAGGGAGAAGATGTTGAGCGAGAAGCCGGCCATCTTCATCAGGCCGAAGTTGAGGATCATGGTCAGGGGCAGCGTCAAGGCCATCACGATGACCTGTCGGACGCTTCCCAGGAACAGGTAGACAACGACGATCAGCAGGACTGCGGCCCCGATGACCGCGCCGCGCACGCCGGCAAGGGACTGCCGGACGTATTCCGCCTGGCTCTCCACATAAGACAGTTGGAGTCCTTCGGGAAAGGATGGCTTCAACTGGGCGATCCGGGCGGCGACCGCATCGGCCACAGCTACGGTGTTGGCCTCGGCCTCTTTCAGGATGGATATCTTGACGCAGTCCTCGCCGTTGAAGCGAGTGACGACGCGCACATCTTCATGCGAGTCGGCTACCTCCGCGATGTCGCGCAGGAAGACTCTGCTCTGCCCCTGGCGGGCTATCAAGACGGAACGGATGTCCTCCAGGGAAGTGAACTCGCCGGTCGTGCGGGCGATCACTTCCGTGCGCCCGACGGTGACGCGACCGCCCGTCTGCTCCACGTTCTCCTGGCTAAGCCGTTTCAGGACCGTATCCAGAGAGATCTTGTACTTTTCCATGGCCGCCGGGTCGAGGAGGATGCGAATCTCCCGCTCCAGTCCGCCCACGATCTCCGCCCCGGCCACGCCCTTGACGGCCAGAACGCGGTCCTGGAGCCAATTGTCCGCCCAGTCGCGCAGTTGGACCGGCCCCCAGCGGTCTGAGCTTATGGCCACCTGCACGATGGGCAATTGTGAAGGGTCTGCTTTGAACACGAAGGGTGGATCGATGTCCCGGGGCAGGTCCGCCCCGGCGCGGGTCAGCGCTGCCATCACATCCTGGAACGCCGCGTCCACGTCGGTGCCGTACTGGAAATGCACATCCAGCGCGTAGATACCCTCACGCGCAGAAGATTCCAGGTAGTCGAGGTTGTCCACCGTGGCCATGAGGCGTTCGACGGGGTCGGCGATATCCTTATCAATCCCATCCGGCGTCGCCCCCAGCCACTTGATCTGCACCTTGACGAGCGGATAGGTGATGTCCGGCAGGAAGTCCACCGGCAGTCGCCACAGGCCGTACAGTCCCAGCACCACCAGGGCCAAGACAATCGCGCTGGTGGCAAGGCGGCGCTGGACTGAGTATTTGGTGACGATCATCGGCCCGACTCCGGCGCGTTTGGTGTACCGCGAGATGCCGACGGCTTCCTCTCCCCCGCTCCGCCGGGGAAAGCACCCGGCCTCTCCGCGCCGCCCGCTTGCCTGCTCTGGTTGCCGCCACCGCCTGCGATACGGACAGGAGCGCCGTTCTTCAGCATCTCGTTTCCGGTGACGACCACTCTCTCGCCCGGCAACAGGCCGTCCGTCACCTGGACCATACGATCCTGCTCGATGCCAATCTCGACTTTCCGACGGACGGTCTTGTTTTCTTCGACCACGAACACGATGTGCGCGCCCTCAGGCGTTTCAAGTACGGCATCGGCCGAGACGGTGACGGCGTTCTTAACGGTATCCAGATGCAGCGTCAGGCGCGCAAACTGGTGCGGCATCAAGGCTGCCTCGGTCTGCAGCGTCGCTTCCACAGTGCGCGTTCGCATGTTTGCCTCGAGCAGGGGATACATCCGCACCACTTCACCGGGAAAGGTCTGCCGAGGGAAGGCGTCAAGGAGAGCCTCGAGCTTCATTCCCTGACGAAGGCCCGCGGAGAATCTTTCCGGTACACTGAACCGGATCACCAGCGAGTCGGGTGCATACATCTCCACCAGCGGAGCCCGTGGCACAGCCAGATCCCCGGCACGCACGTGAACAGCAGTGACCACCGCGTCGAAGGGCGCTGCGATAACGCACTCGGCGAGGTGTGCTTCCGCCAGTGCCACTCGGGCCGCCGCTTCCTCAACAGCGGCTTCCTGAACAGCAATCTCAGTGGCAGTGGGACCGGCCTTGAGCATCCGCAGGTTCTGTTCGGCTGCCGCCAGTTCGGCTTTCGCGACACTCACGCGCTCACTGGCCTGGTCGACGCTCTGCCGCGACGTGAAGTCCTTCTCGGACAGTTCAGCTTGGCGTTGGTAGGTCTTCCGTGCCTCATCCAGCGTTGCCTGCCATTTTTGAACCGCTGCTTCCGCCCTGGCGATTTCCTCGGGCCGGGCACCCGCCCGCAAGTCCGCCAAGCGTGCTCGGGCAACGGCCAGCGCCGCCCGTGCCGTGCGAACTTCGGCCTGATGGATCTCACGTTCGATTTCGACGAGCTTCTCGCCCGCACCAACGCGGTCTCCCTCCCGCCACGGGCAATAGGTGATCGGGCCTTCCTTGGTCGCGGCCACGGCCACGGAACGGTTGGCGACCACCTCTCCGGTAATCTGCAGGTCTCGAGTCAGATCGCGTACTTTGGCGTGGACAACTTCCACCAACGGCGGCTTGCGCTTAAGTGCCCCGGGTTGGCTCGGCGTCTTCTCCGCCGCCTTTTTCTGAGCCATCGTGAGGGTCGTCACGACCAGGCACACGAGCGCGACGAGTACAGAACTGATTCTTCGTTTGCGATTCTTCATTATTTCAATCCATTGCCTATCTTTGCTCGCGAGGACGCTTGCTGGCAGCAACTCAGAACTCGGAACTTCCGCCAGCGACCTCCCGACGGCCCGCTCAAAGCGGGCCTTTGCCGTGTACCAGTCAGGCGTGCCTGGACCAGCCGTCGCGTGCTCTCACTCCGCACGTAACGCCTCGGTAGGTTCCAGGCGGGCGGCCCGAAGAGCGCGGTAGAGTCCGAAGATGACGCCAAGCGTGGCGGAGAAACCGAAAGCGACCAGGGCCGCTGGCCAGGAGATAACGGCGTCCCACCGGCCGAACGCCGAGGCCGTCCAGGACCAAGACTAGGCCAGCGACGATCTTGCCAGTTCTTCTCATTAGTCCGCCTCTCTATGCGCGCCAAGGCCCGCATCGTCCGCCAAGGTCCGCCCCACGGCCCGCTCGAACTGCGCCTTCGCCGTGTACCAGTCCAGCCGCGATTGCACCAGACGCCGCTCCGCCTCGGTCTGCGCGGTCTGGGCGTCGATCAGGCCGACAATGGAGGTGACGCCGTTCTTGTATTCCCCTTCGGCCAGTCGTGCGCTTTCCCGTGCACTGGCCGTCAGAGTAGTAGCAGCCACAACCGCCTCGGCGGCTTCGGTGAGCCGCCAGTAGGCCGTCCACACGTCCAGTTCGATTCCCTGCAGAAGATCGGCGTGATCGGCCATGGCTTTGCCAAGATCTGCACGTGCTCGCTTGACGCGGTTTCTTCTCTCGAAGCCGTCGAAGAGCGGAAAAGCGACTGTCAGCCCGACAGCCCATTCCTCCCGTTCCGGTACGAAATCGGTGTCCCGGCGTCCGGCGCTTGCCTCGGCGCTGAGCGTCGGCCAGTAGGCGGCCTTCCCTTCGGCCACTTGAGCCCGGATCGTCTCGATGCGGGCCAGTGCGGCCTGGAGTTCGGGTCGCTGCCGGGCGGCCTCGTCGAAGAGCCGTTCGATGCGCGGCAGCTCGTCCTGCTGGACGTCGCCGGGCAACTCCGCGATCTCGAATGTGCTGTGAACCGGGATCCCCATGGCGTGGGCCAGGCGGCCGTGCGATATGCGAACGCCATTACGGGCCTGCACATGCTGGACTTGCGCATCGGCCCGCTGTGTTTCCGCTCTGAGAACATCGGCCCGTGTCACGACTCCTGATTCGTGTCGCGCCCGAGCCAGTTCAAGCTGGTAGCGAGTGCGTCTCACCGTTTCTTCGGCCACCTTGAGCAACCATTGGGCTCCCAGATGCTCGTAGTAGGACGCTTCGACCGCCAACGCGATATCCTGCAGCTTGGTGTTGTGACGAAAGCCCGCTTCGATAAGCGCGGCCTCCGCACCCTCCACCCGCGCTCTGCGCGCGCCGCCGTCAAACAGCAGGTAGCTCACGTCGATGCCGGCTGTGTAGGAGTTGCGCGGATCGCTTTCCTTGTCGCTATCGAGCGCGACGGATTTGCCGCGCGCGGCCTCGGCGCGAAGGCCCACGTCGGGGAGATATGCCGCACGCTCCTCGCCCACCCGCGCCGCCGCCGCGCGGGCCGACTGCCATGATCCGCGCGTCTGAGGATTACGCTCGAGCGCCGTGCGAATGCAGGCGGCGAGAGTGAGTGGTCCGTCTTCCGCCGACAGTGCAGGAGGATGTGCTTCTTCGCGTTCGGGCGTCTCGCTCAACCGTGTCGACACTGCCCCGGCGGAGAGGTGATAGTACGAGGAGGGCGCGAGTGGGATGCGATTCGTGGTGTTCCACGGATCGACCGACGCGCAACCGGACGTCAGCAAGACTGCGACGCCGACCAGGACAGCAGCGATTCCCGCAGAATATGTCAGGCGTTTCGGCACGATCACGGGGTCCTCCAGACTGTGTGCTTCACGGTTCCCGCCCCCCGATGCGCCCCGCCGCGATGCGCCCCGCGTCCGGGACCGAGGAGCAGGACCAGTGCGACCAGCGCCGCCAATCCAATCACGGCGACCGCCGCCCATCCCCAGGAACGCCCTGCCGACCGCGCAACGGGCGCAGGGCGATAAGGGACTTCGCCGGGAAGCATGTCGCCATCGGGGGTACTCCCATCTGTAGCGCGACGGCCATCCTGGTATGCGCGGCAATTCTCGCACACGTCCAAGTGGCGGCGGAGAAGCCCAGATTCCTCCTCGTCGAGTTCGCCGCTGTCAAGCGCACCGATGAGTGTCCTGTAGGCGTTGCACTTCATCGTATCACCGTTCCTTCTTCTGTTCGTCAGTGCTGACGGCAACAAGCGCCGCGATCCTGCGCCAGCCGTCTGTCGTCTCGCACCGCATGGGTAAACAGGGGCATATACCCGCTGGTCTCTTGCCAGCGCCAATCAATGACACCAGCCGCTCCTGCCCTGCCCACACGCGGTCGTGCCGGTTGCATGTCCCGAACACGTCCCGGCTGCGCGGTCAGCCCCGGCCGCCTTCCCTTCAACTCCAGTCTCCGGCTGTTCGCCATGGCGATTTCGGGCTCCGGTACGGCGGCAGCGCCCTGCTTGAACGGACATGCATTCGGCACCAGTGTGCTTCCCGCATGTCGCCCGTGTGTCGCACACTCCATCACCATCACCATCCTTGAAGTCGGGGCATCGCGAGCATCCCTTCCAGCCGCAGGAACAAGCGGTCTGATCTTCGTGACATGTCGTCGCCAAGTCGCAGACTCCGTCGCCGTCCTTGTCCACAAACGCACGTTCCGAAGCAACCGCCGCCCCGCTCGCGGCAACTTCTCCATCCTCCTTGGCAGCCTGTTCCTGGGCATAGGCCCTGATTGTGAAAACGGCGATGATCGCCGCCATTGCCACTGCACACGTCGTGATTGTCTTCTTCATCTCGTTGCTCCTTGTTGCTGGATTCGTTCTGTCAAGTTTCGCGGACTGAAAAAGTGGCCACCGTTCACTCGTTCTCCATCATTCTCCCGTGGTTTCCCGGTCCGGGACTGCGGCACGATGGGCTGCTACGCATCGGTTCGGAGATGGGCCCATGGCCTGAACATCCCGCCTGCTGTCGAAGCATGTCGAACAACTGCCGTTGCTGTTCGGGGGTCAGGGCGTCCTTCTCGGCGAGCAGGTAGTCGATCACCAGTCCCTGCATGCGCCGTTGTCCCGCCAGGATCTCATCCTGTTTGCCGCGGATCGCCTCTAGGTCGGGCTCGGGCTCGGCGATGAGATCGATCAACTCCGCCCGGCTTCGATTGACGTCTTCACACACGGCGCGGGCAGCGTCCTGGAACTCGACCAGACGCGGCGCGATCTGCCGCCATTGTGTCTCGGTCGCGCCGAGTCGGCGGTGGAGCGGACACCAAATGCCCTCTTCGGCAGCGGGACCCGGCTCCGGGGTCAGTGACGGCAGCGCATGGAGTGCCCAGACAGTGACGAAGGCGACGTTCAGGGCCAACGACAGCGCGACCAGAAGCAGACCTGCCTTTTTCCGCATGGCTACTCGCCTCCTCCGTTCATCCCCGCTGCCAGCGCGACATAGGAGTCCGCCAGAGACCCCTTCGGGGCATCGGTTAGGTAGTCAAAACCGTACAGTGTCCCCAAGTCCTTTACGGCAACTTCCGGGGTTGAGCCCGTTCCGCGCAGCAGATCCCGGCTCATCATAACGCCCAGGCAGATCCCGAGCACCACCATGGCGGCTGCGGCTATCCGCATGGCGGGCGAGATGGATTGCCAGAACGGCAGAGTCGGGCGGTCCTCCGCCAGACGCTTCACGGCACGGGCCATCACACGCTCCGCGAATCCGGCGGGGACGTCCGGCGGCTCGGGAAGCTCCTCTATGGCCCGTCCCACGAGACGCAGCCGTTCAAGTTCTTCCCGGCATGATGCACACCCGCCAAGGTGCCGCTCCACGCGGCGCTGGTCCCGGACGGAAAGCTCGCCGTCCAGGAAACAGCCCAGTTTCGATTGTACCGTTCGACAGTTCATTGCCAGTGTTCCTTTCACCCGTACAAACGGGCAGCACCAGGAAAACCCCCGCGAGGTATTTCTGTTTTTCCGCTTTCTCATTTGTGCTTGAGTTCCCTGAGCCGGTCCCCGAGCGCATCGCGGCCACGGGCCAGAAGGCGCTCGACCGACTTGACCGAGGTCCCCATGGCCTGGGCAATCTCGCGGTAGCTCAAGTCGTCGTAATAGCGCAGAACCAGTGCAACTCGCTGGCGCGGCGGAAGTCCCTGCAGGGCTTGGCGAACGACCGCGGCGCGGTCCCTTGCCGCCAGCTCATCCGATGGTGCAGGGGCGGGAGAGACCGAAACCGGCAGGTCGGCCACGTAGACCGGCTTTTTCTTTTCGAGCCGATCCAGACACAGCCGGGTAACGACGCGGCAGAGATATGTCCGAAACGCAGCCCTCGGGCGGTAGCGGGGGGCCGCATCGAGGATCTTCAGAAAGGCGTCTTGGGCTGCGTCCTCAGCCTCGGCGGGATCCTGGAGCAGGCGCCAAGCCGTGTTCCAGGCATGACGCTGGTTGCGGCGCACGAGTTCCCCGAACGCCTCGATGCCGCCGTCGGCGACTTCCTGCATGAGTTCTTCATCGGTACACACGCTATGGATGATACCCCTTTCCCTCTACAAACGGAAGAGTCCCGGAAACCCCCCGCCCGTCCCTTCAATTCCTGTCCGGGTCGTCCCCGGTCGCGCCGTCGCTTTCGCCAGTGGGACTATTCTCAAGATGCCGAGAGAACAGGTAATGGCTGGCCAGGCTCGCGATGAAACCTGCCGCCATGTTCACCGCCACGGGGCCAAGCAGCGTCACGGCAACCGGAGTTCTCCATCATGCGATCCACTTGCGGCGGACGTTCCGCAGGCTGATGCTGAAGAGCGCGGCGCAGAACAGCGCAAGCAGAGCGAAGTCCAGCCACACGGACAACTTCCCCGCCCGGTTGACTGCCGCATGCAGGAGGTCGGCCCCGTAGGTCAGGGGCAGGACGTAGGAAACGGGCCGCAGCCAGACCGGAAGCATCGCTATGGGGAAGAACAGCCCGCACAGGAAGAGCATGGGGAAGCGGAAGAAGTTCGAGAATGTCTGCGCTTCGAAGACTTCGCTGACCGAGACGGCGATGAAAAGGCCGAGGAAGGCTGACGAGATCGCGATCAGCACGATGGCCAGAAGCAGGATGTCCCACCGCACACCGGACAGATCGCTCAAGACTGCCGCCATGGCCACCGGCACGAAGGCGTTGGTCACCCCAAAGAGGATGGCCCCGGCGGTCTTGGCCAGCATGAGCAGTTCGAGGGGAATGGGAGCCAGGAGCAGACGCTCGAAGGAACGGCCCTTCTTCTCGAACGTAACCGTGACCGCCAGCATCGAGGTGGTGCCGAAGAGCACCGAAAGGGCCATCACTCCCGGCAGCAGCGCCGGGATGCTGTCAAGTCCCGAACCGGAACGGATGAAAAACATTCCTGTCCAGGCCAGCGGAAAGACGATACCCCAGCTGATGTTCGGCGGCTTCAGGTAGTAGGCCCGCATGTCCTTGGCCAGGATGTTCCAGAAGGCGATCCAGATCTTCATGCCGTACCCCCTTTCCCGGCCTTCTCTTTCTCACGCTTCATCGTATCGACCTCTATACCGGTCACCTCGACAAAGACCTCCTCGAGCGAGGGGCGGATGACACGGGCCTCGGTCACTTCCGCGCCCTTCTCCTCCAACAGGCGCACCAATGGCCCGATCCGCAGGGGCTCGGAGCTCGTGACCCGCAGGCTGTCGTTGGCCAGGGGGTTGCACTCGAGTGATGGGAACGCTTCCGCCGCGACGTTGCAGAGCCGTTGGGCGTCCTGGCCGACGGCAAACTGGACCACATGGCGTCCCGCAACCTGGCGCAGCAGGTCCTCGACGCGGTTGATGCGTACGATGCGGCCCTTGACGATGAAGGCAATCCGCTGGCAGAGCCGTTCGGCTTCCTCGATGTAGTGCGTGGTCAGGAAGATCGTGGTTCCGCCCCTGTTCAGATCGGCGATGAGTTGGCGGATTTGCCGGGCGCTGGCCACGTCAATGCCAGTGGTCGGCTCGTCGAGGAAGAGGATGGACGGCGCATGGATGATTCCGGCGGCGATGGTGAGCTTGCGCTTCATGCCCTTTGAATAGCCGCCGAACTTGCGCCCCGCCGCCCCGGCCAGCCCGAACAGTTCGAGCAGCTCCCGGGCACGCGTCTCGCGTTCGCCCCTGCGCATCCCGTAGAGCGAACCGCAAAACGAGAGGTTCTCGAAGCCGGTCAGTTCGGGGTAGAGATTGCTTTCGTCAGGCACGATGCCCATGAGATGCTGGGCACCCTTGGGGTGGCGCGAGCAGTCGATGCCCGCAATCCGGATGCTGCCCGCGTCCGGTCGGGCCAGACCGGTGAGCATGTTGATGGTTGTGGTCTTGCCCGCGCCGTTGGGGCCAAGAAAGCCGAAAAGCTCGCCTTTGCCGACGTCGAAGTCGACGCCCGCGACCGCCTGCACCTCGCCGAAAGCTTTCGTCAGTTGGCTTACGTGTATCATTGGGCCTTTCTCCGTTTACGTCCAGCGCAGGAATCCCGCGGCCAGCGCTGCGGCAACAATCAGCGGGGCGGGCACTTTTCGGGAGGCGAGCAGGGCCACGGTCAGAACGGTCGCCACCAGATTGTCGAGTTTCAGACCGCTGGCCTGCATGAGAATGACGGCGGCGATGGCGATAAGCCCTCCAGCCACTGCGTTGATGCCCCGCAGCGAGATGCGCACGGCACGGATCTGCTTCAGAGCCGCCCAGACCGGATAAACGAAGTAGATCAGAAGCAGTCCGGGCAGGAAAATACCGATCCCGCCGAGGACCGCCCCAAGTACCTGGAACGCGACTGAACCGCCGCGCGCCGCGAGGCCCCCCGCATAGGCGGCGAAACTGAACATCGGTCCGGGCAGGCCCTGCACGAGACCGTAGCCGGTGAGAAATTCCTGATTCGTCAGGTATTCCCGGACCCGCACCAGTTCGCTGTGCATGACCGGTACCACGACCTGGCCGCCGCCGAACACGAGGTAGCCGTAGCGGTAGAAACTCTCGAAAACGTGAACCAGCCGGTGGTGGGTAATTCCCGCGATCGCAAGGCTTCCAAGAGCCAGCAACGAGAAGACGATCAGGTAGCGCCACGGCGGTTCGATTCGCACGCGATTCCACACGTCCTTCTCCCTCTCCGTCAGGATCGCGACTGCACCCCCAATGAGTAGTACCAGGGGGAATATCCACGGCGCGCGGATGAAGTAGGTCGTTGCCGCACCGAAAGCCATCAGCAGCGCGGTCGGTATGTCCCTGACTACCTTGCGTCCGATACGGAATGCGGCCAGGATGATGAACCCGACCGCCATCGGACCGACATAGCGCAAGACCGCGACGGGAATCCCTCGCCCAGCCAGGAACTGATACAGGAACGAGAGGACGGTCATGGCCGTCAAGACCGGCAGGGCCCACACCAGCATGGTCAGCAGGGCGAGGACGGGACCGCCTGTCCGGTAACCGATGGACACCATGGTCTGGGTGCTGGTCGGCCCCGGCAGTATACTGCACAGCGCGACCAGTTCGATCAGGTCGGTCTCGTCGAGGTACTTGCGCCGGACAACCATCTGTTCCGTGAACACGCCGAGATGGGCTGCTGGCCCGCCGTACGCGCCCAGAGAACAGATGAACACATCACCAAGGAACCGGCCCCAAGCGACGCGATGTACTTCGCATCCAGGTTTGCCAGGGGAGGTCTTTTCAACCGGTTCGTTCACGCCTGGGCCAGTCGGTTCCACCAGAAGTCATTCCGACTGACACGGATGCCCGGCAACGTCACCATGGCACTGACGGACCTGCTCGGGCGAGCACTCGCCGGGTTTGTCCTTCAGGCGCTCGGGATGCTCGCAACCTTCAGTCTCGACACAGGGATGACCATCTGCGTTGCCATGGCACTTGTGCACCTGGTCGGGCGAACACTCCTGCGGCTTGCCTTTCAGGTTTTCGGGCTTCCTGCAGCCTTGGTTTTTTTCATCGCAGCGCATGGTCGTTCTCCTTGTGTTGTTGCGCCATCTTCGGCTGGTTCCCGGTCCAGCGGGGCCAGCAAGGCGTCGATTTCGGCCCGCCACCGGGCCAGGGTTCGCTCATTCAGGCGGTAGTGGACGTGGTACCCGCGCCGCTCATCGATGACGAGTTCGGCATCCCTCATCACGCGCAGGTGCTGAGAGACCGCGCCCTGAGTCACATCCAGGCGCATACCCAGTGCCTTGACGCACAGTGCCCGGCCCCGCAGGAGCTGGACAATGCGTACCCGCGTACCTGCGGCCAGGACCTTCAGGACTCTTGCCAAGTTGTCGGGTTCGCTTTGCATATTAGTTTCCGCTAATATTCTAATCTCCGGCGTTTCTTTGTCAAGTCCGGGTCTTCCAGCCATTTCTCGGTTCCTCGTGTTCAGGCATCGCGTTTTGGTGGGTTCGGAGCAAATCCGGCAACATGCTCTGCTCGGTCGGGACAGCCGACCGTCCCAGACAGGCTGTTTCCATTGGGGCGACTCCAGGACACCAATCGATGGCTGGATGATGAGGGCCCGCTGCGCGGGGAGGTAGGCGAGCAGATTCACGGTTCGCTCACGGACTCGGAACCCCCTCTGTGCTGGCTCGATTTGGCCGCTGTTGCGGGGGCGTTTGCGTCCGCAGTCACTCCGGGTTGCTGTTGGGTGGTCGTATTCTGGAGGCAACCAGTGGGTGCGGCAAGAGCTGCCAACCCATGTGGCGCCGGTGAGACGGGATATGCCGCGCTGAGCAGCAATGCCAGCGGGACTGGACGGCAAGGAGATGATCCGGGTAAGCGCAGCGACCAAGCACAGCAGGACCGGGATCGCTCTGCTCAGACTGTGCTGTGGGAGGAGGGGGCGCATCATCACAGGCCGCTGATACTGAAGCGCATCATGGCAGTGCCGCCAGCCATTGGGCACGAATCTCTCGGTGCGTTTGCCTGCCAAGCATAAGAAAGCCGCCCGCCTCCGAGGAGACGAGCTGCTTGTTTCTCAGAACGTCAGAGCTGGCTAGCTCCAGCCTATTGGGCCTTGCAGCCAGCGCAGCCACAGCCAGGTTTGCACACGGTGGCAGCCTGGGGCGCTTTGGCGGCCTTGCAGGCGGCGGTGCACTTTCCAGCGGCCCTTGCAGGTCGTGCCACACTTGGCGGCCTTCCGCCAGGCCGCCTGGCCCACTTTCCCTGCCTCGGTCTCTGTCAAGATGCGGACGTAGTCATCGTGATAGTGAAGGGAAGTGCCGTCCGGGCCGGGTTCCACGCAGAACGGCTCGCAACGCCAGGCGCGTACCGACCCATGCACTTCCGGCAGATGGGACTTGACGAGACCAGTTCGCTGCGGGAAGCGTGGCCTATCAGCTGTCGTCTCACATTCGTGTCGGCGATTGCAGATTGGGATAGCAGATTGGGCTGGGTGGAAGAGTGGGCATGGAACCGCGCCCGCCAGGCTACGGTCTACTGGACGGTGCCAAACACGGAGAACGCGCGCATCAAGAGATCCACATCCCGACAAGGCTGATGTCGTTTCCCAGTGACCACTTCAGCAACCAACCAGTAGGGTATGGGAATGAGCAAGTATCCGACACATGCGAAGAGAAGCGTCACCTTCACCATGGAAGCCGATCCTGGCAGTAAGGTGTATGTTGGTGGCACCTTCAACGACTGGGAGTACCTCAGGAATCCGCTGAACCACGGCGTCGAGGACGGCGTGTTCCTCGGAGTCTGCATGATCGACCACGGTGTGCACGAGTACAAGTTCCATGTCAACGGCAGCTGGGTCCTGGACCGCCGGAACCCATGCCTATGTCAGAATACGTTCGGTTCGCTGAACAGCGTGCTGGATGTGCGCTAGGTTCTCGGAGTGCGGAACGGCATCGTGCGGCAGGATTCGGAGGATGCGAGGGCGCGGCGACGTCCTCTTTGCAGAGCAATCCGTACACTGCCGGGCGGAACGGAGGTCCGGCTAGGGGAGCGCAAATGACGAGGAGCAACAAGATGAGGGTAGAGACCGGTCGTGAGGCAGAATCAGGGAGGTATGGCGTTTGCGCTCAAGTACCATGAAAACCTGCCTGTGGCTGGGAGATTCCAGCCCAAGAAGGCTCGATATCGAAGGGGGACGTACAGTCCATCGGGGGACCCGAAAACCAGGGGATTTCGTCTCCGGTTCAGGTAGGCGGCACAGGCCTGAATCCCCGATGATCTGCATTGCGGGATGAGTGTCACCCTCTCCCTGAACTACGCGGTACAATGCCTCCGCGCCATCGACATTGGCAGACTCTCTGCCGGGCGGTTGACACCGGCCACAGACTGATTCTGGGCGATGAACCGAGATCCGGCGTCAACCGTGCCGGTCGCCATGATTTCCCGCCTTGGTGCCAGAAATCTCATCTTCAGGCGGGAACCTTCCCCGCAACTGGTAGACTAAAGACATACAAACATAGTGAATCGTGAATCACTATTCTCTGCAAGGAGCAGCCGAACCGAATGCGCGCCACGAAGACAGACACTGAGACTCGCCAGGAACAGATTGCGGAAGCCGCCATGGAAATGATCGCAACTGGGGGGCTTGCCAGTCTGAGCATCACAGGCATCGCGGAGCGGGTAGGCATTGTGCCCTCGGGAGTGTATCGACACTACGAGGGCAAGGAGGCGGTACTGGACGCCGTGCTAGATCTTCTCCGGTCTCGATTGCAGGCCAACGTGGAGAAAGTCAGGGGGGACACTCCTGGTGCGTTGGCGCGTCTGCGGGCTCTCTTCACACTTCATATGAGGATGCTGGTGGGGAAGCCAGCATTCCCCTACGTGGTGTTTGACCAGTTTGCGCAGGCGGACCGTCCGGAGCGCTGGGTTCGGCTGCGCGACACCATGTGTGCCTACGTCCACGAGGTGGTGCGGATCGTCGAGGAAGGCCAGCTGGAGGAAGCGATTCGCGCGGACATCCCGCCGCAGACAGCCGCAGTGATGTTCATCGGACTGGTCCTCCCGGCCGCCATGCTTCACCGGCTGTCGGAGGAAGATTTCGACACGTCCTTCTATGTCGATACTGCCTGGCCCGCTTTTGTGCGAGTTTTGAAGGTGGCGTAGCACATCGCAAGGAGATGGAGACAATGAGCATCACGATAGACAAGACAACCACCGTTCGAGATCTGGTCGTCAATCACCCCGAGTCGCGGCGGGTGTTCGAGTCTCTCGGCATCGACTACTGCTGCGGGGGCGTCAACAAGCTGGCGGAAGCCGTCGAGGAAGCCGGACTTGACCTGGCAACTGTCGTCAAGGCCGTGGAACAGGCCGTGGCGGACGCAAACCTGCCTGGGAGTGGCCCGGAACGCGACTGGCGGGAAGCCACCCTCACCGAGTTGGTGGACCACATCGAGGGCACGCATCATGTCTATACGAAGAAAGCCTTGCCGCGTCTCGGAGACCTGTTCGGCAAGGTTCTGCGGGCGCATGCCCCCAAACATGGTGACATGCTCGGACCGCTTCAGGCGACTTTCCAAGCGCTGCGGTCCGAGCTGGAGATGCACCTGACGAAGGAGGAGCAGATCCTGTTCCCGTACATCCGGCAGATGGAAGCCAGCCTGAAGGAGACGGGGCGGGTTCCCCCGATGCATTGCGGAACGGTGCAAAACCCGATCCGCCAGATGGAAGCGGAACACGAAAGCGCCGGCAAGGCGCTGGCCCGGATGCGCTCCGTCACCAACGACTACGCTCTGCCTGACGACGCCTGCCCCACGTTCGGGGCTCTGTTCGAGGGACTGCACGAACTGGAAGCGGACCTGCATGAACATATTCACCTCGAGAACAACATCCTGTTCCCGCGCGCCGCAGCCATGGAAGCGCAGGGATAACGTACCGCTCCCTGCCCCGGCCGGTCCCAGGGAGCGCCGAAGACCTGCACAAGACGAAAGGAGACGACCATGCACGCACGTGAAATCCGCAAAGGCATCCAAGTCATCGCCACAGTACACTGGGAGCGGCGGCTCTTCGACTCGCTGGTCCCGCTACCGGACGGCACGAGCTACAATGCGTACCTGATCCGGGGCTCCGGGGGAACCGCACTGATCGACAGCACGGACCCCGAACTGCGTGACGAACTGATGGAGCAACTCGAGGACGTGGAGCAAATCGACTATGTCGTCTCGCAACACTCCGAGCAGGATCATTCCGGTACAATCCCCGATCTGCTGGCACGCTATCCGCAGGCCAAGCTGCTGTGCAGCAAGAAGGCCGAAGACATGCTGGTCCATCACCTGACAGTGCCGGGGGACCGCATCCGGATCGTCGAGGATGGTGAAAGCATCTCGTTGGGCGACAAGACGCTGCAGTTTGTCTACACGCCGTGGGTGCACTGGCCCGAGACCATGGTGACCTACGTGCCGGAGGACCGGTGCCTGTTCAGTTGCGACTTCTTCGGGTCGCACATCGCAACGACCGACCTGTACGTGACCGACCAGGCTCGGGTCTACGAGGCCGCCAAGCGGTACTACGCCGAGATCATGATGCCGTTCCGGAATGTCATCAGGAAGAACCTGGACAAGATCGCCGACTATCCCTTCGACATGATCGCCCCCAGTCACGGACCGGTCTACGACGACCCCGGCTTCATCCTGGATGCGTACCGGGACTGGGTCTCGCCCACCATGAAGAACGAGGTGGCCCTCCCCTACATCAGCATGCATGGGAGCACCAAACGGATGGTCAAGCACCTCATCGACGCGCTTGCGCGCTGCGGCGTGACCGTCCACGCCTTCGATCTGACCGTGACCGACATCGGCAAGCTCGCAATCGCCCTGGTCGATGCCGCCACGCTGATTGCCGGGACGCCGACGGTGCACATCGGCCCCCATCCGGCGGTCTACTACGCGGCACATCTCGCCAATCTGCTGCGTCCAAAGGTCAAGTACGCCGCGATTGTGGGATCGTACGGATGGAGCAGCAAGGCCATCGAACAGATCGCGGGACTGATTCCGAACCTGAAGGTGGATGTGCTGGGGACCGTGCTTCACAAAGGCGCGCCGACGGCCGAGACCTACGCGGAACTGGATACGCTGGCCGCTGCCGTTGCCAAGGCGCACCACGAGGACGGTCAGGTCACCACATGAACGTCCGGCTCAAGCGTATCTACGAGCAGGCCGGCCCATCCGATGGGTACCGCGTGCTGGTGGATCGCCTGTGGCCTCGCGGCATGAGCAAGGCCCGCGCCGCAATTGACTGCTGGGCCAAGGAGCTCGCCCCCATATGGCCGCCTGCGCGAATGGTACGGGCACGACCTCGGCAAATGGAGCGAGTTCAGGCAGCGCTGCAGGGAGGAGTTGGCCAACAACAGCAAGCATGGTGCCGAACGGCTCCGGCAGGCAGGGCCCGAGACCATCGCCTTGGTCTTCGCGGGGCGAGCCGCCGACCAAAGCAATGCTTTTGTCCTGAGGGAATTCATGGAGACCAGCCCCGAACCCAAGGGAGACGCAAGTGAAAGCACGAGTTGACCAGGAAACCTGCATTGGCTGCGGGATCTGCGCCGAGATCTGCCCAGCCGTGTTCGCGATGACCGACGACGACTTGGCTAGGGTCAAGGCCGAGCCCGTTCCCGCAGATGCCGAGGCCGATTGCCGTGAGGCGGCGGAGAACTGCCCAGTCGAGGCGATCACGATCGAAGACTGAGATACCTTAACCCGGTTCCGAATGAGCCGGACACAACAGACTAAGGAAACGAAAGAAATGAGTATGTTCTGCTACCAGTGCGAGCAAACCGCCAAGGGCACCGGCTGCACCTCCTTCGGAGTCTGCGGCAAGAGTCCCGAGACCGCCACCGCCCAGGATGTCCTCTTCCACGTGGCCAAAGGCGTCGGTCAGTACGCCAATGTCGCCCGCAAGGCCGGTGCCGCCACTTCGGCCGCCGACAGGTTCGTGGTCGAAGCGCTTTTCACGACGGTAACCAACGTCAACTTCGACGTGGTCACCATCGCCGCTTTGGCTGCCAAAGGTGCAGCGATCAAGACCGAGACCAAAGCCGTCGCCGCTGGAGTTGGCGCGAATGTCGCCGCTCTGGCCGGTCCTGCCATCTTCGAACCTGCCGCGGACGTGGCCGAGCTCGTGGCTCAGGGCACTGCCATCAGTTTGCAGGGACGTCTGGAGTCCTTCGGCGCGGACGTGGCCGGACTCCAGGAACTCATCACCTACGGTCTCAAAGGCATGGCTGCCTATGCGGACCACGCGCGCATTCTTGGCGTCGAAGACGATGAAGTCTACGCCTTCACCCACGAAGCCCTCGCCTTCCTTGCGGGCAATCCCAGCGATGTGGATGCGCTCGTCGGCATGTCCCTGAAGGTTGGCGAAGTGAACCTGCGCACCATGGAAGTGCTCGACCAGGCCAACACCGGCGCGTATGGCCATCCCGAGCCCACCCAGGCTCGCATCACCCCGGTCAAGGGCAAAGCCATCCTCGTCTCCGGCCATGATCTGAAGGATCTCGACCTCTTGCTCCAGCAGACCGAGGGCAAGGGGATCAATGTCTACACCCATGGCGAGATGCTTCCCTGCCTCGCCTATCCCGGCCTCAAGAAGTACTCCCACCTCGTCGGCAACTACGGTGGCGCGTGGCAGGATCAGCGCAAGGAATTCGAAGCCTTCCCCGGCTCGATTCTGATGACCACCAACTGCATCCAGAAGCCTGCGGAGGCCTACGCGGCACGCATCTTCACCTCTGGTCTCGTCCAGTGGCCCGGCGTGACGCACATCGACAACGGCGACTTCACGGCCGTGATCGACTCCGCTCTGGCTGCTCCCGGCTTCACCGAGGACGCAGAGGAAAAGACCATCACCATCGGCTTCGCCCGCAACGCGGTCATGCAGGCGGCGGTGGCCGTGGTCGACGCTGTGAAGGCCGGCAAGATCCGCCACTTCTTCCTGATCGGTGGCTGCGATGGGGCCAAGTCCGGCCGCAATTACTACACGGACCTCGCCACGGCGGTGCCGGACGACTGCGTGATCCTCACGCTCGCCTGCGGCAAGTACCGCTTCAACAAGCTCGACTTCGGCGACATCGGCGGCATCCCGCGCCTGCTCGACTGCGGCCAGTGCAACGATGCCTACTCCGCCATTCAGATTGCCGTGGCCCTGGCCGGTGCCTTTGAGTGTGGCGTCAACGACCTGCCGCTGAGCATGGTGCTGAGCTGGTACGAACAGAAAGCCGTCTGCATTCTGCTCACGCTCCTGCACCTGGGCATCAAGGACATGCGCCTGGGGCCGTCGCTGCCGGCATTTGTCGGCCCGAACGTGCTGCAGGTCCTGATCGACCAGTTTGGTCTGACCCCGATCAGCACCCCCGAGAAAGACCTCGAGGCGATGCTCGGCGCCTGATGCCACTATCCAAGCCGTTCCCCGCCCCGCTCCTGGTGCGGAGAACGGCTCTTCTCCAACCCGAGGGATGCATAGAAACGCTATGACGCAGACAACCAAACAACGTTTCGGGCGACGGGTCCGGTGGATCCTGTCGGTGCTTCCCGTGCTGGCCGCCGTCGCCGTCGTGGCAGTCCTGATGCGCACACGTTCGCGTCCGGTGGCGACACCGGTGGCGGAGATGGCCAGGTCTCTGCGCGTGATCGCCGCGCCGGTCGTCGCGTTCAGGCCGCGGGCGGTGGGTTACGGACTCGCCGAACCGGCGCGCGTCTGGCAGGCGGTGGCGGAAGTCAAGGGAACCGTCGTCACGGTGCATCCGCAGCTCGCGGCCGGGGCGTTGGTCAAAGCTGAAACCATGCTGCTGGAGATCGACCGGACGGATTACGAGCTCGCCATGGCCAGGCTGAGCGCGAGCATGGCCGAAACACGCGCGAAGCTTGCGGAACTGGACGCGGAGGAGCGCAACAGACGCGCATCGCGCAAGATCGAGGAGCGGTCTCTGGTCCTGGCCCGCAAGTCTCTGGCCCGGACTCGCCAGCTTGGCGCGGAGGATATTGTCGCTGCCGACCAGGTCGACCGCGAAGAGCGCAACACACTTCAGCAGGAACAGGCGATCCAGCAGCATGACAGCGCACTCGCGCTGATCCCGGCGCGCCGCCAGGCACTCGAAGCAGGACTGGCGGTGCTTCAGGCCAACCTTGACCAGGCGCAGATCGACGTGGGCAGAACCGTCATCCGCGCCCCATTCGACTGCCGTCTCGGACCGGTGAACATCGTCAGGGGGCAGTTCCTGACCGCCGGTCACCCGCTCTTCGAGGCGCACGGCACCGATGCGGTCGAGGTGGAAGCCCGGTTCCGCCCGGAGCAGATGCGCAACTTGCTCGCCCCCGAGAAACGCCGCCGGTTCCAGCCAGGCATCACCATGGAAGCCCTCCAGGAACTGTTCGACCTGGAGGTGACCATCCGGGTCCGCAGCGGTGACTGGGAAGCAACGTGGCCCGCTCGATTCGACCGTATCCGCGAGGCGGTTGACCCGCGCACTCGTGCCATCAACGTGGTGGCCGTGGTCGACAACCCCTATGAGAAAATCATCCCCGGGGTTCGCCCCGCCCTGATGCAAGGCATGTACTGCGAGGTCGTGCTGCGGGCTCCCGCGCGCGCCGGAACGGTGGTGCTGCCGCGTGCCGCCGTCTGCGATGGGCGCGTCCGCCTGCTGGACGCCGATGACCGCCTGAGCTCGGGGATGGTGACACTTGCCTTTGCCCAGGATGACTTTGTCGTGGTCGAGACAGGGCTGAAAGGCGGCGAACGTGTTGTCGTGTCCGACCCGACTCCCGCCATCGAGGGTATGAAGGTCGCCCCCGTCGACGACACGGGATTGCGTGACAGGCTTCTCATGCAGGCCGAAGGGCGGGAGGCGTCCCCATGATCCGCTTCTTCGCCGGGCATCCCACCGCAGCCAACTTGATCATGGCGCTGTTCATGGTCGTCGGCCTCCTCTCGCTGCCTCGGATCCGCCGTGAGACGATGCCGGACTACGCGCCGAGCGAAACAGAAATCCGCATCCCCTATCCCGGGGCCACCGCCGAGGACGTGGAAGAGACTGTGAGCCAGCGAGTCGAGGACGCCTTGGACGATGTCAGCCACGTTCATGAAGTCCGTTCCGACTCGCGCGAGGGGGTGTCGATCACGGTCGTCGAGATGACCGAGGACGGTGACTTCCAAACCTTCTTCAGCGATGTCGAGCGCGGCATCGCCACTATCGACGATTTCCCAGATGGAGTCGAGGAACCGGTCATCGCGGAGCTCGGGCGCACGGACCTGGTTCTGGGCGTGCTTGTTTCGGGTCCGCTGAGCGTGGTGGACCTGAAGGCCTACTGCGAGGATCTGAAGGACCGGATGCAGGAGGCGGGCTTGGCGTTGATCGATATCGACGGGTTCTCCGAACATCAGCTACGCGTGGCGCTCTCCGAACCAGCCATGAAACAGGCGGGGCTCACGGTGCCAATGGTGGCGGAAGCTATCGCGGCCCGGAGTCGGGATATGCCACTGGGAACCGTCGAGGCACGGGAGACGGATATCCTGCTGCGCCTGGACGAGCAGCGGCGCACACCGGAAGAACTCGAGAGTCTGGTGGTCTGGGCCGGACCGGGAGGGGCCAATATCCGCCTGGGAGAGATAGCGACCGTCGAGGACGTCTTCGAACTCGACGAGCAGAAGATCGTGATGGGAGGCCGCCGCTGTGCACTGCTCAACGTCCGGAAAACGTCGAATGAAGACACGATCCGGGTGGCCCGACAGGCCAGGGCCTTCATCGAGGCCGAACGCAGTCGGCATCCGCAGATGACATTGGCGTTCACCCAGGACCAGTCGCTGATCCTGGCCGATCGCCTGAACATGCTGATCTCCAACGGCGTTCAGGGATTGGTGCTGGTATTTCTCGTGATGTGGGTATTCTTCCACGTCCGCGTGTCGTTCTGGGTCGCCATGGGCTTGCCCGTATCGTTTCTGGGTGCGTTCCTCATCGCGCCGCACCTCGGGTTGAGCGTCAACATGTTCACCATGGTGGGCCTGTTGCTGGCGCTCGGACTGCTCATGGACGACGCCATTGTCATCGCGGAGAACATCGCGGCCCACCGGCAGCGGGGGAAAGGACCTCTCGCGGCCACGATTGATGGTACGCGGGAAGTCGCAAGCGGGGTGATTTCATCGTTCATCACCACCGTGTGCGTACTCGGTCCACTCGCCTTTATCGGCGGTCAGATCGGGCGGGTACTGCGGGTGGTGCCCATGATTCTGCTGCTCGTGCTGGCCGTGAGCCTGATCGAGGCCTTCGTCATCCTTCCCGCCCACCTTAACCACGCCATGCGCCACTTCGACCCGCTCGCCGCCAACTGCGTCCGTCGCCGGTTCGACGCCTTCATCGAGTGGGTGCGGCACAGCCTGGCCGGGAATGTCGTAGCGACTCTGCTTCGTCGTCGCTACCTCGTCTTCAGCACCGTGCTGGCGCTGTTTATCCTCTCCGTCGGCATGCTGGCCTCCGGCAGAATCAAGGTCCAGGGCTTCCCGGAGCTGGAAGGCGACGTGGTGCTGGCTCGCCTGCTCATGCCCCAGGGCACGCCACTGGCCCGCACGGAACAGACCGTGGCACATATCCTGGCAGCGCTCGAGCGCACCAATGACGTATTCACCCCGGACCATCCCGACAGCCGTGACTTGGTGGCCAATGCCTATGTCCAGTTCAGTCACAATGCCGAGGCATTCGAGAACGGAGCCCATGTCGCCACCATCACGGTCGATCTGCTGAGTGCCGAGGAGCGCGCGGGCACCATCGATGCCTACCTGGCAGAATGGCGACGTCAGATCGGGAATCTGACGGATGTGATCACCCTCACTCTGGGGGAACCCGGCTTCGGTCCGGGCGGCCGCCCCATCGAGGTCAGGCTGCGTGGCGGTGACTTGAACAAGCTCAAGGAGGGTGCCCGGGATCTGCAGGCTTGGTTCAGCCGGTTCGACGGGGCCATCAACCTGGCCGATGATCTTCGCCCGGGGAAGCCCGAGGTGCGTCTGCGCCTGCGCGAGGAGGCGCACGGCATTGGGATCACGGCACTGGACGTGGCGCGGCAGTTGGGCGGGACGTTCCGGGGGCAGACGGCCGATGAGATTCAGGTGGGGAGTGAATCCTACGAGGTGAAAGTGCTCCTGGCCGAAGAGGACCGGAGCAGTCTGCGCGACCTTGAGGATTTCATGCTCGTGTTGCCCGACGGGCGCGAAACGCCGCTTCGCGCGGTGGCGACGTGGGAGAATGCAAGAGGTTGGGCGCGCATTGCCCGGTTCAACCGGATGCGTGCCGTCACTCTCCATGGCGACGTGGACACGCGGTTACTGAACACCGACGAGCTGATGGGCGTGTTCCGCAAGACGTATCTTCCCGACTTCCAACGCAGGTTCCCGGACATGGACGTCGCCATTGCCGGGGAACTTGAGGAAACAGGCCGCGCCCGCAAGTCGATGCTCGCCGCTCTCGGCATCGGCATGATCGGGATCTTTGTCCTGCTCAGCTTCCAGTTCCGAAGCTATACCGAGCCGTTGATCGTCATGATCGCCATCCCGTTCTCACTGATCGGGGTGGTCTGGGGGCATGCGCTCATGGGGGTTCCCATCAGTATGCCCAGCCTGCTGGGCTTCATTGCCCTGGCTGGCGTGGTCGTGAACGACTCGATCCTGCTGGTGATCTTCCTCAAGAGCGCGAGAGCGGAGGGTGTCCCCCTGGAAGAGGCCGCAGCAGGCGCGAGCCGCGACCGTTTTCGGGCCGTGATGCTGACCTCAAGCACAACTGTCGCCGGGCTGCTCCCAATCCTGTTCGAACGGAGTCTGCAGGCCCAGATCCTCAAGCCTTTGGTCATCAGCACCGCCTTCGGCCTGATGGCTTCGACGCTCCTCGTTCTGCTGGCCTTGCCCTGCATGTACATGATCCTCGGCGACTTGGGCTGGATCGAGAATCCCGATGGGCTGCCTGGGGAGTGCAGTACAGCAGACGGGCATAAAGAGAGGACGGCTTGATCATGCAGACCGAGCGCAAAGACACCTTGCGCAGAGAAGCGTACACACGACGTAGCCGGGTTCGCAACGCAGAGCTGCTCAGCGAGTCCATCCGCGAACGTCTGATGGTGCTGCCTGAGTATCGAGCCGCTCAACGACTGTTGATTTACGTTGGGACTGCGGAGGAAGTTCAGACCTTGCCCGTGATCCGATCAGCGTGGGAGTCGGGAAAGGAAGTGGCTGTTCCATGCTGCATGGGTGGAGCCCTCCAGCTGTTCTGGATCAGGAGCATCGACGAGCTCTGCCCCCGGACTCTCGGGATTATGGAGCCTTCGGCCGACATTCGCGCGCAGCCCAGCCGCGCCGCGATCGTTTCGTGCAGGGCCAAGACGGCCTGCGTTGAGCGTTGTCTGGGGGGCGCTGGCAGGCAGAGATAGCCACCGCTCTACGGCAAGGTCACGGTGATTGGTTGCGGGCAATATATCCAGGTGCCAAGCGTGGGGTACAATTGGGGTACGGCAGTGTAGCTGGCGCCAGCCCAGATCCAGAGAATCGGAGCGGGCTGCTCCGGCGAGGTGAAGGTCCCGCCTTTGAGCGGCCCAACCAGATTCCAGCCTGCCGGCAAGTCCTTGTCGCCGGCTGCGAACCCAACGCCTGCCACATCCGTCCAGCCATCGGCTGCTACGAACACCCAATAGCCCGCCAATGGCTTGAGCACATTCTCCCCGGCGGGCGCCTGGGTAACGTCGTAGTAGCGTAACCGCAGTGCGTCCCAGCCCCATACCGCCTGATAGGAGAGGCCGGACAGCTGGTCTGCGTGGGTCACTCCCAAGCCTGGAGGTCTGGGTACTGTAAGCAGGTTCCAGCCCGCCGTCACGGCCAGGGTGGTCTTGGTCGGATTGGACCCCAATGCGTATTCTTCGGCATTGGTCAACAGGTCGAAATCAGGGTTGCCGGCTCCGTCCTGCGCAGTGGGGACCGTGAAATAGCGCACCTCCCATGGATCCGGGAGCAAGTCGCCGTCGCCGTCCGCGTCCTTGAAGGTGGCCTGGATCGTGGTGTCCGCCGTGAGGGTGATGGTGGTCGAGGAAGCGAACGCGTTGGCGACCCCCGTGATGGAGCCGGTCCACTGGTCGAAATCCCGATAGAGGTCGGGTGTGGCAACCAAACTCACGACCGAACCATAGTCATGGACGCTGGTCGCCAAGGCGGGAGCATCGATCCGCCCTCCGGCTCCGGCGGATACCGTCAGCGTGCACCGGACCCGCTCGAAGTTGGCCGTCACCGAGTAGGATTCCCCCATCGTCACGGTGGTGGCACGCAGTGCCGGGTTCGCGACCTGCGAAACGTCCCCAGTCCAGCCGACGAACGTCCAGCCCGGCTCCACCGTCGCGGTGATCGGGACAACGGCCGCCGGGGCACCCTCCTGGGTGCTGGCTCCTGGGGGAGTGAGACTCCCGGCTTCGGGTGGATTGACCGCAAGCGTGAGGATGTGGTCGTCATCCGCCTCCGTGAACGTCAGCGCGACCGAAGCCAGGTTCGCCACCGCATCGACAAGCTGGAAGTTGGCCACACCGTTCACGGCATCGCTGTCCTCGGCCGCGCTGAGGGTGACGGTCTGAGGCGCGTCCCAGGTGGCCGTGGTGAACTGCAGTTGCGCCCGCGCCGTGCCGGAGATGTCCAGATCGCCCGACACGTATGCCACATCGGCTGTGACCGTGGCCGTGGGTTGGGCGGTCAACGCAACCGAGAAACTCGCGGTTCCTCCCTCGGGAACCGTTGCTGCGATGGCGCTGACAGCGAACTGCTCGTCCAAGTCGGTGAAACTGGCGGTCAAAACCGTGTCGGCGAGCATCTGGATGGTGCTTGATGCGTTGCCGGGGGAAGCGATGTTCGCGCTGCCGGTCCAACCGGCAAATGCATAGCCTGCCGCAGGAGTCGCCTCGATGGCGACGACTGCACTCCCCTGGTAGGTGCCGGGAGACGATGTCGGCTGCACAATCGATCCACCCAGGCCTGCGTTCACCGCCAGCGTGTAGGTGACCGGGCGGCCCGAGTAGTTGATGCTCACATTCGAGAATCTCCCTCCGCTCGTATTCTGCACGGAGGCCGTGCCGTTCTTGGCGAACGTGAAGGTGCCGAGGTTGTTGCTACTTGCGCTGGGGTTGTCGCGATCCGCCAGTTCAAGGCTGATGCGATAGGTCCCATCCGGCATGGCCTGTCCAGCCTTGTTGGTCATGTCCCAAGTGACCTGCGCGGTTCCGCTATGGTTGCTCCGGGTAGCCCCCGTGACCGCGTCGGTGTCGTAACCTGCCTTGCTGGTCCAGTTGAC
>Ga0307987_1000344_pt1 | contig 27893 bp, 27 predicted proteins | sample EllFjometagen181_FD_203157 | JGI IMG/M metagenome (GOLD analysis project Ga0307987, IMG submission 203157) | Marine microbial communities from Ellis Fjord, Antarctic Ocean - #181 | ecosystem: Environmental > Aquatic > Marine > Unclassified | place: Southern Ocean | collected 2014-10-08 | reverse complement strand
CTTGTTTGCATGTCTTTCCGGTATTCTTATCGCCTTTCGAAATTATCCAGGCCGGACAGAAGCCGAGCGAATTGCCCATATGACACGCATCGGAGATGTGGTGGAAGCCATGGTTCTATCCCTGGCTGTACCCTTTTTGGGTTGACCTATTATGTGTCAACACCAAAGTCCAAGGAAAGGTTTGAAGCGTGGAGGACCCGGGGGACTGCTGCCACTGTCAAAGCAGAATCCCAGATATCGGCCCAACAATTACGATTGATAAAAAATGATCGGGTAACGGTTAAGAATACCTGTCTGGTGTTTAAAGAACTTGAAAAGGGTCAGGTGGTGTTGGATCTCTATCTGCTTGAACTGGATCCGGGACATGCCTATCCTCAGCGATTTTCCAGAGAAACCAATGGGAATGCCATCCGGCTGGGGGATGTGATTTATGCTGTAAAATCTGTAAACGATTCTTCACTAACCTTAAAAATTCTCAAGGCTACGGAGACTTACTGATTTGAAATCTGATTTAAGCTCTGTTAGCTCCCATGGTTGATGTTGTTATCATAGGGGCAGGTCCTGCCGGAACAGCTGCTGCCCGGGGAACACTGGGAGCCGGAATTTTTAATATCGGCGGTACATCCTTGAAAATAATCGGTGTTCAGGTGATTGGTATAGGCGCCTGCTTCCTATACGTCCCAAAAGTTAGCCAGCGATCACTAATACAGGGTAGCTGTAAGGGGACATTAATTTCCCCTGGTTATCCAGGCGTTTAGTAAATTAAAAAAATCTGCCATCCCTTTCATTGAGGTGGCAGGTTTTTCTGTTTTATGCTACCTTGTGGTTTTCTTAAGCAGGCGAAGCCGGTCAACAGCCGGTCAACAGCCGGGCAACAGCCGGGCAACAGCCGGTCAACAGCCGGTCAACAGCCGGGCAAAATCGGATGAAGGGTGAGAGATGAAACGGGCGGCAGGGGTGATAAAATCTGTGGTTTTATTGGGGATTCTGGCAGCTGTCCTGGTGGGGGGATATCAGAACCTTGAGTATAATTGGCAATGGTACCGTTTGTCCCCCTATTTTTTTTCCATTGAAAAGGGGCAGTTTATCAAGGGCCTGCTCCTGGACGGTCTTGTAATTACCCTGAAGATTTCTTCCCTGGGCCTTGTTTTTTCAATTTTGCTGGGGTTCTTTTCGGCCTTTGCCAGGTTGTCTGTTTCTCCCATGCTGCGCTTGTCTGCCTGGGTATATGTGGAGACCATCCGGAACACTCCTTTGCTCATCCAGATTTTTATACTTTATTTTGTGATTTCCCCGGTATTGGATATCTCGGCATTCTGGTCTGCGGTGATTGCCCTGAGTCTTTTTGAAGGGGCATATGCTTCGGAGATCATCCGGTCCGGTATTATCAATATTCCTGCAGGTCAGATTGAAGCGGCCCAGAGCATCGGCCTTTCGGTCTATGCCACCTATGTGAAGGTGATCATTCCCCAGATGCTGCGCCAGACACTTCCCATGCTGGCCGGCCAAAGCGTTTCCCTTATTAAGGATTCCGCTCTGGTCAGTACCATCTCCATCTATGATTTGACCATGCAGGGGCAAAAAATAGTCTCCGAGACATTTTTAACTTTTGAAATCTGGTTTGCTGTGGCAGTCTGTTACCTGTCCATTACCGCAACTCTTTCTTTTTTAATCAGACGCGTTGAAAATAAAATGAAATATATAAATTAAAATTGAATTGACTAAAATCCAACCAACTAAACTCAAACCAAAGGAGATCAGGATGAAAAAACTATTTTTTATACTGGCAGTGGGATTGGCTTTGCTGGGATACACCATGGCAGTTGCCGGTGAAACAGGGGCCAGGCTGTCCCGAGAAAGCATTATTGAAAAGATCCAGAAAGAGGGGGTTATCAGAGTGGGAATGGCCACCTTTGTTCCCTGGGCCATGAAAGATAAACAAGGGCAGCTCGTCGGGTTTGAAATTGATGTGGCAAAAAAACTGGCCCAGGACATGGGGGTGAAGGTTGAATTTATTCCTACTGCCTGGTCTGGGATTATTCCTGCATTGTTAACGGGAAAATTTGATGTGATCATCGGCGGCATGGGGGTAACTCCTGTGCGGAACCTTAAGGTGAATTTTACCGTGCCCTATGATTATTCCGGCATGTCCATGGTGGCCCATAAAAAACGAGCAATAGGGTTTTCCCGAATCGAGGACTTTAATAAACCTATGGTCATCATAGCGGTTCGCATGGGGACTACAGCCGAGCAGGCCGCTAAAAAATACATGCCTCTGGCCCAGTTCAAACTTTTTGAAAACGAGAGCCAGGCATTACAGGAGTTGAACCTGGGCCGGGTACATGCCGTGGTCTCTTCCGCTCCCATGCCTACGTTCCATGCCTTGAAATATCCGGATAAACTCTTTGTTCCCCTCAAGAAAAATTTTACCAAGGAACCCATTGGATTTGCCCTTAAAAAAGGGGATTATGATGCCTTGAATTATTTTAATAACTGGATTCTTAACATGCATGCCCAGGGGTTTTTAAAAGAGAGAAAAGCCTATTGGTTTGAATCAAAAAAATGGGAAAGCCTCATTAAATAAGAAATGTTAAATAAGAAATGTTAAATAAGAAATGTTAAGTAAGAAATGTTAAGTAAGAAATGTTAAGTAAAAAATCCAATAAATTTACCTTTGTGGATATGGCGGTGGTTCTGATAGTCATCGCTGCCATATTCTTTTTTTTCTCCCGCATGGGCAGTCTTTTGGATTATAAATGGGAGTGGGATCTAATCCCCGGGTATTTTATATTCAAGGATCCTGTCACCGGGACCCTTCGGAGCAATATGCTCTTAACGGGATTTTTTACCACCATCCGGTTGAGTTTCTGGGCCACGGTGCTGGGCTTTTTGCTGGGTACCCTATCCGGAATGATGGGGGCAAAGGGCTCTTTTTCCCAGCGATTTGCCAGTCGTCTTTACGTGGAAACCATCCGCAATATTCCCTCCCTGGTATTGGTGATCCTGTTTTATTATTTTGTATCCAGTCAGTTTCTGGATGCGCTCCGCCTGGACCTGTGGCTGCGCAATCAATCCGATACTGTCCAGGGGGCAGTGGGCTTTTTTTTGGCAGGACCGGAACGGATCAATGCCTTTGTTTCGGCTATTTTTGCCCTGGCCATTTATGAAGGGGCCTATATTTCAGAAATTGTCCGGGGGGGCATCAACGGGATTGACCAGGGACAGTGGGAGGCAGCCTGGTCCGTTGGCCTGTCCCGTTCCAAGACATTTTTAGGGGTGATTCTTCCCCAGGTGTTTCGCCGAGTGGCATTTCCCCTGGCCGGTCAGTTTATTTCCACCATCAAAGATTCTGCCATTGTCTCGGTGATTTCCATCCAGGAGTTGACATTCCAGGGCATGGAATTGATGGCAGCCACCTTTTTGACCTTTGAAATCTGGATTACCATCGCTGTTTTGTATTTTATCCTTACCTTTTCCCTGTCCCGGATGGTGGCGATCCTCGAGAAAAAGTTTTCCTGGCAGCAATAACGGCTGATCTTAATTCCTTTTTTTACAGGGGCTTCACGATTTGTCTTATTTTTCCAGACTGAACGGCTTCAAAAAAATCATCTCCCATTCGTTTGTTTTTTTCAAGGACTATTCTCCAATAATCCCTGCGTTCCCCATCCTTTCCTTTGAAGGTCATAAAATCTTTCCGATCGGGTATCTTTTTAAAGGGAAGATCTTCAACAAACGAGGATGACGGGGCCACCAGCACCACGTTTTCCATGTTTTTATCCGAGGGCTTGCGGTGCAGGCCTTTATCAAACCATCCCGGGGTAATGGTTTCATAAAAATGGGGATATAAAACCAGGTTGTCTGAATGGGGTGAAAAGGGGATGTCCAGATGATAGTCAAGGATACCGCCATCCCTGAAAATACCGGGGGCACCGTCAATATTTGAAACGCCTTCCATTGCGATGGGGATGGACCCCGAAGACAACAGGGCGGATTTAAAATTTGCCGGGGTCAGGCCATAGTGGTTCATGGGAAATTGATCCATGGCAGCAAAGGGGGGGCTTTGGCCAGGCCCGCAAAAAAGCGCTCTTTCCAGAAAATACCCAAGCCCGTTCCGACTCAACAGGTTCACGCCCGCCGCAAGGATGAGACCAACCCATTGGAGGGCAAGCGTGTCTTGTTTGAGCAGTCCCCTGCATTTGTTGGACAGGAAGCAAATTTTCATGAAGGGATGATGGAGCATGTCATCTATCTGTTCATCGTCGATATAGGCATCCAGGATTCGTCTGGTTTCCTGGGTGACCTCTTGTCTTGTGGGGTGGGCGTTATACTGCTGGGCAATATATTCTTGTTCAAGTGTTTCGATGGCTGCCAGGGGGTCTCGTTGGCAAAAAGCCGCCATTCGAAAGGCACCGATTGAGGTCCCGATAAGATAGAGTGGATCTGTTCTATCCTTGAATAAAGAGACCAATACCCTGTCAATTCCGGTTAACACAAGAAATTTGGCGGAACCGGATGCACCTGCCAGCACGTTTATCCGGGACAGGTCTAAGCCTTCATCCCGGATGATTTTAATGGCTTTGGATCCGGCCCGTATGGAGATACTATCCAACATGGTATACGATATCCGGGGCATTTCGTTTGGGGGCTCTGGCATATTTAAATTTGGGGAATCCCACCATAAGGGCGCCGTGGCAGCTGTGTTGTTCTGGCAAGTTCAGCGTCTTGGCAAGGGGGGGCCACTGGCCCGCCGCATAGTTGACATATCCTGCCCAGCAGCTTCCAAGGCCAAGTCCCGGCAATGCAAGTTCCAAATAGGCAAGGGCGGTGTGGCAATCCGCAGCTCCTGAGCCAAATTCATCGGAAGCATAGGCAAATACAAGCTGGGGCGCATCCCGGGCAATCCGGTCGATCCCCTGATCCCATTGGGAAATCAAGGCTTCCATATTCAGCATCTGGGCAATTTTTGGATGGTTTTTAACAACATATTGCATCCAATCAATGACATGGGCGGCAATTTTTTGAACATCTGGCCGTTTGTCTATAATCAGCCATTTTACGGTTTGCCGGTTACTGCCGGTTGGGGCGCAGCATGCAATTGACACTGCACGTTCAAAGATCTCCTTTGGAACCGGTTTTTCCTTGTACCGCCGGATGGACCTGCGGGACCTTAAAAAATGTTCGGTATGATCCGCTGTGAGCATTAATTCTTTTTCGATGGGCATGCACTGGTCGGGGGATAGAAATTCCAGACTAAAAGCCCCCCTGGGGCAAATTGCCACACAATGACCACATTGGATACAAAACTCTTGGGCATTGGCCGCGGGAACCGGGCCTTCTTCTGTCATTTTAATGATATGGGCAGGGCATTCAATGGCGCAAATACCATCTTTATCGCATATGTTTGTATCAATCGTGAATAAACTCATCTGTACACCTTTCCTATTTGTTAAAAATCAGGCATAAAATCAGCTAAATTACCATGCCCTCTTCTAAAAATCCAATACCAAAAAACACAAGGGCTTTAATTTCGGCTTTTATGGTTGCTCAAACCCACTCCCAGGATCACAATGCCAACGGCGACACCCTGTTTAAGGTTCAAGGTTTCTCCCAGGAAGATCCAGCCAAGGAGGATGGCAGTCACCGGGATCAGGTTGATGCAAATGGAGGCTTTGGATACGGATATCGTCTTGATGCCGTAATTATAGAGACCAAAGGCGCCCAATGAGACACAAGGGCCTAGAAAAAGAAGCAGCCATATCAATTTTGCATTCCATATGGCGGGATCTGCTGCCAAAAGGGGGAGAATACCCGGGAGAAAAAACAGGGTTCCCCCCAGCACCTGCATAGCGGTGAGGGTCCAGGTATTGTACCGGGAACTGAGTTGTTTGACCAGGATCATATATCCGCAGGCAGCGACCATTGCCAGAAGTTCCAGAGAATTGCCAAGGACAGGATTTGGCGCTGCCGCTCCCTGGCCCTGGAACAGGGTTAACAGCACCACGCCTGTGATGGACAGAACAAGGCCGACAATAATTTTGGCATTTATGGCTTCGGACAAAAAAATCCAGGCTGCCACTGCCACCATCAGGGGAAGGCATGCGGAAACGATGGCAGCCTGGGAAGAGGTGGTATAGATCAATGCCCTGGATTCAAAGGTAAAATAGAGGCAGGGCTGGAACAGCACCATACCCCCCAAAATTTTCCAATCCCCTTTTTTATAATTGCGGGGGAAGAGTTTACCGGTAAAGGGAAGAATGCAGAGGCTGGCAATGAAAAGTCGTAAAAATATGGCGGACATGGGGTCCAAGACATTTAATACCATCCGCATGGTTGAAAAGGAACTGCCCCATAAAAAAACCGCTGTGAGGATGGCTGCCATGGGAAATAAGTGTGTAATCTCTGCTGTCTGTTTCATCGGTGATCTGGTAACCTTTGGAAATTTTTCATTCATTAATGGTTGGCCTCTATTATTCGATTCAGCTTTTATAATCAAGTCCAATTCGTATCGGTGGCAGGTCTTCACACTTCCATTTACCAGAATTTTGAAAAAGGGGAATTGAAAAAAAGTGAAAAATCTGTCATTTACCCTTTCATGCTCATGCCCTATACCCAACGAGTGCTGCAGGTGATTAAATCAATTCCAGAAGGGAAGGTGCTCGCCTATGGGAGGGTCGCTGCCCTGGCCGGAAACCCCAGAGGGGCCCGGCAGGTATCCAGGATACTCCACAGTATGTCCGGCAAGCATGACCTTCCCTGGCACAGGGTGGTTAATTGCCGGGGAAAAATTTCCCTGCCCCGGGGCCAGGGGTACGAACTTCAAAGGGCATTGCTTGAATCTGAAGGGGTGCGTTTTTCTCCTGTTCATACCATCAATTTGAAAAAATACCTGTGGCAGGCCCCATCTGATTGAAACGGGAGGATGCCACAGGCCCTATTGTTTTCTTTTTTTTTCAATGGCCAGCTGCATCTCTCGCATTTTCGGCCCATCTTTTTTCCACATTCGGCAGGAATCAATGAGGAATTCTTTCTCCTCTACAGCGTCCAGGGAGACGGGGAGAGGCGCTTCTTTGGATCTTTTTTGGGCCAGCCATCCCTGGAAAATTTCCTGGCCCATGGCGACAACAAGGGTGCAAAGATGGGTACAGCCTCTGTTGCCGCCCATGATTTTCCGGATTTGGCTTGAAAATCCGGATTTTATTTCAACCCCGATAAGCTGTTCTACAAGGTCAAGTGTGGCCGGGCATTCTGCCATGGGAACGGTGAGCATTTCAGCCTCGGCCTGGACGATTGTCAAAGGGTTTGGGGCAATTAACAAGGTGACAGACATGTTATGGACCGTTCCCGGGGCCCTTGCCTTGCCGGTTATATCAAATACACGAATATACCGCTGTTCCTTTAGAATCCCTTGCACCAGCACGCAGGAATCGGTGCAAGGATAGGTGGTCAGACTGATATTTCTTGTGTGGATTTTAGACTGTTTTTTTATCATATCCTTGAGCATGGATTCGGTCCTTTTTAAAGGTTCTGGTTTGGCAACCTATTCCATTTAGTCGTGTAAATCAAATCTTTTCCCTTGACCCGGGCCTGATAAATCTTTACCTTCCATTTTTATGTAAAAGGAAAAGGCCATGTCAGTTCACAAGTTTTATAAACACCCGGTGGCGGTTTTACTTTTCGGTGCCATTATCATCAGCTTTTCCGGTGTCTTTGTTAAGACTTCCCAGGTGTATCCCCTGGTTTCTGCTTTTTACAGGGTCTTTTTTGGCTGTCTGTTTCTGACCTGCGCCTGCTGGGTAAAAAGAGAGTTTAAAGCAAAAAGTCTGAAAAAGAATTTGTTGGCCATCCTCTGCGGCCTGGTATTTAGCCTGGATCTTTTTTGCTGGCATATGAGTATCCACTATGTAGGCCCCGGCCTTGCCACCATCCTGGGGAACTGTCAGGTGTTTGTGCTGGCAATTTTTGGGTGGCTGGTTTTTAAAGAACGGTTGGGCACCTGGTTTGTCTTTTCCATCCCCCTGGCATTCACAGGACTTTTCATGGTGATCGGGCTGGATATGGATCATTTGAATTCGGATTATCTCGTGGGGGTTTTCTTTGGGGGGGTCACGGCTGTCTGTTATAGTGTTTTTCTGCTGCTGCTTCGGTATGTCCAGGCAGATGACCAATCGGCAAAAGGGGCTGGAGGATCTGTTTTCTACTATCAGATGCTGCTGACGGCTTCTTGTTCCTTCTTTCTGGGCGTTGCCATATTGGCTTCGGGCCATTCCTTTGCCATACCAGGGACCGCTTCGCTTCTTTCGTTGCTGGGGCTGGGATTTTTCGGCCAGGCCTTTGCCTGGGTGCTGATTTCCAATTCCCTGCCAAGGATAGCCGCCTCCCGGGCCGGGTTGATCCTGTTGCTCCAGCCGGCACTTTCCTTTTTTTGGGATGTTCTCTTTTTTAAACGGCAGACCGGTATTGCCGGTTGGGCAGGGGTGGCCACGGTTCTGGCGGCCATTTATCTGGGGATGACAGGCAGGACAAACGCTAAATCTTAAACGATAAAATTTTAAAAAAAGGAGTCTATGATGACGTGTCAGTTGGACAAACACTTAATTGAACGAACCATTTTATTCCATGGGCATTCATGCCCCGGACTTGCCATTGGCATCCGGACAGCAGAGCTTGCCATTCAAGAGCTGAAGATTACTCCTGATTCATCCATTGTCTGTGTGGTGGAAACCGATATGTGTGCGGTGGATGGTATTCAGTTTTTAACCGGATGTACCTATGGCAAGGGAAATCTGGTGCACAAAGATTTTGGAAAAGCCGGGTTTACTTTCTTTGACAGAAAAGCAGACAAGGGATTTCGTGCTCTTTTTCTGGATGATGCCATCAAGGATCTGCCAGACCCGGATGGTCTCGCCGGAAAAGAAGCCAGCATTTTTCACATCATGGCGGCTGATATTCGTGATTTGTTTGAGGTAAAAGCGATTGCTCTTCCGCCGGTTAAACCTGCAAGAATCTTAGAAAGCATCACCTGCCAGGAATGCGGGGAAAAGGTCATGGAATCCCGGCTGAGACGGTTTGGCGGAAGGGATCTTTGTATCCCATGTTTTATGGGGTATGAACAAAAAATCTAACGGATATTAATCCATGGACTTAAAATACCCGGCATTTATTTGGGGGCATTGTCTGTTTTTGAAGCGTTGCCTTCTTTGGCGGCCCTGTCGATATCAATAACCCTGCCCTGGGGAAATTGTTTTGTTTCGTAACGGGTGATCTTGATCAGATTCCGGGTGGTCTTGGACATACGCTCCACCTGTTCCTGGATGTTGTTGAGCCGTTTTGACAGGGGGTGGTCAGGCGCAAAGTCCAGCAACATTATTTCCGAATTGCCCAGGATTGTCTGCAGGGGCTGGTTCAGTTCATGGCAGACGGCCCCTGCCATTTCCATAACCCCCTCCATTTTTTCATGCTGCCGCAGCTGCTCTTCGGCCTGGTGGCGTTTTTGAATCTGGCGGTTTAGAAAAAATATGCCCAAAAGCGTTCCTGAAACACCGGTTATCCATAGGAATATGTAGATGAGGCTCAGGGTTGTGGTATTGGCGCGTTCAATCATTTCATGGGGGGCCATGGGAATGGAGATGCTGATACCGCCCCTGATATCCCCAATTTTGTATCCCTGGTCTGCGTGGCAGGTCAGGCACCCTTTCTCTGTTATTAGGGGACGCATGAGGCGTAAATGCGTTTCATTGTCCATTATTTCAATGGAACTGACCTCAGTTTCTCCTTGTTCAAATCGGTTTAGAGCTTTTTCTTCCCAGGGATCCGGAGCGTTTTGTGGGCGGATGGGATTTAGACTGGTGATATGGCCTTTGTGCCCATGGGTTTTTTCTGCCAGTTCATGGACCTGCCGGGTCATGTAGCCGGATTTATTTTCGTCAAAATGATACCCGCCGGGGTTTGGATTTCCCGATGGTCTGTCTTGAGGTATGGGTTGGGGGGTGTTTCCGAGGTAACCGGGGCATAGACCCCGCCATGATTTGCATTCCATCGTCTGTATATTACATCGTTTCGAAAGGCGTTCCTTGCCTCTATTCTGGCTGTTTCAAGGGATCCGGACCCGATGACCTGGGTGAGCCAGATCCAGGAAATAAGAATGAACAGGGTCCATATGCAAACGATGGCAAAGGCATGGGACCATAATCGGAGGGGTTTGTGGCGCTTTATGGTTTCGTCCGGTTTTTCCAAGGCATTTTCCTGGTGAAGTCGGGGGTGGCCAATTTAATACTGCTGGGGGTATTCTGCAATTTTATTCGGGCCAGGTCAAGGAAAGAGTTTTTCTTTAAGTTTGTTCAGGTTTCGGAAAACGGAAATATAACCGAAACCGTTGTGTGGCCATCACATGGGGGGTCTGTTCTTTGTGTGCAGGCTTCAATACTGCCGGGACAGATGTCTGTGTCCTTTAACAGGCCGCTGCAGCGCTTGGATGTCATTTTGATTTTAAAATGGTGCCGTTCAGAAAAAATTTTCATCCGCAATAGGTCCGCGCCTTTTCCTCCGGCCCCAAAATCGTAGGGTCTTTTAGACGAGTAGTTCAGGGTGGCCTGGGGGGTAAAAAAACCTTCAAATATCCTTTTTTGGGCCTCCTGTGTTAATCCGACGCCCTGGTCCTGGACAATGAATTCAACCCCCTTTCCCCTGGCGTGGACCAGTATCTCTATCTTTCCCCCGTCCGGGGTGTTTTCAACTGCATTCCGGATCAGTCCGTCAATGGTTTTTCTTAAGGGATCCAGGGGCATCCTAATGGGGGCAAATGCCTTGAGGTGGACAGAGGCGTTTACATCCCGATGGGCAAACAGGGGCGCAAGTTGTTCAATCCTGTCTTCAACAAATTGGTTCAAGTAGACCTTTTGTACCACAAGATCCCTTGAAGAAAAAATATCATCCAGTCTCGTTCGAATTTTTGCAATCACCCCTCGTTCTCCGATTTCCTCAGCAATCAAGGCTTCCATGGTGTCTTCACATTGCTCAAAAATAAGGGAAAATATATTTTCGTGTATAAAGGATTTTTTTTCGACGATGTCGTAAACTTCATCTTCAATACCGAGAATTCGCTCCAGGTTCCTGTGGATCCTTTCCATGGTGGGCTCCCAGTTTTTCTCCGGCAGAAGATCTAATTTTTTGGACAGAATTTTAAAGGAACTGAGCAGGATGGCCACCGGTGTTTTTAGTTCATGGGACAGGTGGCTGATCATTTTGTCTTTTGCCGCATTCAACCCTTTTAGTTCTTCATTGGCCTTTCGCAGTTCTTCTGAAACCCCTGCATTTTCAATGGAAAGTGCCACGGTGGCCGCAATGGTATTTAAGATTTCCAGGTCTGTTTTATCAAATTCACCCTCTTTTTTATTGTCTGCCGTAATCGTGCCGATGATGTGTTCTTTGGTTCGCAGGGGAACCACCATGACGTTTTTGACCTTGTGTCCAATCTTTTCATCCCGGTTCTGGTGAAGGCGATGGTCGTCCGGCAGGGAGGTCATGATGACGGGATTTCCGGTTTTGACCACCTGGCCCGAGATGAGTTCATCTACGGGGAATCGGATTTTTTTGATCCGCTCCTGGGTGCCGGGATCATCGTGGACCACGCTTAAAAAATAAAATTCTTTCCGGCTCTCATCCAGTAAAATGACATTGGCACCTTCGGTCCCCAGCAGTTCTTTTATTTCCACACTCACATATTGCATGATTTTGCTTAAGTCCGGGCATTGGGGTAATACCTGGCTGATACGGTTCATGGTATTTCGGATCCGCTTGATCCGTTTTTCCATGGTCACATCCCTGAGAACGATGATCATGCTGGTTGGCTGATTTTTTGTGTTTCTCTCAATTCCCACCCGCATGGCGACATCCAGTATTCTTCCTTCCCGGGTCAGTCGTTTTGTGCTTAATTTGATTACACTTTTTTTAGGCGGCAGGGCAATTATTTTTTTGGATAGTTCATCTCGTAAGGATTCGGGGACATATTGCCTGCTCTTTTTTCCTTTCAGTTCCTCAAGTGTCCACCCAAAGGTGTGGGTAAAAGCGGGATTAAGATAGGTGACCAGCCCTTCTTCATCCCGGATCAGGACCGGGTAGGGAAGAAATTTTAAGAATCGGGTATAATTTTTCCGCGCGGTTTTATCTTTTTTTCCCAGGGAAAGTCTGAGATCAGCTTCCTTTTCAAGGCTTTTGATACGTACTTCAAGTTCTTCATAGGTGGGCTTTACTGTCATATATCCCTTATGTCGCAATGGTTGCGGTGTTTAATGGATTTCCATGGAAATGTCAGGGGAAAATACAAATGATACCATGGGCAATTTAATAATTATTTACCCATTTTGTCAACCAGCAAGAAAAGACAGTGAAATTAGGGCAATCCCAGGCATCGTTTTGATTTTTGGCGCCGGCAATAATCAATACTGCAACCTGGCATCATATTCATTTTTTTAATGGTCTGTCGGGTGGCAAAACTGTCAAGGAAATCCAAGGCATTTCCCGTCACAAAGGAGATGAGTTTGATATTGTTTTCCACTATGAAATCTGCAGGTTTTGTGGAGATGGCACCGCAGATTAAAGTGGTGACTTCCATTCTTTTAAGAATTCGAATCAATTCCTGGGGGGAGTCCGGGTCAAAGGGTTCGTAGGTTTTGTTGAGGATCATCCTGTTTTCGACCTGGGCCGTCAGAAGGGTATGGGCAGCGTCAAAAACAGGGGAAATTCGGTTTCCCCATATGGTAATGGCTATTTTCACTGGCAACCTCCTATTTTTTTAATTTGCCCAATGGTGCACAGATATTTCTGCCATTATTAATTTGCAAGGCCTGTGCCGGGTTGATGATGTTTCGTAAAATAATAAATTATTAAATAAAATAAGGTGGTTGGGAACATTTTTTGGTTTTGGGAATGGGGTGTCGGTTTCCAGAGGAGTCGCAAAAACAAGACAAGTCCCGGGGCAATGGGTTGCGATTGGTATCCCTTACAAGGTTATTCCCAGTTTTTTGATTCGCCGGAAAAGGGTACTTTTGTGAATTCCTAGGGATCGGGCAGCCGCATTCCTATTGTAATTGTTCCGGGTAAGTGCGTCGATAATCAACTTGGTCTGGGCGGATTTGACCGGGTCGTCATTTTGCTCGCATTTAAGATCAATGGTTTGGGATAAAAAACCAGGCAGGTGCTGGGGGGTTATAATCCCTTCTGAGCAGAGCACAAAGGCATGTTCAATAATATTTTCCAGCTCCCGGATATTACCAGGAAAATCATGGGCCATGAATGAGGAGAGCACGTTTTGGTTGATACCCTGAATTAATTTACCCTGGCGCAGGTTTAATTTGGCGATAAAGCGCTCCACCAGAAGGGGAATATCTTCCATTCGCTGCCGCAGGGGGGGCAGGGTAAGGCGGATAACATTGATTCTATAGTACAGATCCTGACGGAACTGATTTCCTTCAACCTGGTCAGCCAGGTTCAGGTTGGTAGCTGCAATGATTCGAATATTTGTTTTTTCTTTGGCAATTCCCCCTAGAGGGGTATATTCATGTTCCTGGAGGACCCGTAACATGCTGACCTGGAAGGCAGGACTGGTCTCGCCGATTTCATCTAAAAAAACAGTTCCTCCGTCGGCCAGGCTGAATTGTCCGGGTTTATCCTTCACGGCATTGGTAAAGGCCCCTTTCTTGTATCCAAACAATTCAGATTCCAGCAGGGTGTCGGGAAGCGCACCGCAGTTGATAGCGATAAACGGCTTCTCCTTTCGGTGGCTCATGTTGTGAATAGCCCGTGCCATCAGTTCTTTGCCCGTGCCAGTCTCTCCCTCAATTAATACGGAGGAATCAGAGTCCGCAATCTGAGGCAGGATATTAAAAATGCTTCTCATGGCAGATGAATTGCTGACAATGTCTTCCACCTGAAAATTACTGGAGAGTTCTTTTCTCAATTCTTCGACCAAAGAATGGTCTCGGAATGATTCAACCCCGCCGATCACATCTCCTTTCCCATCAAGCAACAGGGAGGTGGATGCGGTAATGGGGATCTTTTTTTTGTCGGCATTTATGATATAGGCGGATGTGCTGATAAAGGGCTTTCCCTCTTCCATTGTTTTTTTTAAGGCACAATCCTCTTCACACATATTGGACCTGAAAACTTCCCAGCAGTGCCGGCCCATGGCTTCTTTTTTGGAAATGCCGGTTATTTCTTCAGCGGCCCGGTTAAAAGAAGTGATTTTCCAATTGTAATCGACGGTAAAAACACCGTCGGATATACAATCGAGTATGCCCTTCATGGTATCTTCTTCAAGGGGGCCAAATATTTTATTTTTATGCATATGGTAAGCGTCCCAAAATTTATTATTATTTTTATATTTTACGCTATTGTTTGCAAATTTGCAACCCATCGATTCAATTATAAGTGAATTGAGAGCAATGGGCATGCCAGGTGAGTTGCATTTATAGAATATGTAGAAACAGCTTATAGGATAGCGTTTCAGATATTTTATTTGTTTTGATCAACCCCGTATGCCGCAAAAATGAGACTGATTTGTATAGGTTGGTCGCAAAACTGAAAACTTTGTTGAGACAAGGAGATGCAAACCTGACTTGTCCGGGAGGAAAATACTGCGGTTTTTATCTTAAGCTTTTTGTCCAGGGAACCGACAATAAATTTAACTATAACAGAACCGTTAATATTTGGAAGTTTATTGGAATGATCCAGAGGAAATATCAGAGACTGATTTTGCTTAGAAATGTTTACTAAACGAGGAGAAGAATAATGGAGAGTGCAGCCATCAAAGTGAACGGCCAACAAGTTGTTGATATTTCCCAATTGAAATCCCCTGAAGCAACAAGTGGCGCAACAAGTGGCGCAACAATTGGCGCATCAATTGATGCATCAGCATATCTTGAGCAAAGAAAAAATGCAGACACCATGGAAGAAAAGAAAGTCCAGGCTTCTGATCAAATGACAAGCCGGGATGTGAGAGATGTTTTGGAATCCTTCCAGGATCTTTCTAAAACCATTCAAACAAAATTAAACTTCACGATCCATGAAGAAAACAATGAAATAGTTATCAAGGTCATCGACAAGGAATCAAATAAGCTGATCCGGCAGTTCCTTTCCGATGAAGTGCTTAATCTTCAGGATAAAATGAGAGATATGGCAGGCTTTCTTTTCAACGCAAATGTATAGACAATGGCCCCTTGGGGAGAATATTTGGGATTGCTTTATTCCAATACCAGGGTATCATCGATAAAATAAAGTTCTTCCATGTATCCCGGAGACAACCATCCCTCTGTTGGACCAGCCTGGTCCAGGCCGCTGATATGTAAAAAACAAAAATGTTTTCCAGGAACTTGAAAAAAAGCTGCGGCACGGTCCACAGCAAAATCCTTTGACAGGCCGTGAATATCGATGTCTTCATTGACCATGGGGGCTGCGATCAGAAAAGAAAAGGTGACGCCCAGGGGCACACCGGCGGTTACAAATCCGATGAACAAGGGAACAGCCGAACAGGAACAAAAAGGGGTTATAATCCCCAAAAGGGCAGCCAGCACATTGCCGGTAAATTCACTCTTTCCAGACAAAAAGGCCCGGGTTTTTTCCGGAGTGAAAAAGCTTCGGATAATTCCCACCCCAAAAACCACCAGAAACAATAGCATCATCACCTTGGGGGTGTCGTAGAGAAAGAACTCCACGGAGGCCATAAAACCGAACCTGGCCCTGTTGTCTGCGTTAAAAATGTTTATTGTTGATTTGGATTCGATTGTGTCTCCTGGGTTTTACTTATATATGGTCATTTAACGATATGATTTTGGCAATTGTAAATTCATTATTTGCCCACAATATCTATCCGGTTAATTCCCGGCAGTATTTGATTCAGACCTTTGATCTGCTCTTCATCCTCCAGCCAATGCTTCAGGTTTCCGATCATACTGGCGCAATAGGGAGAATCACTGCCGTCCGCCAGGGAATAATTAACCCATAACCCCTCCTTAAAACTTCTTACCAGTCCGGCATCTTCTAAAAGCTTTAAGTGTTTGCTGGCGGTGGACTGGGCAATGCCAAGGGTTTCTTTTATTTCGCAGACGCAAAGGGGGCGGGACTGAAGGATTTTCATCATCTTTACCCGGTTGGGATCTGACAGAGCTTTCATGACCTTGATAAATTGTTTCATTTGTTTTTCTTGGATTATAGATCGTTAAGGCGGAATATAGCGATTTAAATACCGATTGTCAACACAGAAAACAAAAATAGCATATTCCAGGTCTGGGTCAGTTGGTATTGCCTAAATACAGACGCTAAATACCAGGTTTTCAACCAGATATTAAATAGACGCTTTTTAAGCAGAAACAATTTTGGTATAACCCTTTATTCAAGAGATTTGGTACTCTTCATTGGACGTATGGCATTTTTAAGTAGGGAATTTTTTTTAATTTATATCAGTAGGGAAATATGGCAACAACCAACGACAATCTGAAAGAAGCCTTTGCAGGAGAAAGTCAGGCCAACCAAAAATATAGAGCCTTTGCAAAAAAAGCCCAAAAAGATGGGTTTGCAAATATTGCCAAGCTGTTAAAAAAGGTGTTGACCTGGATGTGGTCATCACAGTCTGCGGTCACGCCCACGAGACCTGTCTCTATTTTCTCGCCGCCTGTGATGTGATTCATGTGGGGTTTGATGACCCGCCTAAAATGGCAGCTAAACTTGAAGAACAGGGTGCCGATAGAGAGGCACAGCTTGACTGCTTTCGACGGGTGAGAGACGATATTCGAAAATTTGTTGAGAAATTACCGGCGAACTTGAAGCTTCAGGGAAAATAGCACGGGCCATTTGAAGATTTTTCAAATGGCCCGTGTTGTGTTTTAAAACAGCAGGGGTCCTTTAATTATATACGGGAGTCCAGCACATGTTTTCAATCAATGTATTGAGTCTTTCCACATCATTATTGTGCTTGAATGAGGAAACAGCACAACCGTTTCCGGTGACATTGGCCTTAATGGCCTCTGCTCCCACATGCTTTGCCACCTCAAGGGAGACTTCCTTTAGCTGAGCCAGGGGAGGAAACAAGATGCCGTTGCTGAGATCTTCTTCACTGACAAATTCTGCCATTGCATGGGCTGCGGCTGAAAAGAACACCGGCAATACCTCGGAAGCGCCGGAAGCAATGATTCCCAATCCCACTCCAGGAAAGATAAAGGCATTGTTCATCTGGCCGATGCGGTAGGCTTTCCCATTATGAACAACGGGATCAAAGGGAGAACCGGTTGCCACAAGGGCTTTTCCATTGGTCCATTCATAAATGTCCTTGGGCAGGGCTTCTGCCTTGGTGGTGGGATTACTCAGGGGCAAGATTGTAGGTTGGTCTGTGTTTTCGTTCACAGCCATTACAATTTCCTTGGTAAAGCAGCCGCCCTGTCCCGAGGTGCCGATGAGAACGGTTACCTTTTCATTTTTAATCACATTCAACAGGGTGTTGTCCGCGGCAGTCTTCATCCATGCCATGTTTTTGGGATCTTTGGCAAATTTTTCCTTATAGTGTTCCAGATCCCGGTCAGAGGTGACCACTCCCCTGGAATCCAGGGTGAAGATTCTGGCAATGGCATCGGCTTCGACCATTCCCTGCTCCATGAGTTCGACCTGGATCTGCTGAGCAATACCGATACCGCCGGCACCAGCGCCATGGACCAGATAAACCTGATCTGTCATTTTCTCTTTTTTTATCTTCATGGCGGCAAGAATACCGGCCAGGGCAACCGATCCGGTTCCCTGGATATCGTCGTTAAAGGAGATCACCTCTTTGAGATATTTATCCCGGACGGTAAAGGCGGTCTGTTTTGAAAAATCCTCCCATTGGCAGAGGGCTTTGGGAAATATTTTTTTAAAAGCCACCACAAATTTTTCAATGAACGTATAGTAGTCGTCACCCCGGAGGCGTTCATGGCGCCAGCCCAGGTAATTGGGGTCATCTATCAATTCTTTGTTGTCGGTTCCCACATCAAGGGAGATGGGCAGACAATGCCAGGGGGCGATTCCGGCTCCCTGGGTATACAGCATGAGTTTTCCCAGGCAGATGGGAATTCCGCCGGCACCCTGGTCGCCGATGCCAAGTATTCCCTGATTATCGGTGACAACGGCTATTCCGATGTCCTTATCCGTGTAATTTCGCAGGATATATTCAGCATAGTCAATATTGCCCGGATAAAAATGGATTCCATTGGCTTTTCTGAACATGGAGGAATACTGCTGGCAGGCAAGACCCACTGTAGGGGTATAGATGATGGGCAGAAATCTGGGGATATCGCTGGCGATAACAGCATGGGCAAGAACCACATTTCTGTCATATAGACTTCTGATATATATAAATTTTTCAATATCGGTTTCTTTTTTATCAAGAATATCTAAGCTTGATTGGACCTGTTCTTCAAGGGTTTTAACCCGTGGCGGCAGATAGCCGCTTAGTTTGAGTTTGCGTCTTTCATCGATGGTGAAGGCCGTACCTTTACTTATATTATTAAAGCGCAGGACATCAAATCCTCTTAAGTTGATAGAGACACCTGTTGTTTGACCATACTCACCGTACTCAAATTCGTAATGATTAATTTCCATGACTACAATTTTCCCTTAATTTTAGTTCTAATGTTAAATCTACAACAATATTTAAATACACAACAATGTTAAAAACTCCAAAAAACAACCCTTTTATTATATCAGAAAAATATAACTAAGCGAATGGAAATGAATTATTTTCATTCGTTGAAATATGTTTAGGACGGACAATGCTGTTGGATTATATGGCATAAATCAAACAAGTTGGGGCTGGGATAAAAAAGAAAAAAAAGGCCTGTGACGGCAGAACCGACACAGTCCTTTTGGACGGGCCTTTTGGACGGGCCTTTTGGACGGGCCTTTTGGACGGGCCTTTTGGACAAAAAATTGCGATCAGGCCGAGATCATATTCCTCAGCACATAGTGCAAGATTCCTTTGTTTTTAATATAGTCAATTTCAATATCTGTGTTGAGTTTAACAATGACCTGAAAGGATGTTGTTTGGTTCTCCCTGGCTGCGGTTACCGTCAGGAGGCCATTGGGTTTGATATCGTTTAATCCGGTTATTTCAAAGGTTTCATCCCCCACAAGGCCAAGGCCCTCAAAGGACTCCCCTTCTCGGAAAACCAGGGGCAAGACCCCCATGCCCACTAAATTGGAACGATGGATTCTTTCAAAGGATTCGGCAATGACGACCCTGGCTCCAAGGAGACAGGTGCCCTTGGCTGCCCAGTCCCGGGAGGAACCGGTACCATACTCTTTGCCGCCAAAAACCACTAACTCGGTATTTTGGGCCTGGTATTTTTGGGCGGTATCAAAGACATATCCCTCTTCTTGTTCCGGAAATTTAACGGTAAAACCACCGGCTTTGCCTGCCAGATGGTTTTTAATCCGGATATTGGCAAAGGTTCCCCGCATCATGACTTCATGGTTTCCCCTTCGGGATCCGTAGGAATTAAACTCCCAGGGTTTTACACCATTGTCCGTCAGGTATCTGCCGGCTGGATATTCCACAGGGATTGCTCCGGCAGGGGAGATATGATCGGTGGTTACGGAGTCTCCCAGCACCAGCAGGGCCTTGGCCCCTTTCAGATCCAACAGCGGCGGAATCGTCTGAGAGAAATCTTTGAAAAAGGGGGGCTTGCGAATATAGGTGGAGTCTTCCTCAAAGTTGAAGGTGGTTGTTTCCGCAACCTCTAAATCCTGCCAGAGTTTATCGCCTTTGAAAATATGGGCATATTGTTCTTTGAAAAATCGTTCCTGTACATGGGTTTCCACAAATTGATTTATCTCCTGGGGATCTGGCCAGATATCCTTCATGAAAACCGGGGTGTTGTCCTCTGAGAATCCAAGGGGCTCTGTGTCAAAATCGATGTCGATCCTGCCAGCAATGGCATAGATGACCACCAAAAGCGGAGACATGAGAAAATTACCCTTTACCTCCTGGTGGATTCTGGCTTCAAAGTTCCTGTTTCCAGACAACACCGAGGTGACATCCAGGCGGTTGGTTTTAATGGCTTCTTCAATCGAGGGATCCAGAGGGCCGCTGTTGCCGATACAGGTCATGCACCCGAACCCGGTATTGTTAAAATTCAGGGCCTCAAAATAGCGCATGAGTCCGGATCCATTGAGATAATCCAAAACCACACGAGAGCCCGGCGATAGGGAGGTTTTTACATACCAGGGAATACTCAGCCCTCGTTCAACCGCTTTTTTGGCCACAAGCCCGGCCCCGATCATGGTATAGGGATTAGAGGTGTTGGTGCAGGAGGTGATGGCGGCAATGACCACACTGCCGTTGGTCAAAACTTTTGGCTGGTTTTCCTTATTCTCCTGATCTTCCGGGTCCTTTTGGGTGATCTGAATATCCTTGCGATCTTTAAGATGATAAATGGCAGCGGTTTTTTCTTTTACCTTGGACAGGGGAATCCTGTCCTGGGGGCGACTGGGGCCGGCAATGGAGGTTTCCATGACCGACAGATCCACCTCAATGATTTTGGAAAAATTGGGCAACGTGTCATGGGTGTTGAACAGACCGCAGGTTTTGCAATAGGCTTCCACCAGAGCCGCGGTTTCCGATCGATTGGTCTTGACCAGGTAATCAAGGGTCTGGGTGTCCACGGGGAAAAAACCTGACGTGGCACCATATTCTGGAGACATGTTGGAGATGGTGGCCCGGTCGGTGAGGGTAAGATTCTTAAGGCCCTCACCCGTATATTCGACTATTTTTTCCACCACATTTTCTTTGCGCAGGATATTGGTCACATACAGGGCAATATCCGTGGCGGTAATCTGGGGTTTGGGTTTGCCCACAAAATTAACCCCGACGATTTGGGGCAGGTTCATATAATAGGGCTGGCCGAGCATGACCGCTTCCGCCTCAATCCCGCCGACCCCCCAGCCAAGAACGCCCAGGGCGTTGATCATGGTGGTATGGGAATCGGTTCCCACCAGAGTGTCGGGAAAGGCCAGTGTTCCTTCGGGTGTTTGCTTTGTTGTCACCACGGTTGCCAGATACTCAAGATTGATCTGGTGGCAGATACCCGATTCCGGAGGCACCACCCTGAAATTGTCAAAGCTTTTCTGGGCCCACTTTAACAATTTATACCGTTCCGCGTTTCTCTCATATTCTTTTTTTGCATTGAGGAAAAAGGCATTTTTTTCCTTAAAATGATCCACCTGGATGGAATGGTCAATGACAAGATCCACCGGAACCAGCGGGTTTATTCCCTTTGGGTCAAGACCTGCTGAATGGACGGCATCCCGCATGGCAGCAAAATCAACCACAGCCGGAACCCCTGTAAAATCTTGCATCAGTACCCGACTAGGATAAAAGGCAACCAGATTTGAAGCATTGGAACGATTTTCATAAAATTGCGCAGCCCCCACAACATCGTCCCAGGAAATGGTGCCGGACCCCATATTCCTTGCAAGATTCTCAATCAGCACCCTTGCGGCAAAGGGGAGGGAACTGATTTTTGCCAATCCCTTTTCTTCAAGTGATTGGATGTTATGGATGATGTAATCCTTGTTCTGAAATGACAGGGTTTCTTTGATATGATGTGTGGTCATGCAGGCTCCTTGGCTTTTCTTTATGAATTCTTGAACATTTAGAATTTATAGGATAATGATTAAACAATCAATAGATCAAGTTGCAATTTTCCCAATTTTTAATAAAAGACAATAAAAGGCAATAATGGACGATAATTATCTCACATTTGTCGATGACACAAACCCGTTGGTTGAAAAGTCAGTTTCTTGCCAATATGAGCCATGAGATCCGCACCCCTATGAACGGTATCATCGGCATGTCCAATCTGCTTATAGATGAAGTGCTTACCAAAGAGCAGCATGATTTTGCCGCCATCATTCACTGGTCGGCAATGCCATAAAGTTTACCGAAGAGGGGGGGGTGAACCTTCGTGCCTACCTTGAAAAAGACGGGGTCCCATGTGCTGCTGGCATTTGAAGTGGAGGATACAGGGCCCGGGGTTAAGGCCTCTTTTAAAGCCCATTTATTTGATAAGTTTTCCCAGCAGGATACCTCCACCACACGACAATACGGAGGGACCGGGTTAGGGTTGGCCATTTCTAAACAATTGGCCCAGATGATGGACGGATCCATTGATGTCTGGAATAAAACGAGCCGGGGGGCTGTTTTTAAGGTAATACTGAAAATCAAAAAACAGTCTGCTGCCACCCGAGAACAGATTGTTGGAGAGCAAGTTCGAGAGGAGACCCAGGAAAAAGTCAGGGGTTTTCTTGATCAATTGTCAAAAATGGATCTTAAGATTCTTCTGGCCGAAGACAATCCCGTCAACCAGAAAGTTATTCGGTTGATTTTGGGAAAGATGAACCTGAACCCGGAAATTGTCAATGACGGTGAGGCGGTCCTGGAAAAACTGCGGCAAAAGGAATATGATCTGCTTTTTCTGGATATACAGATGCCCAAGTTGGGCGGACTTGAAACCTGCCGGATCATCCGGGATAAAGCATCAGATATCCGGCAAAAGAAAGTTCCTATTATTGCCTTGACCGCCTTTGCCATGAAGGAAGATGAAAGGCAGTGCTTAAAAGCAGGAATGGATCAGTTCTTAACAAAACCGATCCATCCTGAAAAACTTGTTTTAGCCATTGCACGGGCAATGGCGATATAGCAGATATTAGTGTATAGGGTTTGGCCTCACCTTATTTTGCTTCTTCCTGGATCCGTAAATCTTTTCTCAGGACTTTACCCACATTTGATTTGGGCAGTTCCTGGCGAAATTCAATTTCCACGGGCAGTTTATACTTGGCAAGCTTTGTCTCGCAATAGTCAATGACTTCTTTGGCGGTCATCTCCTGGCCTTCTTTTAGAATGACAAAGGCCTTGACCGCTTCCCCGCGTTTGGGATGGGGAATGCCGATGGCGCAGGCTTCCAGAATTTTCGGGTGCTCGAACAACACTTCGTCAATGTCCCGTGGATAAACATTGAAGCCGCCGGACAGGATCATATCCTTGATCCGGTCAACAATATAAAAGTATCCGTCTTCGTCCATTGTTGCCACGTCACCGGTGCGAAGAAATCCGTCCTCGGTCATGGTCTTTTTGGTTTCATCTGGTTTGCCAAGATACCCCTTCATGACCTGGGGACCGCGAATGAGCAGCTCGCCGGGCTTTCCCAGGGGCATTTCTTTGGTTTCGTCCTCAAGATCCACGATTTTGCATTCAGTATCAGGCATGGGAAGCCCGATACTTCCCTGTTTTCTATTGCCGTTAAACGGATTGATATGGGTGACAGGGGTAGATTCCGTCAAACCAAAACCCTCCACAATAATGGAGCCGGTTTTGTCCTGGAAATTGTTAATCACATCTATGGGTAGAGGCGCACTGCCGGAAAAACATCCTTTGACAGAGGTCAGGTCCGTATGTTCCATATTCGGATGATCCAGCATCCCGATGTACATAGTGGGGACCAGGGGCGCAAAGGTAACCTTGAATTTGCTGATGGATTCCAGCAACGGTTCTGGCTGGGGTTTGGGAACCAGAACATTGGTCCAGCCCATGCGGATGGCAAGATTCATGGACACGGACATGCCGAATACATGGAAAAATGGGAGCGCACCCAGCATGATCTCGCCCCCTTTTTTAAATCCGGGAAACCATGCTTCTATCTGCTGGATCTGGTAGGAAATGTTTTTATGGGTGAGCATCACTCCCTTGGATACGCCAGTGGTTCCGCCGGTGTACTGGTACATGGCCACATCGTCCATGGTGACATCGGTTTGGGTGTAATCTGGTGTATTTTTGGCAAGGATATCCTTAAATTTATACAGATCCTTTGCCGGGGAAACGTCGGCTGCCAACCCCTTTTTTTTTGCAACCAGGGGGAAGAGCAATCGCTTGACAAAGGGGAGGTAGTCACCGATGGAGGTGTAGACAATGGTTTTTATATTGGTCTTTTCCCGGAGTTTCACCATGCGGTTGGCCAAAAGATCAAGGGTGATTAAAATTTTTGAGTCTGAGTCTGTGAACTGGTGTTCAAGTTCCCTGTCCGAATAGAGCGGATTGTTGAACACAACAATCCCGCCTATTTTCAGGGTTGCATAATAGGCAACAACACAGGGGATTACATTGGGAAGCAGGACGGCAACACTATCCCCTTTCTTTATCCCAAAACTTTTGAGTACAGCAGCAAATCGTGCCACCATTTCACTCAGTTCCGTGAAACTAAGGGTATATCCCTGGAAAATCAGGGCCGGGGTATCAGGGAAATTTTTCGTGGATTCTTCAAGGTACTGGGGAACCAGGACATCGTTGAATTCAATCTTTTCCGTGATGCCCTGTTCATAGGAACTCAACCAGCTTTTTTTTGAATAAATGCTTTGATCAGACAAGACCATCTCCTTTGCTACGGTTTATGATTAAAAGAGATACTTCGTGGTCTTGATAGAAGGAAAACATAGTTTCTGTCAAGGAAAAAATAAAATAAATTAACATTGTTTACTCGGTTGAATTGTATTTTTTTATGAAATATTTGGAGTTAAGCATTTTCCCCGGGGGTAATTCCTTGAAACTGCCCGTGGGTTTATGATAGGTTGCCGTCCATGAAAGTTATAAAAATTGGCGGCGGCTGCCTCAAAGACGGCCCGGCTGCAAACCTTATTATTGAATTGATTGCCGAAAGAGGGAAAGGGGATGTTTTTGTCCTTTCCGCTTTTTACGGGGTAACCGACATCCTGATTTCAGGCATTGAACGAGCCCTTGAATCGGAAGAAAATATTCCGCTGATTATCAACACCCTGAAAACCCGGCACAACCATATTATAAAAAAACTCATCCAGGAAGATATTCCCAAAAAACAATTGTCCAAAAGCTTAGGCGATGTTTATAAAAAACTGGAACGATATTACTATGGGATCAATTTTACCCGGGAAGCGACTCCCAGAATGCAGGATATGATCGCTACGTTTGGGGAACGGATCTGTGCGATTGTCCTGGCAAAAGCACTTGTTTGCCGGGGCGTTGACAGCCGCTTTGTTCTGCCCGAAGAGTTGGGGATTATTTCCGACGGCAAGTTCACGGATGCATCGGTGGTCATGGGCAAGACCCGTAAAAATTTGAGTGCCTGGATGGCCCGTCATTACGAGCCCCAAAAAATATTATTTGTTCCCGGATTTTACGGTGTCAGTGAAACGGGAGATATTACAACCTTTGGCAGGGGTGGGTCTGATTATTCTGCAGCCGTGGTTGCGGCAGCAGCAGGGGCCAGCGTGCTGGAAATATGGAAGGATACCCAAGGGTTTATGACCGCGGATCCAGACAATATTCCCCAGTGTAAATTAATCCCTGAACTTACCTATGAAGAGGCGGCAGAGCTTGCCTATACCGGGGCGGGTATTCTGCATCCCAGGACCGTTGAGCCTGTTCGGAAGGCCGGCATTAATATTGCCATAAAAAACACCTATGACCCGGATGCTCTGGGAAGCCTGATTACCCAAAATGGCATCACCACCCCCACCATTGTGAAAAGTGTTTCCTATACAAGGGACGTGGCCGTGTTGAAAATACATGCATCCGGGGTAGGAGCCCGACATGGTATTTTATCCCAGATCACCGAAAATCTTGCCACGGCCGGCATTAATATCAAATCCGTTGTTACTTCCCAGACCTGTATCAGCCTGTTATTATCCAGAAAGGATATTAACAAAGGGCATACGAGTATTCAGGGAATTGAACCATCCCCCTATAGGAAATCAACTGTTATTTGTGATGTGGCCCTGGTGAGCATCGTGGGAGAAGGGCTCCATCAAAATCGGGGGATTGCCGCCAAATGCTTTACAGCGGTTTCCAACGCCAATGTCAATATTGAGATGATTTCCTTTGGCACATCCAATGCGGCATTGTATTTTTTGGTACAGGAATCAAGCCTGGACAGAACAATCCAGGCCTTGCATTCCATTTTTTTTGACGGATAAAAAAGGGGGTTCTTAACCCAGAAGAGAGCCGCCTCTTTTTTTCTTTGAAGAAACGCTCTGGCCGATAATCCACCCCAGTAAAAGGATGCCTACCCCTGCCAGGAACCATTTAATCTTTCCGGTCCTGATCATATGGCGGGTCTCTTTTTCCAATTGAGCAAGTTTTTTGGAAAGAATGATATTTTGTTTTTCAAAAACCTTGTTTTTCCCCACCACCTCTATAACATTTTGGGATTGCGCCTGGAGGGTGCTGTAATTGGTTTGGCTTTCCTTTAACTGGGTCAAAAGGACCGTGTTTTTATCCGCGGCCTCTTTAAGGCTGGCTTCAAGAGCTACGGTTTTTTCTCCTTGGTCAGATTCCTGGGCTGCAAGTTGTGTCTTGAGCTGATCAAGGGAGCTGGAAACAGTTTCAAGCTTGGTCTCCAGAGCCGCTTTCTCTTGATTTAATCGTTGAATAATTTGGGTTTTAGGCGTTTCAAACATAATAAACTGCTTGTCAACCCACCCGGTTTCTCCTGATGCGAGTGCAACTTTGAAATAGCCCTTGTCTTCTTCTACAACTGTTAAAGGGGTATTGCTTTTAAGCGTTTTTAATACTGAAAAAGAGGTTCCAGGACCCTGCCGGAAGGTTAAAATGAGCATATCGGAAACATAGCCTGTCCTTGCTTGGGAATAGGTGGAGATAGATAAAAAAAGAATTGCGATCCATACGCTAATGTTGAGTTTTTTCATGTTTTATATCACCTCTTAAGTTTTATTTTCATGTTTTGTTTCAATAGCAATCCTCGTGCGATTTTACAATACTTACACAATTAAATTTATAAAAAAAACTTGCCAAAGTTCGTGGAACAAGGGTATCAACAGATCATGAATTAAAAAACAGGATCGGTTAATAAAATAATGAATGATGCTTCCTATAAAAAATTATGTATTGCCAATATTCTTAACGGCGTAACAGAAGGGCTTTCTAAGTATTCAGGGCCCACCCGGGTTGCCTTGATTTTTGCTGCTTCGCCCGAGGATCCCGTGTCGATTTTTGATCCCCAGGGCTTGCTGCGGGGCCACGAATCAAAGCTGGAAGATATTTTCTTTGCCAATGGCGATCAATGGCGTTCCAGGATAAAAGAGAATATTTTATCCCAGCCCCAAAACTTTTTGATTCCGGAAAATGACCTCGAGTTGTCCGGCCTGATCGCCTACGGAGGAAGCGCCAGCGATTTTTTTTACCAGATGTGGTTTACCGAGCACCACCCGGATATGTGTTCCATTTGTCCCACGGAGCGGTGGCTGGAACAGGCGTCCTCTCTTCTTGTTCACGATTACAACACACCAAATGCTCCCATCAGTCTATTGGAACCCCAAAATATCGACCTGGTCTGCTCCTTGTTACGGATAGACGGAGCGATCCATTTGGCCTCTGATGCCCGAATTCACGGGTTCGGTTGTCTTCTGGACGGGAACACCGTCACTTGGGAAAATATGGCCAGGGGGGCAAGGTACAATTCAGCCCTGAGATTTTCCGCTGCCAACCGCCGCATTATTGTGGTGGTGGTATCGGCTGACAGACCTGTATCCATTATTTATAATGGAATTGAAATTAATGCATTCAGACAATGGCAACCGGTTTATCATTATACACCGGAATTGCTGAGTCTGAAACAATATCTGAATGGAGCCCTTTTATGACACACGATCACGATGACCATTCCACTGGTCAAGAACATTCACATACCCATGACCATGGGCACGACCACGACCACTCCCATGATCACGGCCACAGCCACGATCACTCCCATGATCACGGCCACAGCCACGATCACTCCCATGACCCGGTCAAAGAAATGACCCTGGAGCAGAAGCTGAATACCTTGTTCTCC
>Ga0307987_1000343_pt1 | contig 27912 bp, 38 predicted proteins | sample EllFjometagen181_FD_203157 | JGI IMG/M metagenome (GOLD analysis project Ga0307987, IMG submission 203157) | Marine microbial communities from Ellis Fjord, Antarctic Ocean - #181 | ecosystem: Environmental > Aquatic > Marine > Unclassified | place: Southern Ocean | collected 2014-10-08 | reverse complement strand
GAGAGATGCTTCGAGAGCCTTCGAAATTCTTAAAGACGATTCATATTTTGAGTTCGAGCAGCCTTGGTCAAACGTATTCATGTTTGATAGCCTGGACCAATATAACGAAGCAATGATGTCTTTGCTTGATGTCGAAATCATTGGTAATTAATTCAACCCAGCCGGAGGTTTTCCGGTACAACTCTCAAAAGGTAAGGAGATGAAAAAAACAAATGTAGTAGTGAAGATCGATTCGGAAATATGGAAACAGTTCTCAGGGCTCGCAGCTCTGAAAAAGAAAGATCGCCAGGCACTCCTGGAGGAAGCTATCAAGGATAAAATTTTAAAGGAGGCGGGACGATGAGTGAGTTCAATCACAGGGCAACCTATTCCCCAGATGATAATAAGCTACGAATGTATCCAGATTTCAGATTGGATAAAGAAGACTATTTGCGGTTCAAGTCTGCTGGTTTTGGTTGGGCTCCCAGGCAGGAACTGTTCGTCGCTGGGAAGTGGACTCCATCCAGAGAGGATCTCCTGATCGAATTCTGTGGATCTATAGGAGATGAGGACACGACCTTGACAGAGAGATCCGAGGAAAGGGCAGAACGATTTGAGGGCTATAGCGAGAAGAGACTTGCAGAAGCTCATCAAGCCAAAGATGGTGTTTCCGCTATTGCTGACGGTATCCCGATGGGCCAGCCGATTCTGGTGGGGCATCACTCAGAAAAGAGAGCCAGAAAGGATGCCCAGAAGATAGAGAACGGAATGAGAAAAGCTGTGCAGATGTGGGAAACATCGAAATATTGGGAAGATAGAGCAGCCGGAGCCCTCCACCATGCGAAGTACCTGGAGCGTCCGGAAGTAAGGGCCAGGAGAATCAAAAAGATTGAAGCAGATGTCAGACGTTGCGTAGGTTCATACACCCCCAAAAAGCCGGATGATACTGTCATGCAATCACCCTGGAATTGTCCCATCTGCGGGACATATTACTGTAAGGATCATCCGGAAGCCGAAGAACAAACACCTCATGTTTGGTGTGGTGATGGTCGGGGCGGGTCCTGGGTTCAGGTTTCCAGCCTTCCTGGTATGGAGAAACGTTACGCCAGGTGGATTGCCCACTACGAAATGCGGTTGCTGTACGAAAAGGCCATGCTAGGGGAACAGGGCAGGCTCGACCTTCTGGAAAAACCGAAGAGACCGAAGCAGCTCCCTCTTATAAACTACCTTGCGCCTGATGGATTGAACATTGAAAACCAACACCACCGTGGCGAGTTCTCCCTCTATCCCCAGGTCGAAATGACAAAGGACGAGTACAAAAGATTGTATTCTGACTATAAGGGAACTAAAATCATTGAGAATTCTCATCGGGTCCGGATTACCTGCAGAGCCAATGGAGAGTTCGGAAGTCGGGCGATTGTTTTCTTGACTGATAGTAAGGTTCACAAAAAACCAGAGCCGATTGTCATTGAAAAAGAGCAGAGACTCACCGGAGATATTTTTGGAGGAGGAAGCCAAACCATGTACCAACCACCGGCAAAGACTGAGTTCGATGATATCAAGGAGTCATTGAAAGCTGGGGTTCAGACTGTTGTGTCCGACCAACTGTTTCCTACTCCTCCAGATATTGCCGAAAAAATGGTTGAGTACGCAGATATCGAGAAAGGCGATAAAGTGTTAGAGCCCAGCGCAGGCACCGGAAGTTTGATTCAGGCTATCATGAACGATGATCGAGCCGGTTCGGTTGTTGGGGTTGAGATCAACAACGATCTTTGCGAGAGGTTGAAAACCGAGTTCCCTCTATCCTTTTTCCATTGTAAGGATTTTCTTGATTACAATAGAAGTTTTACCAAATTCGACCGAGTGATCATGAACCCACCTTTTAAAAATGGTGATGATATAAAGCACATCAAACATGCCCTAACATTACTAAATGATGGGGGGAAGCTGGTCGCAATTTGCGCTGATGGACCGAGGCAAAATGATCAGTTAATGCCACTTGCCGACCATTGGGAAAAGCTCCCAGAGGGAACATTCAAGAATCAGGGAACTATGGTCAACACTGCTCTGGTTGTTATTTCTGGAGGTGCTGAACAATGAAACTCCATGCCTATATTGTGGTGATGTCTGCCCATTTTAATAAACTTCATATAATTATTTCGGAGGATGTATGGCGAAAGAACTATGGAAAGATGTCGAAGGGTACAACGGTGATTATTTGATATCTAATCACGGACGTATCTATTCAGAAAAAAGTAAAATATATTTAAAAACGGCAGTATCTAAAAAAGGATACGTTCACTCCTGTCTTTGTTTTAATGGAAAGCAGAGAACTTTTACAGTTCACAAATTGGTAGGGATACACTTTTTATACAAACCAGATTGGGCTGATCAGATAAATCACCTTGATCGAAACAAGATGAATAACCACTATTCCAATCTTGAGTGGACAAATAATAAATTGAATATTGCCCACGCATTTAAAACTGGGGTTCCATCTGCCAACAGAAAAGGAGAACGGAACTCCATGTCAAAATTATCTGAGGATGAAATTCGAGAGATTATTATACTCAAAAATAACAAGATCAAAGGAAAGTTTATTGCGGAAAAGTTTGGAATAACTCCTGGGCATGTATATAGGATTGCAAATGGTGAACGGTGGAGCCATATTGTCGTTTAGTGGACCCAGGATCGATTTGTTTATCCTGGGCATATGAGAGGCCACATTCTATCCTGATTTAAAAGCCTGCTCGGATATCGTCCGGATAGGCTTTTTGTTTTACTCATTCGGATTATCGTATTTCAATCCCCTGATGAAACCAGCCAAATATGCAGGAATCACTGCGAGGGTATCTATAAAGACCGGCTCGATAACTTTGTTCCAGAGAGGGATCTTTTTCCGACAGTAATCCGTAACCGCTTTTCCTGCTTTCTCTCCTGATTCAGCGAGAGACTTTGCCCATTTACCTGTTGGGATCTTTGCCAGGACCCACCCGACGATGATAGTTCCGAGAGCAGCTCCGGCTGTCTCCAGGCCGTAACTGACCAACCACGCCATTAAAAATTCCATTATTTTATCTCGATATGGGTTATTTTATTGAGCCGGATCAGTCTGAAGAGATCGGCCGTTGCATCTGTACTGCTGGATACTCCCCAATATTTCGGATGCAAATTCTTACCTGGACCCATGCACCCTTCTACCTGCCTGGGCCAATTTGCTATATGGATCAGGCAACCCCACCGGATCGAATCCCCTTCATTAATACCGACCCCGAGATCATGATTCTTTAGGGCATAGCATTGACCATGCTTCGGGGATTCGTGTTCATGCAGCTCGTAGATCCCTGGAGGGATACAGGACTTGAACGGCTTATTGGATAACCAGGGACGTTCTACCGTGACACATTGAAAATCACCATTGAAATATACTTTTCCCAATGTGCAGTTGTCCAGGGGGGAGCGTTCAAGTTTGAGCATAAAACCTTTTTAAGACGGAATGTAACGAGCCAGAAAACCGGAGATAGCGCCAAAAATAGCGCCAACACCGGCAAATCCGATTTTTAGTTTGGTGATATCTTTGGATAGACTAAGGAAATCCCCCTGAGCAGCAACCCTGTTTTCCGTGACAGTTTTATGGATTTCAGACTGCTTTTCTTTTATCCCTGATACGATCCCTTTGAGCTCACCAACTGCTGATAATATCCTACCGTCGCATTTATCGCACATATCTTTAAAATGGTTTCGGTTCGATTTCGCCAATCTTATTTGACTTCAAAAGAGTTCTCCAGCTTACCCGAGATGTTTTCCACTTTGAGACATCAGCCGGATATGGAGGATCATTGCTAACATGCTTTTCTGAATCATCTAGCAACCCGATAAGTTCAGAGTTTTGATTATCAAGCGCCTGTTGTTCTTCGGCAGCTTCTTTCTCCACCAACTCTTCCGCTGTGTATTCCGGCTCCGTCACACCTCCAGCCTCTAAAAATGCTTGATAATCAATCCACATCTTTTTACCAATTTCACCCCTATTGGTGAAAGAGGCTGATTTTGAACCATCATCTTGAATTTTTGCAATCCAGCCTTCTGTTTCTGTAAATTTATACATGATTCCCCTTTTAAATTAGTCTGCCCATGTTGGTTTGGATTCAAGTTCTACATCCATTGAGAATGACATTTGAGAAGAGTAAAAAGCAACCCCTGTTCTCATTGTTATATCAGCGGCATTCGGTGTTACGAACCCCTGCCATGTTGTAAGCTCAGTGCCGGATTTATTATAAACAGAAAAAGCCTGATAGAACCTTGAAAAACTATTACTAAAAACTACCCCTCCGATAGCCATAGCAATTATGCTTATGCTTGCGGCTGTAAACTCAGTAGAACCATTTACACGTAATCTCCATTTTCCGTCTGATGTTTGGTAGGGGATTCCTGAAGCGCCAGTAGTTGAAAAACCTGCTTGGGCTGACGTTATATCAAAATCAGTTCCGTCCCCGTTATATGTCTTCAAAAGAGTGTTGAACAGAATGATTTCAAATCTATCACTCGCCAAATTATAAACAAGGGTCGTATATCTCACAGCAATGATTTCACCACCAACCAATGCAGACCCATCCGGAAGGGTAATATTTTTCGCCCCAATTGAGTCGATGTCAACTGTCGAGGCTCCTGTATTGGTTGCGCTGGCCTTGAAAGTCACCTTCATCTGGTCGTAATAAGCGGCTACATATGTCCCAGCAACCGGAGCGAGAACATAAGCATCAGCAGCTCCTGAGTCAACCAGAGCTGAATCAATTGATATTGGTTGCCATTTGTCCAGGTTTGTAGTTGGTGAAAAATTCAAATTCGGTGTCCCACCTGTTCCGTAGATGTCCTTCCAGAGTATCCCATCATGGAGCACAACAGATACTCCAAGATAATACTCTGTCGCATCGTCCCATTCCGGTACTCCTGACTGCATCAGATACGCAAGCTGTGATGTGGTGAGGAAAAACAGCGAATTGATATCCTCCAGGTATGGCAGGACGCTGGTTCCCTGGTCTGATACGATTGCGTTCATTCCCAGAAGGTACTCGGACAAACCCTGCATCGTTTCCAGATTCTTTGTCGTAGTAGGAGCCCCAGCAGCCTTCGATCCAATTTGACCGAATTCACCTGTTCCACCTGTCGACCCGAAAATCTTCTGTACTGCTCTCGTTAAAAGGCCCATATCATCCTCTCGTTAATATGTTAAAAATGATCCGAACGGATCGTCTGCATACTTGATAAAACCCTGCGAAAAGTCTGCCGGTGAATCAGCATCATATTTCTGCATTGAAAAAATGTTTTCGATATCTGGTACGAAACTGACCTCCAGCCCGACCGCTGCTGGTTTCGGTATCGCATCCTGAGAAACTGCAATCTCAGTAATTCTTTCGATATCACTATCAAAAATATATGAGATTGTCATATCGAAATTGTCTGTAAAAATCACCTGACCTGGAAAAAACTCGTCCAGGATATCATCGATCTCTCCTGCAGAATGATTGCTATTGTTCTGGGCAATTTTCAGCTTGACGAGGATCCGGAGTTCGCTGTCCGTTAAACGATATGATGACTGAACATCCGAATCATACTTTAAAAATTGTGCGTCCGGAGGGTTTGGCTCTGCGTAAGGAATAAGACCAGCCACGCCCGTATATGGCGTTGCCTCTGAATATTCTACGAAACCAAAATATGTCCTATCGAAGTCGACACCTGTTGCGACTCGATCAGCTCCTGTGTACTTTGCCAGAATATCGAGCTGAGCCCCGATAGAGGTTTCGACATCGTATCCGTTTTCGACTGCCCTGATCAGGTCGTAAATCATTAAGGATCTGATTATCGCCATAACGGTACCCATGGCGTTCGGTTTGTTCCTGTACTGGAGTATCAGAAGATTTGCGTAATAGGCTATCAGTTCAGAATTCATGTTATCGTGATATTGGCTGTATCATTTACGAAACGATTCTGAGGAGAGGTCACAGAAACTACCTCCACCCACGTTGCACCGTCATCAGAAACCTGCATTCCGGTCACCCGATATTGACTGTTCAGGTTTTTAAGGAAATCGGTTACATCGTCACCACCGGCATCCCCTCCTATTTGCCAAAAGAGGCCCTCGACAATTGCTGTCTTGACTGCGGCATCATCGATAAAACCACCACCGATCAATTCTAGCGAGAACCGGATATGAAGATCCTCAGAGCCTGGTTCATCATACTTTGACGTAAATAGAGTTCCATTCGGCCTGGTAATATCAACCGTTTCGGCTCCTCTCATTCCTGAACCAGAGGATTTTTTCCGATAAATAATATTTCCAATTTCTTCTGGGTCTCCACCTTCCACGATACACCAAATCGTATGGGCTGGAGTACCATCACCATCGACTGCGTTGGTGTCATTCTCATAAACCCTGGCTATTGAAACCCCATCCAGGTTCCCCAGCGAGGCCTCGATCCCATCCAAGTATCCGATTGAAGGGAGAGCTACAGAGCCCCGCCTGCGGACTTTGAGATTGGAGTCAGACTCCTCATTCACTCCGATTGACAGGGCTCCGGACGGATTGTTTATGCCAGTAATACCGGCAAGAACTGTCACAGGCTCCGTAATGGTGTTGAGCTGGACCTCGACTTCACCGATCTGAGCTGCCCGAAATGTCAAATCCTGGGTGCCGGCTGCTACTATTGCAACAGAGTCCAGTAGAAAATACTCGGTTCCGGCATCATCTTTGACTGTAAAAAGATCAGCGACTGTGGGGTTGAGTTCATCGGATTGGGTATCGAGACCGATAAGATTCACAGCTGCATCTGTAACAATTTCTACCGGGGTCAGTGTATATGTTCCACCGTTTCTAGTGATCCCGTTGAGTGCTACACGCTGATCGAGTACCCTTCCGAGAGCCTGGTCCGGATCAAAGTTTGCGTTTACCTGGCTGATCACTTCCCGAAGGTCAACTCCCCCCTGGGCATAAATATTAATTTGTTGCCCATCCTGGGAGTTCTGATCGATATTAATGTCTGGGCCGTAGATATCCTGGAAGTCAGAAACGATTTCTGCTCTGATCTCTTCCAGTGTCTTTACCTGTAGCCCGTCCTCATTTAGTTCATCCACCATAATTATCCAATTGCGAATAGTTCTAAGTCAAATCTAGCGGAAACCGGTGTGTTGTTTGCCGAAACGGAGACACATTCCCAGAAAACCCATTCACCAGCTTCAACGGTAATTCCTCCTTTCTCATAAATTAAATTATCTTCCGGCCTATCGTTTGCGATAAAAGGGTCGTGCTTTGTGACAATTGTCCCATCTGTTCTTCTGATTCTCAGCCGCATTCCTGCTGTATTTGTACTGGATTCAAGCCTGCCATACCCGCAATGTGCCTTTGTAATCAACCCTGAGTGATCGTTCGGAACTCTCTGGCAAGCAATTTGCGTTTGGCCTTCTCCGATTTCAACAGTCGCGTAAATATCTGTTGAATTCATTACCTTTAGCTGTCCAGCGTTTTTGTTGCCTGTTCCACTTGTCAAGACTGATATCCTAAACACCCCGTAACCAATCGCTATTGTTACGGGCTCTGATCCCCTTAACGGCAGGACAACATCCTGAGATTTTCCATCAGAATCGTGATAATTGACTGTTACAGTGTGGGCTCCTGTTCCTACGACTGCGGCTGCGGCTCCCCAAGTCGTACTTAATACGGCGTTTGCCGCTCCCCATGCGGTATTGTCTGCTGTTTCTGTTGTTGCGATAGCTGTCAATGCGTGTAAAACCATTGTATCGCCAGCCCCTTGATATGCCGAAGTAGGGGCTGCGTTCGCTGTCATTGCCGCTGCGTATAGAGTTCCTGCTCCAGTTCCCAAATTAATGGCTGCTATCAGGTTGTCAATTGTCTCTGAGGCTGAACCTCCGATCAAAACATTGCCATCGACATCCGTTAATACTGCCTGGAAAGTGTAAACCTTAGACGCTATTGTCACGGTCTGGGTGTCGGCTGGTTGACCTGTCAAAGTTAAGATTCCGATTGCGATGGAAGTTGTGGCGATTGCTGTCCCTGTGTTGACATATAGCGTCATCGTATCACCGACTCCAATTACCGCATAAACCCCTGCGTCATTGGCTGTCATCGATGCTGCGTAATCTACACCGGCTCCAGCGGCCAGGTTGATTGCCGCTATCAAATTCTCGATCGATCCGTTGGCATCTGTTCCTATTTGAACATTCCCATCTACGTCTATCAGGGTTGTCTGGAAGGTATAAACCTTCGTTCCGATCGTTACTGTCTCGGTGTCGTTGACTTGTGCCGCAAGTGTTAATGTCCCAATTGCCGCAACGTCATCTTCTGAGGTCGATTCCAATGTCAATGCTAATGGGGAGTCAATCCATTTGTATAGCTGGGTTGCCGCTTTGACCGGCCAGATCACTTGAACTCCTGCACTGATATCAGCGGTATCAATGTCCGGAGATGAACCCCACTTGTTGACAATATGCGCCACCGTTTTCCCTTGGCTGGCTGTTAGGTCAGAAATAGCCATCACCCTTTTCCCGTTCTGGAGTGTCACCCAAGCATCCTTCAGACTGTCTGTCATTTTTTTCTCCTAAAATGTTATTTTATCCACACCGAAAATGGTGGTAATCGTAGCACTCCCAGAATAGGCTCTGTCGCTGTTATCTAATGAAGACTCAAAAAGGTTTATTTTGATCACTCCTTCACTCTGCATAATGATCCTCTTTACATCGGAATCTAACAGACTTTTAGTCCCAACATCAAGCAGATTATTATAGTCGACCCCTTCGGCTACTGCGTAAAAGCAATCACCTTTCCAGCATTGTAGTCTGGTCTTGACGTTATGCATGATAGCGTCCCTGGTTGTGAGGTAGTCCGAAAGACCTTTCCCGAAGGTGAAGTCTCCAGTCGATGTTGCGTTTCTTATTATCATGATGCGTCTCCAGTAGTGTCTGGACCTTGACCACCAGCGTCATAGGGGTGGCTATGTTGAGTAGATTTCGTTCCATTTCCATCCACGATATCATTTCCGGATACTGAAGGAGGATTGGAAGGAGGAGCCACACCAGCACCAGGTTCCGGAGTTCCTGTATTAAATCCAAGGTTACCGAGACTAAAATGGCTCAAGAGGCTGATCGCTGTCGCTGCGTAATCTGCTATTATATCAACGAGTCCTTTGATGACTCCGGAAACCGTTAGAGTTCCCGTTATTTCAGTGTCGGCTATAATCTTAAACCCTGCCGGTGCAATTAGTTCGATCGATCCATCCTGTTTTAAAGATATTGAACACCCACTTTGCTCTGGTCCGAAAATCCTCATATCTGATCCGTCATAATCGAGAGCTTTTGCCCTGGGGTTTATCCCAACGATTGCGATTCCATCTGCGATATTGTGCTTTCTTGTGTCTGGAGGCAATGCCACGTTTGCTGTATCCCACCAATCATCGATATTTCTGTCGTTGAAAAGGACGATACAATAATCATCCTTTGCGATTGGCATGTCTATGTATGCTCCACCACCGTTTAGAACGAAATAAGGACAATCGATGAGGAGAGGATATTTTTTTGTTACTCCCCCCTGGAGCCTTCGCAAAAATTGGATCTTCAGTTCGACTGTTTGGTCATCGTTTACTTTTTGGATTTGCCCTATCTGTACGCAGTTCATATTTGCGAATACGGTATCCCTGCTTTCTGCTAGTAGATCATCCAAGTCTGGGGGGTTTATGCTTTGTTCCATTAGCTTTTCTCCTGTAGTCCATCTGCGCCGAAATAGAGAGATAAAGTCGTTAACGCTGATCCGGAGGAGGCTCCAGAAATTTCAACATTGTGATTGAATCCCACTATTTTATATTGACCGTTGTATCTGCTTTCAAGGCTTTCGATTTCGTATACTCTTCCGATTTGTACTTGGGGCTGGAATAGAACTTGAACATCCAAAAACGCCTCTCTCCTTTTTGGAGTTGATAAAAGGTCATCCGGATCAAGTTTGATTACTGAACCAGGGAGAACCTCATCGTCACCGAGTACGTTCAATACCTCTTTGTCGATAAAATATTTCCCGCCTGTTTCCTGGGCCATCAACTCTGCTGATTGCCCGATTAATGCTTTGCCCCTGGGGCTCTCTCCTTCTGAAGGTCCTCCGAGAATCCCTGCGACTACGTTGGGCATATTGTTAATGATCTGCTTCAGATGGTTCTGCTTCGGGGTGTTTTTCTGAACTGTCACGGAGGTAAAGCCGTTTTGTATTGCGTCCATACCGTCGAAACAATCCATTGTGGTTTTCCACTCTGTTCCCTGTTTTATTGAGAACGCTTCGTGAATGTTCCCGGTAAAAATCTCATGCAATCTGTTATTGTATCCAGCCTGCAATTGGACTCTCCAGTATTTTGCTATCGTAAATCGGTCTTTAAAAATCTGGTTTCTGGTTGGGGCTCCAAGGTTGATAACTTCGATGGAGGCTTTATTCGCTGATGCGAGAGTATTTCGTGTCACCCCGAATTTTATTGATAACGGGGGGGCAATCGTAAGTGGTTTTCCTGCTGGAGTGAATACGTCCAGCCGGTAGGTTCTCCCAAATTTACCCTTCATCTCGTATGCTCACATAAAAGTCCTGCACCTCGACGACCTCCTCTGGAGTTAATAAGTACATCGTCACCCTTCCTGTTGAGAAATCGTTCACCAAAAAGGGATCTCCACCACCTTCGGTAATAACGGCCAACCCGAATGGGATAATGTTTTCGTATTGGGAGAGGAGGTTCGGGGAAGAAAAAATTCGATTCCCTTTCAGCGAGAAGTCTCCCCACTCGATTCCCATTTTCCATTCCTGGGTTGAGGCATTGAAGGCCAGCGTCATCGAAATAGGATCTCCATTATCTGCTGTGGTTCCAATTTTCTGTGTTCCGGTAGCCCGTATTCCTTCCAACTGTTTCATCTAATCACCCCCGAATATTTTGATATTTTGAACAATAACGACGAGCTTTTCTCCTGGCCTCGGATGTCACCTTGATCCTCTTCGGGAGCCGATTGCACCTCCTCTCTGACAGGAAACTGATTTTTATCGAAGTTTGCGGTTTTGATTTTCGATATTCTTAACTGTTTGAGAGTGACTGAAACATCAGATATTCCGTTCGTGGTTCCATCCTGGGAGAACGATATTGCCTGGATTGTCATGTCGTCGTAAAATTCCCACGGAGTCTGGACCGATAAAAGAACCTCATCACCCAGGGCCGCAAGTTGTCGAAATGCTTTTTGTTGGGCGCTCTCTTCTGGGCCTTCACCATCGAAAAAACCGATTATGTTTTGAGCCTTGTCCAGTGTCTGGTTAATAGCTGATACAGCCGATTGAGCCTGTTGTACGACTCTCTGTATCTCCTGGACTGCTCCCGGTGTTGCATCACCGAGATAGGCTTCAACCGTTTCTAATCGGTTTGATATTTCCTGAACTGCGCCTTCGACTCCCTGCTTTCCAACATAAACGAGCTCTCCAATGAATCCGGAAAGTGTTATGATTATCGGTTTTTTGACTTTGTGATCGTTCAAGAAAGAATTGCTTTCGGTATAGTGGTCCGTTATATCCCAATCCAATCTGATCGAATCACTGTCCTCGATGTCGAAAAGAAAACCTGTGATACCCTTGACAGACTTAGGGCTCAGAAGTGTGTTCGCCTTGTTATCCAAATAGGACCTGGCATCACTGATCCCTGAATTTGCGCTTTGTGCTATTGATCCGAAACTCATTATTCGTTCCTCGGTAGTTGTGCAGATGCTCCGTTAATTGTTCTCTGAAGTGCGTTCGCTACTGCGTCACCTGTTGCCGTTGGGTCACCTGATCCATTTACTTCAATTTTGATGTAGTTTGTCTGGGTTGTGGATGATCCACCTACATTATTTGTTTTTGGTTGCGATAGGTTTTTATCATCTGAGAATAGCCCGAAAAGGTCGAACCCTCCCAACTTTTCTTTTATCATCCCCTTGATATCCAGATCGCCCAATTTTTCATTGATGAGATCCCCTATCGAAATATCACCGCTTAATATTTCTAACATCCCATTCCACATCTTAATGACTGAATCTATATATCCGCTAATATCTGATATCACCTTTCCGAATGTTCCGAACTCCTCCACCAACTTATCTAGTGTGATCTCTCCACTAAATATTTCTATCATCTTTTTCCAGAACTTTATTACGCCCTCGATATATCCAGCTATATCAGCGATCAACTGTCCAAATGCTCCGAACTCCTCCACCAACTTATCTAGTGTGATCTCTCCACTAAATATTTCTATCATCTTTTTCCAGAACTTTATTACGCCCTCGATATATCCAGCTATATCAGCGATCAACTGCCCAAATGCTCCCCAATCCTCTGTGAGTTTATCGAAAGACATCTCCCCGTTAAAGATGTCTAACATCGCACTCCAGAACTTTGATACGGCCTCGATGTAGGTCCCGACTCCTGCGATTGCTACCCCAAACAATCCCCAATCATCGATGAGTTTATCGAGCGATATCCCTCCGGACATAAATCCACTTATTGCTGCGAACACCTCTTTGATGGCTCCGAATACATCTTTAATAATTCCGAAGATATTGTCTAAAAGTTTCTTGAACCTGGGGAACTCTGCCATCATGCTTCCGAAAAGGGATTCATTCCCCTGGGAGTATGAGTAAAGATCATCCAGGACTGCCACCAAAATAATGATTCCAGCGATTATTAGTCCAATTGGAGAAGCCGAAAAGGCTGCGTTCATGGCTAGTATAGCACCAACCAGTCCGTACATAGCGTATTCCCAACCGATTGTTCCTGATACAATATGATTAATTGCCGCCCCTGCGTTATAGACGGCTTTTATAAACATGGTCAAATACTTGAATCCCTTTTTGAATCCTTCGACTATTCCCTTTTCATTGACCTTCATCCACTCTTGGAACTGCTTCGTTATTTTTTTGATTTGAGGGGAGAGGCCAACTGCGATCTGGGCTTTCATATAGCTGATTGCCTTTCCAGCCATATCCATTGCCGACTTGGTTTCTGTCAGTGTCTTGACTGCCTTCGGGGAGATGATCCAGGCTCGACCTGCCATTTCATCGAACTCTTTATTGGATAGGTTAAGGGTTTGAAGCATCCCGGCACCTACACCGATCTGTGAAAGGATATTCTTTTTCATTCCCTCTGAGAGCCCTTTCGTTTTTGTTCTGAGATCCTCCAGTATTTTAAAGGGGTCCTGTCTGGGATCTATTCCAAGAATCTGGTAACCGGATATATCACCCTGGCCAAGTTTGATTTTCTCTTGATTGGATGTTATCGCCTTGATCGCTGACGAAACCGACTCTGCACTCTGGTTTGTCTGCAATGCGACTGCTTGCCATTTCTGGAGTTCCTGGGCGCTGGCTCCGGTTTCTGTCTCGAATTGCTTAAACGCTACCGCTGCGTCCATAGCTTCACCCGTTATCTTCCTTATTGCGAGAGCTGTTCCAGCGGCTACAGCGGTTGTTGCGATTAGACCAACCTTCACAGTGGTCATGGCTCTGGAGAAACTCTTCGCCTTATCCTCGTCTGTTTTTAGTCCAATCCTGGCAAACAACTCAGCTATATTCATTTTTCATTTTTCATTTATTTTGTATTCTGTGAACTCGTATTCGGAAAGGAAGTTTTCATAATCCAATACCCTGAAAACATCATCGATTGAGGCTTGTCGTACTTTGGAAGGATCACCACCGTAATATCCTGCTCTGGCAATCCTGATTGCGATCATTTCTACTTCTGGAGCTTCGACCCTAATTTTTGGAACACTTCGGTCAGACCTGGCAGGTTCGCAAACGACGAACTCGCGAGTCCGAAAAAAGGGGATATGTTAACTTTTAGAACCTCCATCATGATCGGGTAGAAATATTTCCGATTTTCTACATCTTCGAATAGATCCTCGTTCACCTTGGACTTGTTGAACATTGCCCTTTCTGAGCACTTGAAAAGTTGTTTTCGAATTGTGCTGTCTGTGGTTAAGGTCAAAACTGGTTCCAGGATCCACCCTACATCTCCAGCGTCCATTTTATCGATCTTATTGAAATCGATATCTACGGACGAAAGGTCAATCTTTATGCCATTTTCTTTGAGAGCTTTCGCTATAACCTCTTTCAAGGCCATAGCGTCTGCGAACGAGGCTGGCGTAACTTCAAGCTCTTTTCCGTCTATCAAGCTCATTATGTCAAACCTCTGTCTGAATTGGCGAAAAGGACCTGCCAAATCGTAACTGCCTGCTCAGTATCTCCTTCGACATTTTCCTTGGCTGCTGGCATCTTTTGGATGACTCCCCCGTCTAGAGAATAAACATCGTTTGTGATGTTTCCTTCACCATCACCGATTCTCTTTACGATCTCTCCGTCGATAAGGGTATATCCAGCGGGGTCTTGGAGATAACGATTCATTTCAGCGTTCATATACTTATCATCGGCAGATCCTCTTATCACCCGAACGCTGAAGGTTACGACCTTACCTGTAGAATTGAAAGCGTAAATCGTATTTCCGTTTTTCCCTGTCTTGGCTTCAACCAGGTTGTTGGGGAATTCCAAAACACCGATGTCTCCATCTGCCAAATCTGCGAAAATCCTGGGGGCTAATCCTCTGGACCCGATGGCGATTGTGTCCTTTCCTGTTAGTGATACACTCATGGTTTTAATCTCCTTTTATGGTTCGACCAGTACTACGACATCAGAGCTGTGAATCGCTCCGGCTTCTTTTGCTGCGATTTGACAAACTGGGGCAATCCTGGCTGTTCTCTCTGTCTGGGCTTGCTGGGAGACAGGGGTTGAATAGATGAAAAAACCAAACTCTTCTATGTTCCTGTCGTGGTCTGCTGGGCTTCCAAACCTCGTCGAGCTGTTCCAAGTACCTGGGGCAAATACTCCTGCTCTGACGTACCGTTTCATGACACCCCGGTATGCTCCTTTGAGTCCGTCCATGCCGGTTTCTGTCTGCGGTATTTTCGTGGTCGTCTGGGCCAGGTAATTGAATCCGATAATCTGGAGGTCAACTTGCAGAGCCAGTCTTGAGTAGACTTGATCCGAAAAGAGGTTCGCCCCTGAAATATATATTTTCGGAATCCCGAAGTCGGCAATAACATCTACCCCTGCTTTTTTCGCTGAATCCAAAATCGTCTGTGTCACTCCTGGATCTGCAACCAATCCAACGAAGTCTTTCAGATGCATGGTCAATGCTGTTCCAGTAGCGTTGAAATTGATCGACATCAGCCGGGACATGTATCCAGCTGCAAAATCAAGCGCATCGGCTTCTGAGTTCGTATATAGCATGCAGCGAGTCTTCGTGTATCCTGAATCTTTCAGCGTGGTGAATACCCCAACGATGTCTGCTGTTGCTTCCGATCCCACTGCCTGGAACTTGTCCAGACTTTGGACGGTGGCTGCCAGCTCAGTAAGGACTGCATCGGCCATCTTTTCGTTGTAGACAATCCCGAAATAGTTCACTGAACCCTTTGTCCGGAGGATACAATCCTTCGCTCTCTCGACACCTGTTGCTGCTCCTACTGATGATCCAGACAAGCCGAGAGGGACTGCGATATCGGTTCCGGTTCCTGCTGTTCCGATTGTGATGTCTGACGCGACTCCGGTTGCAAGAGTTTTCAGCGTGATGACCGCTGCGGATAGCTCTCCTGATAAAACGAACACCAAACCAACTGCGGTGATGGCCGTACTATTTAGAGATGCTTCAGCACTTGCAAGAGTTGTGGTATCGATCGGTCCGATAAGATAATCGGCAGCAGCAGCAGAATCGACAACTGCGTTTAGCTTATAATCGGCTGCGGTTAATCCCAGAAGGTTAACGGGACCAGTTCCCAGAATTGTAGCAGGTTGGGCGGCTGCTGTCTGGAGCCGTGGAACAACGACCAGGAAACCTCCCCCGGTAAGTATGTTCAATTTCTGGTTAAATACTGCGAGGGCCATCCGGTACGTTTCTGAGCTGGTACCGAAATCGTCAGCTACTCCATCCGGATTCAGATAGGTTCTATACACTCCATAATCTGCTGGGATTGGGGCTTCATCTGTGATGATTGCAAGGGCCGATGTGTTGATTGTAGCAAGGCCTCGTTCGGGTCCCGAAACCGAGACTCTGACAACATTTCCAATGTCCAATGACATATTCTCTCCTGTTGGTTAAAAATTATCGTGCTTCGGCTAAAACGTCCGGAGTCTGGATCATATCGAACGTATCAATAGCCTTCTCATAAATCTGAACGCTATTAATGATCACCGGGATCTGGTATCGACTCAGAGCCGATCCTCCGTCAACAAACGAAATATCAAGTATCTGCCTAGTCCTAAAAATCCGAATATGGTTTTCCTCTTGTTTCTGCTCCGAATAATCCGATCCCAATGCCGCCAGGACCTCTGCCTTTCGATATTTGGCATCCGTATTCCTGCTTGTTATTTCGATATTATAGGTTGTTGAGACTGACACCCGCTTTATTTCCTTTTCGGTATCTGGATCAAATCGGTTTGTGTTGGCAATCACTTTGGAAGTCCCTTCGGATACTATGATATAAATATCATCATCCTTTGGCGATTTCCAGTTCTGGTTATATACCACGACTCGTTCTGCGTCCAGGCTCATGTCCGTGGCTATGATGTCACAAAGAATTATATCCGGTTTAATCATGTGTAATCCTCAACGACTTCATATTTCGTAAATCCTGACTCTCTCCAGTCGTTTGCCTGTTCAATCCTGAATTTGCGACCGGAATCGTCCTGGATAATGTCATCGGTTTTTAGCAGTACGGTCTTGTCTTGGATGATAATAGACCACCAAATCCATGTTCTTTGTTCCTGGGGCTTTCTGTTAACCTTTGCCGCTGGCATTGGCTGAAAGTTTGCCGGATAGATAAAATCAGCTTGAGCCTCTACAGTTTCATGATTGACGATAGACTGAGTGATCACCGTAATATTCGAACTTTGGACCCAACCCTTCAAAGAATTTCCAAGATACGGTACTGGCATGATCAGCCTCCCACCCTGGATGTAACGGCCTGTCGAAGCGTCCCGATATTAATCAGGATTGCGTCAGAACCTTTTGCATCTTTGGTTGCTTCCTTAATATCCTCCCAGAGCCCGAATCCTCCTGTTTCAAATGCTTCCTGAACCCTGGCTTCACCGGCTATTCCGATCAGCTCGAAAATCCCTTTGATATCCCCAGCCTCAAGTAGCTTCTGGAGTTTCGGAGCGACCGACTTCTCGATATCATCCTGTCCAGTTTCCAGTGGAACTCTGATAAAAGACCTTTCCGGAATCTTTGTGTTTCTATTCCTGCCTGCCTTATCTGTTCCGAACTCATGAACTGCTCCCAGACCTGCCAGAGTGATGCCTCCATCTTCAGTATATCCACCTTCACCGAGAATTCCGATATCGGTGTAAAACTGTTTTCCGAGGTTCTCAACTAACTTTTCCAGCTTAGAAAAATCACCCGTTACCTGGCTGTCACCGTTTTTATGGGAGAATGAACTCATGGCAATGTTGCTCCTCCGACCGCATAAACAGCACCATCGAGAAAAGGCTTTACGAGAATCAAATACTTTTGCCCGAAATAGGTTGTGGAGTAAAAAGCAAATTCACCCTCGTTCATCCACTCTGGGATTGAGAGAGATTCCGAAACCCCATCTGCTGATCTGGATGACTGATTAAACTTGGCTTGTCCTCCTGACACAACCGCATCGAGATCCAATTGGAGAAAGTGCGCCGTTAAATACGACAGAGCCTGTTTGCATGTAGCATCATCGGGGAACAAACCAGAATTAAAAACCGCCGAGGCCTCTGCTATTGCAGAATCAATATCTCCGTCTCTAACTTCTGGATACTCATACGGAACAGTAGACCCGTAGAGAAACTGTCCACGGTCAAAATATGCTTTGAATTCTGTTGCCGTTATTGTGCAAGTCATTTCACCTCATCAGATTTCTTTTTATCTGCTTTCTTCTTTTTGGTGATTGCTTTGAAATCCTCTTCGGAACAGGCATCTTCAAATCCTGCGATAACGAGCTTTGCACGATCTGGATCGAACGTTAAAAACTTCCCAGGGTGGATAGCATCAACCCCGGTTCTGTCTCTTTTGAATACAACAGGACGTTTTCCCCTGTTAAATACTTTTACTGGTTTTGACATGGATTATACCTTTTATTAGTGGACGTTTTTTCCGTATCAACAACAGGTCGATTCTACTTCTTTTTTGTGCCGGCTGCTTTCAGTTTTGTGATCTCTGCCGACAGCTTTTCGTTTTCTACTGCCAGATCCCAGAACGCTTTCTCGCCAGCGGAGATTGAATCATTCAGGGTTTCGTTTTCATCTTCCAGCTTGGCGTTCTCTTTGTGGAGGTTCTTTTTCGATCCTGTCACAAGGGAATCAAATTCGATAAGGTCCTTTGGATAATCTGCCAAAAGCCTTTTTGCGTATGGTTCTTCGATATCGATGGCTCTGCCTGATGGCAACAGCCGATTTTTCTTTTTCCCTGGGGCAGGCTGTAAAGTAAAATCACGGTTCCCGCTGTTGTGTACTCTGATTTTTTCTTGAGATGCCATTTTTAATTTGTTGGTTGCAGGTTTAGAAATGCAAAAAGCCGGGAGGTTGTCCCGGCCTTATGATCTAGTTCGTTTCGTCGAGGTAAAGAACCTCACGCTTACGATTGATCAGACACCCTGAATACTGACCATGTGCCGGTTGCGTCCAATTGAAATTGTTCGCAGTGCCTGCTTCCAGCATCGTAAAATCTACTGGAATGGACATTTTCAAAGTTTTGGGATCTCGCTTATAAAGCACATATCGGTTTTTACCGGAGCCACCCAATGCTGAGATGTTTCGGTTCGCCTGTGCATAAGCCAAGGGCAAAATCTTGAAATTAGGGTTGTCGGTACCTTTCTGGAAAGCGTTGTTCAGATACTCGATTTTCGAAATGTTGGGATAAGTACCAGAAACCGGAGCCACCAGGCCAAGATAGTCATTGGCAGGGATAACGAAAGTGTCGGGCTTATCTTCTGTATCGTTCGAGTTCGTGAAATATGCTCCCAAAATACCTGCTACCAGGGCAGAGAATTGGGTCGAGGTCATGGCTGATATCTCAGTCGTGATCAACGTGGTGTTGATATTAACCGCAGAATCGTTCAGCAAGCCTGTTACCAGGGAGTCAGCAGGGTGTCCCAAAAAAGCGACTTCCTGAATTCCCAAATCCCAATTGGTTTTGAGGCTTTCCATCTTCCCGGCGACGATATCCCAATTGGAAGCGGCTGCGGCTTTCGCAATCTCTGCGATTGTCCATGCTGCCTGCTTTGCCCATGTTTTAACAGGCATCCGAATTGGCGATAGAGCTGCTCCAACCTGGGCCAATCTTCCAGTGTCTGATTGGGTATCGATGTCACCATCGAAGAAACCACCACCGGTTTGAAAGGTCAGATTCTGGACGATCTCATCGGACCAGGCTGCTTCACCCACATCGAGTGGCATAAAGTCTGCCGGTGCGATCTTGTAAAACTTCTGTTCAATAACTTCTGCCCTGATGTAGGAAAGAGTATCGATCAAATACTGATACCCCAATCCAGACGTAACGATGTCACCGTTTGCGTTGGTCAGCATACGGCCCTCAATACTCATATTCGGCTTCAGGATGCCGTTCGTTCTCATAATCATGGCTCATTCTCCTGTTATTAGGTGGTATCCACTACCAAAATGGCTAGTGGTCTGACAAGTACACGAACAAGAACATCTGCGCCAGATGCCTTGTCGAGCAAAATGCCGAATTGAGGAAGTGTCGATCCGTGTGCCTGAACTACGCCAGGAGCTGAAACATCGAGAGAAACAGCCACACCTCTGGCTAGAGCTGCTGCGGCTGACATCCACTGTACGTTTCCATCGGAGGAAACCTGTACGATATCGCCTGCCTGCTTTTTGCCTTCTTTGGGATCGAAAATAATGGTACCGAACGAAATGGTTGTATCGGCTGCGACTACATCAACCAGTGGTACTCCACCGGGATCATTCGCTCCACCGTCTTTCAGCGCAACGGCTGTTCCCGCTACGATATCCTCTGAAGAGGAATCGGGATCGATCCGAAAGGTGAAAGCCGGACCCAAGCCACCTGATTGCAGATCGAGCTGCCCAGCGACTACGTCCTGGGTAAATTGGTTCATGTTTACGGACATTAATTACCTCCCTGCACTGCGGCTGGTGTTGACCCGTAGCGGTTTTTGCCTCTGGCGATCCGGCTTCTCTCGCTGCTGATCTGGATTTTTTCAGGCTCTGCACCTTTCTGAGCGTTTGCCTTGATCTTCAGAAAGCTCTCGTTCTGAGACTTTGAATCGGCAGAGTTCTTTTTCTGGGTCTCATCGACAGCATCTTCCAATGGCTGATCCGTGGGAGGTTCAGCGTTCTTTTTGGAGTTGAAGTTGTCGTACAGATCCTTGACAGATACTTCTTTACCGTCGATTTCGACAGTATCTTCCATGTTAATGGTGGGCTTTTCTTCTTCATTTTCCTTGCCCATTGTCGATTTGTAGGTCTCGACCAGCTCCGCAAGCGGATACTCGTTGCCCTCTTCATCGACCAGAATGGAATCCATGTTCATTGACATGTCATCTTCATTCTCTTTTGGATCTTCAACGGGAGGAGGATCGGCCTCGTTTTTCTTCTGGCTTTTCCCCTTTCCAGTGATGAGCTTAAATAGACTCATTTTATTTTCTCCTTTGGCGTTTTCAAAAATTTTGACATCACCATACCTCGGATCTTCGACAATTGCCATGTGGTCGTACTCTCCTCCCACAACCTCTTCATCATACGGAACATTGTTATATACCCCACCATCGGATATGTCTGGGATATAGGCGTTCGACACCTTGTATCCGCTGGCAATGTTGTCTTGGGTGGCTTCGTCCCAGATCATCATGTCGGCAAAATAATAACCGGTATCCACATCATATCCAACATCTGAAATTACTCCGACTGCGTGTTCTTCTGTTTCTTCACTGGTAAAGTCGAACGCATCCTTTATAGACACGGCTTTATGAGTGAAGTTAAAAACAGGCTTACCAAGAAAAGAGCGATTCATATTGTCCAGTGCTGGCTTCTTAATGAGTACGGTCTCTCGTTGGTCTCCATCGGTGTAGTCAACAACGCCGGGTGTGATGTGCAAAGCTCGATATCTTTTTGGCTTCATGATTTAGGCTCGGTTTATGGTACATGCTTTCAATGATTGATCAATATCACTTTGGTTTTAGATATGTCAAAATTTATAATAATGGGATTGCCGCACACCGACACCCGAAGGCTTTGCCCGGATTGCCTCTCTCGCCTGACCTTTCATCGATGATTGGTGGGGAAGTGTACGAAAACTCGTTTCCATGTAGTTTCCGGTGCAATGGCCTGGTTCGTCCGTCTCCCGCTTTTCCTCCCGATGCTGACCAGCGATATTTACGGATGCCGGCTCCCTGGTAACGTTCATCTCTGACTGTGGATGTCAAAAGGGTTGTCTCTTGCCTTGCTAAAAACTTCGCTTTTGCCATCGTTGTTCCGTACTCCGCCGATATCTGGTCTATCAGTTCCAACCGATTATAACCGGAGAGGATGTTTTTCTCGACCAGGTTCCGGAGTCTCTCGGTCTGGTTTGGTTCCCAATTCTTTATCGAAATATTAAGATTATTGGTGTAATTTTCCGATATTGTCTGGGAGAGTTCCGGAGTTACATCGATCACAATGCCTGTCGCTTTCAAATCCTTCGTGGCCTGGGCGTTCATATCTTCCAGTGGTTCCCCTATTGAATACTTCAGGGAATCTACTGCGGCGGTAACACGGTCAGGAATGTCATCGATCAGGCTGGATATCTTATCGTTAAGGGCTTTCGCTTTATTGTTTGCGATTGCTGCTGTTGCTGATATTGATGCGGGTGGAATCCCTTTCCAGGTTTTTGACCTGGCATCGAACTTCGCAAACTTGTCCAGCTCTGTGGATACCTTCATCGAAAAATCCCCTACGAACTTTCCATCTGTATATCTGATGATTCCCTTTCGGATAGCCGATATCAGTGCATTGTTCGCATTTAGTAGAAAATAAGGATCTTTCACAGCTGCTATAATTTCAGCCCAAAAAAACTGGTGAAAATAATACTCCAGCTCTTTCGTTGTGGGCTCCGAATATTGTTCTTTCCATTTCAGCATTTTTCTATCCTGGATCGATGTCAGGAGTGATATCTCCAACGGCTCCAGGAGGTGGGTCAGGTTGATCTGGCAGGAGTCCTTTCGCCATATTGGTTTCGATGGTAATTACTCCATGCGTCTGGAGAGCTTTTCCGACTTCCTGGGAATTGAGCAGGCCCCGGTCATACAAGGCAAGGGCACGATTCTGTTCCGATGTCTTTTTCGTTTCTTCCTGCTCTGCTGTTAGGACCCGAAGAGGTGGAAACTTGAAACGAAAAGGGGCTTCCCTCCCCCAGAGATGATACATATTCAGCGTAACCATCTCCCTGATAACCTGGCGCATCGGGGCTCTGGTTTCTGACTCGACCATCATGTTGTAATTCTCCAGGTCACTCTCCCCTGTATTGAATCCGGAAGCGGAAAGACCAAACAGTTTTGTCTGGGGCATCCTGAGTGCTGAACAAATACCGATCCGGTTTTCCCTTCCGACATCAGCGAGGCCTGTGAAGGTCATAGACTTCTGTTCAAATTCGTCCTGGGAATCCATGACAAGAGCGTTGACGTAGTTCTTTAATTCATTGGCAAGCTGCACTCTCCTGGTGATTGCTGCCGTACCTGATTCGTTAATCAACTTTTGTGCCAGGCCCTTGATCCGGTACACATCTATTTTCGATTCATCGAGGATCTCATAAAGGACATTCTGCGTTTTGAGGTACAGATTCAGATCCTTGATCATCCTCTCGCCCTCTGACATCCCCCAACCTCTGAGCTGTCTCCGGACATAATAAGGGGCTCGTTTGCCTCTGATCTTGATAACCCTTGATTCGTGGAACTTTTGACCGTACAGATACAAAAAGTCTGGAGCTGGTCCGAACATCATATCGCCCATATCTCCAGCGTATGGGTGGGCATTGTCAAACTGCCATCTATCCGCATCGTAAAGCTCAAGAGGGCCTTTGTTCAGCGTCTGATAATTAAGAGGCTCCTCCGGATCCTGGTTCGTATTGATAATGAGCCCGGCGCCTCCGTAAAGTCTTGCCCATTTCCAAGCATCGAGTAGTGCTGTCCATTGTCCGGACTCCTCCATGAAATCCAAGAGCTCGTCGATATCAGATGGGGACATTTGATCCGATTCGATTTCTATTCCCCTGGACAGTGCATCCTGAGTTGGGAGATCGATTGCGGTTTGGAATATTCCGGAGGAGGTGTACAGGTAGGTCAAAACAATCCGATTGAGCGTGATCAGCGAATAGTTGTTGTTATATGCGACCGATCCGTAACTTGCCAGGTCTGATCCACCGGTCAGCATCGTTGATACTCTCACCCCTGCCACCAGATCGGTAAGTGAATTGTTTACGATCTGTTCTGTTTTATCTTTCATATCACATCCAGTATAGAGATTTCGCCCTCGCTCAACTCTGCGTGAGCAAATACCATGGCATCCATTCTATTGGGAGATGCTGAAACCGCTGGGTCATAAGTGCACATTTCATCTTCCAGGGCAGTGAAGGGTATCCGATGAACGATATCGCCCTGTTCATACTTTGCTGATATTGGTTCGGCTCTGACAACCTTTCCCCTTGAGCTTGTTATTAACTTACAATTGATCGTTTTGTCAGCATTTTTTATGGTCGACTCCACCATGAGCCCACCGAAATTCTTTTCTGCTACTACACAATCGGCCATCCATCTGTGGTATGCTGCGGAGACTTCGGCCGCCCATTGTGCTGGGGTTCCGTGAAGTGAATAGTCATCGAGCGTCATCTCCTTGAGCTTGTTCCCATCATCGAAATATGATCCTGCCACAATTATTCCTACTTCGTCACCTTCGACTGATCCGGATGGATCTACACCGACTACGACACGAATGAAGTCCGGCAGCTCCTCTGGCCTTGGATAGTATGGAATCCAGGCACGTTTCCAGAGCTTTCCGGATTCGAGCGAATATTCACCCTCCATGAACCTGCGCCGTTTTGATTCTGAAAGGAGGGAGAGATTATACAAATAAGTCTCGGAGATGTTCTCTTTGTTATCCTCCGGATTCATTTTTATCCACTGGAAATCATCATCCGGGACCGGCCTTCCATCTGGAAATTCCCTTTTATGAAACATCAGGTAGCCCCAATGCGATATCGATGGGGGGTTGTAGTCGATTATAATTTTTCCCTTTACTCCTGGAGGAGGGTTCAGCCTGGTTACGATAAATTCATAAGCCTCGAATGATATCTGGGAGGCTTCGTTCATGAATATGGTTGCGTACTCATTACCAAGAATCTTCTCCAGGCGATCCTTGTCATCCAGTCCACCTATCCAGATAGTTGATCCGTTATTGAACTCGTAAAACCAATCTGATTTATTCAGTTTTACTCTCCCGGTTAGCCCCAGAGCCTTGAGAACTCCAGGCATTGTATCGTGGCAGATGGCTGTCTTTGCGTGGGAGAATCTGAACCGAGCTACGAGGTGTCGAGTCCCTGGATACTTGAGAGCCCTCAGGACAATTGCGTAAAGCGCTATGAATGTTTTACCTGATCGACCTCCACCTTCAAGCAGGGTTGTGGTGTTGGAAGTGATAAGCCGGATCGCTTCTTTCTGCTTTGGGGTTTTCTTAATGCTGTATTTTTTAGAGCTGATCATTTTTTTGTTTTTCGTATGATTTTTTTGCTCTGTTCCTTGCCTGTCTCTTTATGCTCTCGTATTTTCCCTGGTCATTTTCTTTGATAACCTTCCGTATATCCCGTTGTCTCTTCCGATTCATACATGTTTCAGAACAATATCTTTTTTCCTTTTTTGTTATCTGAAAAAATGGGTCTCCACATTCAGCGCACTGTTTCTTTTCTATTTTTTGGAGCGTTTTTATTGATCCTGAATCAATTAGCTCTAAAACATTTTCATCCAAGATTATTTTTATCGTGCGAACTCTCATTTTATCCTTTGGTTAGAGATCATCATCGTCGGAATCTGTTTTGATTATAATATCACCTTGAATATTGTGGTCGTGTTTATCCTGCCAGTGTTGTGGATCTCTGTTTTTGAGGTAGAAGATCTGCGCTGTGGTATCTGGAACGGCATGCTTTTTGACAACCTTCCTATGCTGAGTGGTCTTTCCTTTTTCATCCTTCCTGGCCTCTTCGTGGGTCTCCTTGTAAGTGAATCCCTTGGCTCTTTTGTAAAGAGCATTCGATATTGTTTCGATGCCTTTTGCCTGGCCTCTCCTTATAGACTCAGCCAACTCAGGGTATTCACGCTTCTTTTTGTGGATTGTTTCCTCACTCCAACCGAGGGAAGTTCCTATCTGAATTATTGTCAATCCTCTGGCAGCAAGCTTTTCACACTTCCGGATAACAGCCGGGGTGATTTCATAATGATCCTTGGTTTTTATAGCCATTATTCTGCTCCTGTATATTTCTTCCAGCTGGATTCTTTCCCATTGATTTTTACTTTATCCACACCGGTAAAATCGCACCATCGCTGGACAATGATTTGAACATACTTTTCGGTGAGCTCCATGATGTTGCAGCTCCGGTCGGTTTTTTCTGCTCCTATTAAAGTCGATCCAGAACCACCGAAAGGTTCGACAACGAGACCGGACTTCGGGCAGCTCGACTTCATGATCCTTTCCATCATTTCGACAGGTTTTGGCGTTGCATGTTCCCACCGTTCGTCACCTGTAACCCGGGGAAAATCCCAGACGTCGCGCATAATGTCATGGCCATTGTCGAAGTAGCTCCGGATTGCTCCGTGTCCCTTCACACGATCCCATTCGGATTTCAGTTCGGACCATGGCTTTTCGAAGTGGCCAGGATAGGCAGTTTTGAGCGAGACGTAATGCTTCTCGGAGATCAGAGTGAACTGGGACTTTGTAAACCAGTGCGCATACATCTGGCAGTTGCAGACCTCTCTGATATCCTTCGGACGGATACCGGCCGATTCTGCCTGCTCCGCCAGGTACGCTCTGATCACTTCGTACTCTTCCGGATAGTCCTCCGAGTTGATCTTTCCAATGAATTGCTGCCCGATCTGGATGAACAGGCAGTGCTCAGTTGCGATGGGATATTGGGTCATTAGGTCGGACTTCATCCCGGTGATGCTTTTCTTATCCCACACGATCTGATTCCGGAGTTCCATTCTTTCGGTGGACTCGAGACCGATTAATTCTTCCGGATCTGGCAACTTGCATTTATACCATAGCCTCCAGAGATCCGGAGAATTACCCCAAATATAGGCACTGGCGTTATCGACTATGTGCGATCGGAAGGTAGTCCACCAGTCAATTTGGAATTTATCCAGCTTTTCCCGGTAGAGATTGTCATTCTCCACACCGTCTTTTTCCTTTCCCATACCGTAAGGAGGATCGGCATGCAGGAGGACGGCTTTCTCTCCGTTCATTAAACGTGCGACATCCTCCGGAACGATCGAATCACCACAGAGAACACGATGGTTCCCAATTTCAATCAGGTCCCCTTTTTTGATGACGACGGTCTTTGGCTCCTCCGGTATTTTGTCATCCCTTCCCGAAGTCGGTTTCTTATCAAATCCGAACTCCAGCACCAGGTCGTCAAAGTTCAAATCGTTGAATGAATCATGGCCGGAGATATCGGCAATCAAACTTTCCAGGAGCTTTTCGTCAAACTCTCCGGAGATGTGCCTGGAGTTAAGCGCAACATTGAGAGCCTTCTCGTCTTTCTCATCCAGATCCACCACAGTGCATTCGATTTTGTTATTGGGATCTAGACCCATTGCTTCGAATCTCTTGTGGCCACCAACGATAATGTTTTTGCCTTTCCGGATATTAACAACCACATCCTGGAGGTATCCGTATTTTCCGAGTGATGTCTGGAGCCCTTTTTTCGCTTTGTCTTTGATTGTCCTGGGGTTGTAATCTGCCGGGACGATATCTGAGACCTTGAACACCTTCCGCTTTGCCTTCGAGGTTGCTGCTGGTTTTTCTTTCATTTTATCTGGCCTTGTCAATGTTGAGTATTCCGTCCATGTGGTCGACTTCGTGCTGGATAATGTGCGCCTTCATTCCTCTGGCAGTTTCCAGTACCCCGTTGTTCATAAATTTGATCTTGTAAAACCTAGGAACTCTGGACCATCTTCCGGGTACCGACAAACAGTCCTCCTCTTTTAGCTTTTCCTTTCCCTTGAATTCCAATATTTTTGGATTCAGCAAGGTGTACTCTGTCTCACCCATTTTGAACCATGCGAACCTGACCGGAACACCGATCTGAATTGCCGAGGCTCCCATATTTCCTTTGGAGGCTATCTTCAATTTTTCCACCAGGTTCAGTTCCTGGACCTCTTCCAATGTTGTCTCTCTCGATTTCATGCGAAGTATCCTCTGATCAGTAGTCAGCATTTTGACCTCTCCTTTTTCGTTTTTTAATTATCCAGATAATACCCAAAATGGGAAGTACCGTCAAAATTAGGATCTTTTTCATGGTGTCCCCTCGTAGAACTCTATCTTGAATTTTCTCATCAACTCGATGGCTGCGTATTCATACTCCTGTCCTGCTGGGGCTTCTACATCTGCGGATACGATTGCCCTCTCTCCGTACCTTGACATCAGGTAGGACACCCCGTTTTTCATCTTCGGTTTTGGTTTGTCTGGGCATCCCTGGCAATACAGATCAGCGTGGATGAACTCCCGAACCTGGCACGTTTTGCATTTCATCAATTATCACCCCGTAGTGACTGACCACGGCCACAATGATTACTAACAGGGAGAGGAACA
>Ga0307987_1000341_pt1 | contig 27977 bp, 40 predicted proteins | sample EllFjometagen181_FD_203157 | JGI IMG/M metagenome (GOLD analysis project Ga0307987, IMG submission 203157) | Marine microbial communities from Ellis Fjord, Antarctic Ocean - #181 | ecosystem: Environmental > Aquatic > Marine > Unclassified | place: Southern Ocean | collected 2014-10-08 | reverse complement strand
TGTTATAAAAAAAAGCTTTAACCCACGAATGGGTTAAAGCCATATTCATTACCAATCACTCTTTACGATGTTAGAGGGTTTTTCCCTGGTCCAATATCCTTCTCTAGAACAAGTTCTATTCTCAGGACCATTGAGATATCCACAAATAGAACAAGACCATTCAATGAAACCATCTTTCCCGATGTTTTTGAATATGGTAGGTACACCATCATATAGCACTATTGCATCGTCTGATAATGGGCCACCACTTGTATCTTCCATAGAAGTCATTTTAACAATATTCCCACAATGAGAAAGTTCTCCACCAAGTTGTTGAAGCATATGAGCCACAATCCCGACAAAGTCATTGTCTGTATGGATTGGAATATTATTGGGTTCCTCACCATCCGAAAAACCATAGCTCATTTCTTCAATAGTATCGGCTTGATGATCATCAACGTATTTCCAGTTATTCCAGGTAGACTGAATCTTCCCATCAGGTCTTTTAATATGGCGAAGTTCTCCATCCATGATCGGACCCATGCCGTTCTCGTTCTCTACAATTAGACGCTGTTTCTCACCGGTTTTAACATTGATTAGGTAACAATGATTAAAATCCTGGGTATCGTCAAAATCGAACATTATATAGATATTTTTTGAGACTCTCCTACCCATAGAGAACGCATCAATATGGAAAGGATTAAAATTCCCATCTTTATTTTTTGAGTAGTCATCCAGAAGTTTAGTGCCGACTGGATCCATATCTTCAAGTTTAAACATAGTTACATTCTCCTTTTGAAAGCTTCTCGTTGTCCTTTACAGGCTTCACTGAGATGTTCCTTTACAAGAGGAGCACTCATCACATCTTTAACTTTGTCTGTACCTTTGAAAGTTTCTCTCAACCAATCAAGACCTTTCTTCATACCATCTTTATTAGTACATTCTACAAATGCTGCTGTCATGGTTTTTCTCCTGTTATAGTTAATATCTAAATAAATTATATATATTCGAAAATTTTTTAGATACAGTCACAGTTGTTTAAATGAATGTAGTAGCTGGAGCATTTATCATTATGACAACATCCTTTAATACATAGGTTTTTCCCGCAACTACGACAGGGTCTCTCAGCTTTTTTTAATTTTTCTAACCTATCTATTTTCATATCAGCAATAGACTTAGGTATTTCTTCTTTTACCCTATCAATTTCATGAAGAAGATGATTAACCAAACCAACTAGATCATACTTGTCATATCTTTCAGATACTAATACTGTTGCTACAGCATAGTGTTCACCTGCGTCCAGTCTAGAATTTTTATGTGAAGGATGATCTTTTTCAATAGTAGACTGTTTGATATATCTATCAGTAAGTTCTTTAGGAAGAAGACGTTTTAGTATTTTAATACTGGGAGATAGATTATCTGTAGTATCATAAGAAATAACTGTCCACCCTTGTTTTATAGCCATTTTAGTGTCAATTTCTCTACAAGGACGATACCAAATTGTAGTACCTTTATCACCTTCAACTTCTTTATAAACAACTAACCAATTTACACTCTCTTCCATACGATAACCTTTAGCGATCTGTAAAGCCGCTAAGAGACTCCTTAACTTACCTGGTGATGCTCCAAACATATTATACTCCTTCTAATAGTAAATTAAACAATTGTAATGCAGTTAAATGAGAATATACTCCCTGAAGTTCCCATCCAGTTTCAGGTTTGTTACTGAAATTGATAAAGAACACATGCATATTATAATACTCATGTTCGCTACAATATCCTTGAGTACGATAAAAAATTGATTTCTTCGTAAGTAAATTCCATCCCTCTTTTTCATACTGTCTGACTACATCTTCTAAATCAAACATTATTCATTCTCCTTTACCCGTCTATAACCTTCGTCTTCAGCCTTTTGAATATCTTCCAGCAGACAAGCTTGAAAACGACCATTTTCAACACGATCATCATATTCTTCAACAGACATTGTTTTTACTACTGGAACCCATTTCTCCATCATATCCAGTGTAAATATATCACAAGCTGCTTTACATCTAGACAAGCTTTTAAAGCTAGCTGGTACGGTCTGAAAATCTATTAGAGTTGTCACTATTTCTCTCCTAATTAATTTTTATTAACTCTTATTACTTTTTAAGTAATAAGAGAAAACCAATGTGAATGTAACCCCCTTGACTCGGAAGTCAAGGGGACACACTTAGAAATTTTTACCATCAACCAACAAAGGAAACATTAAATGACGAAAAGAAAACCAACCCACCCGAAGATTTATTTTCTAATTAATTGTTTCTATTTTTCGTCGTGTTTTTCTATCTGCAAAATATCAGGTGTTCTTGGGAGAATACCCTTGTTTGCTTGTGTTAGAGCATGAGTAGCTTCATTAGCTTTAGCTACAAGATACCCTACATCAGATTTGAAGTCTTCTAATGTAGCCTCCAGTTTCTCTTGAACTACTTCATCTATGAATTTAAAATTAAATGAGATGGTCTGAAATGCTTTAAGCATAATAAATTTCAAATCAGCTTTATCAGCTTTCTTCATTGGACCTTTCTTATTCAAAATACTTTTTGCATCTATCTCAAGCTTATTCATTGTTCCAGTAATCTCATCCATATAACCTTGATACTTTTTACTTACCTCATCTACAGCTGTTTCTATAGGAGGAGGTTCTTCACAGCGGTCTGCACCGAAACTAGTAAATGTAATTGGTACACCTTCCCACTTACTCATCTGTGAAGAGAGTTGTTCAAATTGTTTATGAGACATCTTAAACTCTAATACTCTACCATCATCCATGTACCTTTCATCACGATACATATCTTCATCTATAATTTCTTTAGCATAATTAACACGTATTGAAATGTAAGAACCATGTTTAATCTTGCTTCCAAATAATGTAGCAGGTTTACTAGTATGTGTCTCAGAGATCTGAAGAAGACCATAACTCTCATGAGTTCTTTCTTCTTTTTTCTCACCCTTTTTATGTTTCTTCATTAGTTCTTTTCCTGTTAATTCTTATCTCACTTCTTACTTTCATTAAAAGAATACCAAGAAGGTTTTGTCCAGGTTTTCTACTACATCTTTTACATTTACAACTTCCCCACTCATTATCATGGTGACGGTTCCCTTCAATCAACTCAGCCATACCAGTTTTGAGAAGTGCTTTCAGGTATCTGAAGTCTTGAAATTTATAATGTAGTGCTTTATACATGATGTTTATTTTAATATCTTCCCAATCCAGATCTTGTCTGAGATGAACTATTCTGCCTAATTTCTTTGCTTCCATAGGTCCAGGAGCAAGTCTAATAGTTTCAGAGTCATCTTCATTCAAAGTCTTTGCTGCCTGAAAGAAATGTTCTACAGTAGCCCATTTTTTACCATCAATTTCCATTTCATGTTCATGAAAATTACTAAGGAAGTTATTACTCATTCGAAAATCATCAATAGGTACAACTTTAGGTTGGAAGAGGTCCAGAACGTCATTGTTATAAGGTACGAGATTATACTCCATTACTATTGTGTCTCCTTTTATTCAGTAGAAAAGTTATAGTGAGTTTTAAGTTTGTCGTAAAGTTTAATATAGTCATCATCATTAATAGCTTCAACTCTTGTTTCATTGATGATCTCATCTAATATAGCAGATTCAGCTTCTCCCCTCCCAGTTTCATCATAGGCTTCATCTAGACTATCAAATTCTTTTTCCCACCCACCATCAACATACTCAGGCTTCATTTCCTGAACTCTTTCATCTATACCATCTTGGGTATTAGCTGTTGTAATCTCCATTAACAATTTTTCTACATTCATTAGTGTTTATCTCCTTTTGAGGGACTTTATCAATTCTGACTATACTCCAGTCCCTTGTGGTAAAAGATTTAATACTGACCATTATCTTTACTTCTTTGCATTCAATGATAATATATTTTATATCAACTTCTTTAACTTTACCATCAATGTACCCACTAGAAGTAGGTATTCTTACCCAAGAGCCGATTCCAATAGTTTTGTTGTTACAGAAAGATTTATATGCAGAGTATCTTTCCATCAAATCCTTTATATAAAGGATTACAAAAAACACTATCATCAGCATAACTAACTGAAAAATAGCTTCTATATTAAGACCATTAGTCATTAAATCCTGAATAATTTTGTCCATTTTAAATTCCCTTCTTAATTAGTTTATAGTTACTTTCAATTGAATGTTTATAATAACTATAAACTAATTATAAGAAAACTACTCTTCTTTTTCTTTCTTTTTTCTAGACTTCTGATGTTTTTTCTTACACATCCTGTCTTCTCTAGCAAGGGCACATAATTCCGGATGATAGAGCTTTCCACAAGATGTGTGGATGATTAATGGACAATCTGGTTCTTTTTCAGACATATTTCTCCTTCTACATATTTCTAAATACGTTCCTCATACTAGCTTCCACTTTAACTTTTTTAAGGTGACTAGTGATTCTGTGGGAAATGTATTGGCACAAGATATTATAGAAGATCCACAAAGTCAAAGTTTGATGTTGTTGAGCCATAGCACCAGTAGAGATTTCAACTTCTTGATTAATAAGGTTTATATCGGTTTTAGTAAAAGGAGCAACTCTTTTAAGAATTTGCTCTTGTTCCTGTTCTCCAATTACCTTATTAACCCAAGTTTTCCATAGCTCAGTACGGTCAGAGAAAGCTTCCATAGCACCAGTGATTAAAAATTTAAGTTGTTTAGCATCCATTTCACTTGTATGTTTTGCAGAATATTCAAAATTCTTTTCTCCGATCATAAGACCATTGGTACATACTACACGGAAAGCACCTTCTTCAATTCTGCGTTTCCAGTATGTATCATAACTATTGAATGCAGAAATACGAGGGTGAAGAATATCTCCAGCTACCATTACTTCAACTTCAGGGAAAATAATTTCAGCTTTCATCTTTCCACCTCTATCGAATGTTTCAATACTTTTAGTAGGAGTCCCATATTCGGGCATTCCTGCAACTACATCATCAATCAATTGAAGCATACTTTCATGTGTTGTTATGGTATACTCTTCTGTAACAATGGCGAAAGGTTCTTCATGAACCTCTTGATTTTCTTCATTGATGATAACTTTGCCAGAATCAATGATTCCTCTGAACTTCGGGATTTCAACTCCATCAGCGTTATAAAGCTTAACAAGTTGAGGATTTGGCATATATTGCTTAGTGTTTTCCATATTATCCTTCTGATGCTGCTAGTCTTTCATTTATAATTACTACCTTCGATTACTTTTTTTATGTATTATCTTCCTGTTTTCCTTCAATCAACATTTTAGTTAGTTCACTATATGTCACTTGTTGAATCTTCATACCTTCTTGAATGGCTAATTTTATAGAACCTGTGTGACTATGACTAAGAAATTGGAAATTAGATAAAACGGTATTTAACTGATTAAAAGTGTATGTATCTTTAAATGTCCCTGTTATATGATTCTCAATACAGATTAATCTATAAATCGCATTTCTGTTTTTATAGATAACAAATTCTTCATTAAATTGAACTTCACTTACTAACTTTTCTTTTTCTTTAGAATATTTCAATACAATATTCTGCATAAATCACCTATTAAACCAAGCTACATGAGTAAACTTTTCATTGTCCGGAAGACAATCATACTTAACCATTGAAGGATATATCTTAATATCAGTTGATTGTTTTTCATTTCCAAGATAACCCCTACCATCATAATCAATAAATGCTCCACTTTCACAGCATTTTTTCCACTCTTCAAGAGTCATAATATCACCGTAATCTTCATGGTCACTCCACTCATATTCGTCTATTTCACTAGCTTTCCAAAGATAGCTTAAAGGGCTAGTCTTTTTGAATCCAAGAAGTATTAGAAAGTATGGATTGTCTAGAGTGCTTTTCATTTTACCACGAATTGTCTTTGGATCATACATTTTTCTAAAGGATTTGAATAATCTTCCAAGTCCATTAAGCTCTGTTATGACATTAGTATAATCTAACATTTCATAATGACCTTTCCTACCACCGAAACGAAATGACATCATACTCGCATACTGCTCTGACTTAGTATATAAACCAAGAATCCTATTAGCCCTTGAATCCCATGCTTTTTCAGAGTGTTCAGTAAAGAATTTTTCTGCTTCCTTATTTCCTACTTGTCTAAGAGTGTATACGTTATCAATTGGGTCTATCATTATTTTACTATCTCCATTAGCTATAAAATATAGTAACCTCAGAAGAAACTACTATACTTTAGTTGTATTAATAAGAGTATACTGATTTAAATCTTTTAGTAACTCCACCTTTCAGCTCAATGAGTTTCTGCATTACATGAATGAAAATTCTTACCATTAGAGTTCTAGTTGTAGTCTTATTCAATATACCTTTATGATAGTCTAAATTATCAGCATCCATCTTTTTAAACTGATTAAAACCAAGAATTAGACATTCCTTATATTCTTTTACATGATGCCGAAGATCTTTATAATCTACTAAGAATCTCTTTGCAGCATCATATTTCATTCTTTTCTCAAAAACTTCTCTTCTAATCTTAGATATTTTCTTTTCCAGTGAATCTTTAGATTTAGTAAAGACTTTTGTTTCATCAGAGAACTTGTTAAGACTCTCTGTAAGTCTCAATTCTTTATATTCCATTTCCAGTATGTTTAGTGTTCTTTCAACTGGTACTAATTTTCTTTCTATTACTTCCATTTCTGATTTGAGTTGAGCAGGTAAAAGCTTTCTATTATCATAATCTGCTATTGCTGCAACTTCTTCTATCAGAAATTTCTCCATTGCTGTTTCAACTTTGTATGCTAAATCTACATTTTCCATTGTGTTTTCTCTTTTGATAAGTTAAATACTCAGTAACCCCAAAGTGAGGTTACTAAGTATTAGTTATTATTATCCAATCCGTTCAGTAATAGGATGAAACATTCCACCGCTGATATCTGCAAACGGAGTCAGTGTTGTCGTTAAACCTGGTTCACCAGCACTTGTACTAATCAGACTGAATTGTCCGATATAACTTTTGTGAACTTTCCTTACTCTGTCAGCGATATCGGATCCATCACTCAAACCACCTGCTCCTTTGAATGTTATCTTCAGAGAAGCACCAAATAGATCCATATTATTAACACATGAATTATATCTGATTAACTCATTATTTAACATTCTTTTGACAAGAAAGTTTGGTCCGATATTGAAAGCCTTCTCCAAGGTCTTCATACTAAGATTTCTTGTATTGAGTATTCTGTAACTCATATTACTAAATAATCTCAGTAATGGTTGAAGCAGGTATTCCCAACACTGAACTCTTTTATGCTTAAGATTCATGTTATCTTGATACTGGAACTCAGAAAAATTCTTAAGCATCCATCTCAACATAGCATAAATATCTTCTTTGTCTTCTGGTTCAATATCGACAAGAAGCCTCTTAGTACGTTCATCAAGAATTCTTCTTAAGCTGAATAACACTTTCTCAGCTTTTGCTATTTGGGTATTGGTAGACTTAGTAAACATTTTTCCTAATACCCTTTTCCAAATCTCTGGATCATCATCAACTTTCTTTACGTCAGTGATAATGTTTATGAAAGAGAACAAGAAAGAATTATCAAACAGGTCTTTATTAAACCTCTTTTTACTTGCTCGGATATAGACTTTTTTATAACAATGAAACCAATGATAATCAGTGAAAGCTGGATCTTCGCTCTCAATCATTTCTTCGAAATCTTCGCTCTCCACAATAGAAAGGTCAACATCTTCATCATCATTTGAATAAGAGTATCCGAAATATTCTAAAGTATCAAGTAGTCCATATTCAGCAAAGTAATAATATAGGTAGTTTATCTTCTGTTTAAATAGGTTGAGCTTAAATTCACAACCTCCTTGTAATTCATCATTAGCCATATTATAATATACCAATCTTTTATACATGAACCTGATCGGCATCAGTAGAGTCTTAAGAGAATACAATTTCGATGTTACGAATACACCTTTATCAACTATCTGCCATATAGGAAAATAATTAACATCATTAATATAGAAAAAATAATCATCTACCAATTTAGGTATGAAGAACTTTTTCTCTACGACTTTGACCTCTTCTTTAAAAGTTACTTTAAAACGAATAGTACATTCAGAGAATCTAGAAATATCTATATTGATCTTCTGGAAAGAAGTAATTTTACTCTCATCATCTTCTATTTCACAACCTAGAAAATCAATATATTCAATCACTTCCAATGCCTGACATATATCTTCTATATGTTTCTTAACATCTTCATTCGATCTTTGATATATTGCTTCCTCATTAAATCGGATTGTCTTATCAGACATCTCTGAAATAATATCACCCTGGGTGAGCATAAATGTTTTCTCCTTTGTAGTTTATAGCTAGTTATCATTAAAAGTATTATATATGTTCAATTAATTAATTATATATTATCAATATTCAGAGATCTAGAATAGTCTTAGTAAAAATAATAAAAAAAGTTAGGTTATGAAAACTATTAACCTCCTACGTATAAATATTTGCGTGTAATCTATTCTTATAATTTTGAAAACTGTATTACTCGCCTAAATTTTTAAACCTAAAATGTAAACAAAATAATTAGAAGAAATAAATTTCTCCGATTTAGGGATTGGAGAACAATTTTAAAAAGTTAAACTTTTGACTTAAACAGTATGAATTTAATTAAATTTTGGAGACCGAAAAATGGCTAACAAACAAGACATGGTAAAAGCAGTTTCAGATGACCTCCGTACAACTCAGAAAGATGCAACTCTGATTGTTGATACATTCCTTGAAAACCTTATTAAAATGATTGCAGAAGACGGTCAGCTTCAGTTCGCTGGTTACGGTACATTTACTGTAACTCATCGTGAAGCCCGTAAAGGAATCAATCCTCTTACTTCTGAGCCGATTGATATCTCTGCTGTCAACATCGTTGGTTTCCGTGGTGGAAAGAAACTGAAAGATGCCATCAACCCTGATAGAGTTGCTGCTGCCGCAAAGAAAGCTACTCCCAAAAAAGCTGCTACTAAGAAAGTTGCTGCTAAGAAAAAAGTTGTAGCTAAGAAAAAATAGTACATTTTGACTTTTGTATAGATTATAACCCTGATAGCCTTAATTGGTTATCAGGGTTATATTTTTACAATAGAATGTCGGTGTCCATGATTTTTCTCCTATGTTAGAGGGTTTAAAAATAATCATTACTAATTGGGAACACTATAATTATATCCATTTGACTATTACATATATGCGTTAGATACCTACTAGCTTTCTAAACTGAGCTTCGTTAATAATAGGGACATTTAACTCATTCGCTCTCTTATTCTTAACAGTCCCAGATGTAGTATCATTGGTAACAAGATAGTCAGTTTTTCCACTAATACCACCAGTCATCTTGTGACCCATTACATCTAGTCTCATTTTAAGAGAATTCCTGTCTGGGAAAGCTACTAACGCACCAGTAATAACAAATTTAAAAGCTTTACCGGATGCTTTTGTTTCTGATGTATTCTTCAACTTAATATGTCCTTTTCGTAGGTAATTAATTTCATCTCTATCTTCATTGAGACCTTTCCAAAGCACTCTAGTTCTCTTATCTTTAAATCCTTCAATCTGTTTAATAGTACTAGAGAATTCCCTGGGATTAGTAATACTCATAAGAGCATCAGGGGTCATGGTAGCTAAAACAAGTTTCATCATACTTCTACCAACTCCAGGCCAATTCCAAGCACCAAAGAATTCGTAGTCATAGACTTCTTTTCTAGCATCTATTGCATCAACAATTACTTTTGCAGAACCTTCTCCAAAGCCTAATTCGCTAGAAAGGTCATGATCACTAAATTCATAGAGATCTTTAATAGTCGAGATATATTCCATCTCAGTCATAGCTCTAAGAGTCTTAATGGCGATACCTTTGATTCTCATCCTTCTGAGATAATTAAGCATTTTACCAGTTACCTTAGAAGGACATGTCTCACTGGAACAGAATAACCATGATTCAGTATTATTATACTCTAAAGCAGCATCACATACAGGACATATCTCAGGAACAGCAATTTCTTTTAAACCTTTGCAATCCTCACCAAGAACCGGAGAAATATATCCAAGGACATCTGCACGGATTGTAAGCATTACCTTTTGTCCTTCAAACCAAGTCTCTTGTCGGATCCTGTTCATGTTAGATAGAGACACTCTCGTAAACTCTCTATTATCTATAGTAACAGGTTCAAAAGTACAACACGGTGTCAATCTGCCCGACTTACTATCAGCTAAATCAAACTCAAAAGTCTTTAAAGTCGTTTCAGCTGATTTATATGGAAATTTCATGGCGATAGCAAACCTAGGACAACTTTTACCATCTACATTGTAATGACCAAGATCCTTCCTAGCATCGTCATCAATTAAATCAATTACCAGACCGTCTACCATAAAAGCAAGTTTGTCCGGATCATTTCTCCATTCTGCTACAGTATCGATACAATCTTGAAGAGTATTTTTGTCACCATCTCCTCTTACATAATATTCACCATTTTCTTCAGTGAATAACATATAGAAAAATCTATCACTGAAGAAGAGACAATCCTCAAGACTAAGCTTATTAAGAATCTCAAGCTTATAACCATATGAATGATTACCAATACCAGAAATTCTTGATTCAACATCTTTAGCCATACCTTCAATCATAAGAGGAATCACAGTAAGCATTACAATATATTCTTCTGTAATATCTTTCCAAGCAAGAAGACCGGCCACAGCAGAACGAGGATTGGCAAAAGATTCTTTACCGTCTCTCTTTCTCATATCATTTACTTCATCAAAGTCATCCCAAGACATAACTACTTCAAACTTAATAGTAGCTTTGTTATATCCAAATTCAGAGATGTTGATATTACCTCTAAAGATATGAGTATAATCTTGTCCTTCTCCTTCGTCCCCTCTGGAGTAAGCTTTCTCTATCACATCATCTTCAATATCCATAGCTGCAGAACAACCATCATATTTTAATGATACGCAAAGATGTTTCATCTGAAGGATATGAAGATTGGCATGTTTCAGTCTCTTATGAATCCAGTCCATAAGTTCTTTTATATTGAATACATTACCTAAAGTGCCCAGAAGACCTTTAGTAGAATGAGTGATCTTACCACCTTCTACTTTTTGAGTAAGATTTATCTCAGGATATCCCTGATAACTATGATGTTCTGTAACCAACGCATCATAGTCAGTATCAGAGAGAATGCTTTCTCCAGGCCCATAATAAAGTATTGCAGCACCTTCCAACAAAATTTTACTTTCTGCTAAATCAAAATCAGTATAGGTTTCTTCATCTACCATTTTCCCTAATAGAACTTTTTTTATTGTTAGTAAGTTGTCGATATTTTTTGACAAATCAATTGATTTCTTAATTTTTTTAGCCATCTTACCTCCTTAAAAAAATTATGATGGAGAGGTATTGTCACTCTCCATCATAATTATATATTCTTATTCTTCGTGTTCTTCCATTGCGTCTTTAGTATTTTCAACTACTTTCTTTGCAATGACTCTACACTCTGAACTATCCAGATCTTCAACTGCATGTTTCTTAATCTCTTTAAGAGATGCATAAAGAAATTCTTCCAGAACTACTACTTGATGTTCAGAAATTACTTCACCACTATGAGAACTTTCTGAAGCTACCATTTTCTTATCTACTGCTTCATTTACAAGATCACCAATAAGACCACGGAAGAGACCCATGTTAAAGAACTTTTCAAGCTCTTTTTCATTTGATTTAGGCATTTCTTCATTTTTAAGAGGAGGAAGACCGTGAAAAGCTCTTTGGCCTTTATCTGAATTGAAATTAGGATCTTGGCGTTCTTCGTCAGTTGCAATGACTGAATCATCAGGATCATGGCTGGCTCTACCCTGTTCAAGATCGTCTTGTGCTGGTCCAGAACGGTTTTCTTCAGAAGGATCAGGTACAAGTTTAATCATTTCAGCAAGGAAATCTCTTACTCTTCTAACCAATCCTGGCATCTTCTTCATATCTACTCCTTCTTCATTAGCATTCATATCCAGATAAGCTACTTCGGGTTTACCGCTATCGTCATAACCACCGCAAGCAATGAATTTATCTGATTTAATTTTACATAAGACTTCTTTTACGTCGTCTATATCTGACTCGCTAAGTGCTTCAGTGTCCTCTATAAAATCATTCAGAATTTCAAACAACTTTTTCTTGATAGGGTCAGAGGTCATGGCATCTGTTTTCTGAGCCTGGAATTCTTTATCCAATTGAGCAATCATAACATCATAACAATCACCAAAGAAATCTTCATGACGATCTACAAAAGCTGAAAAGTATTTTTCATCAATATGAACGTCATCACCACCTTCACCGATAATTGGAATTATGATAATTTTTTCTCTTTCAACTCTTTTGAGAAAACTATCAGCCCATGATGAGAAAGCCAGAGATTTGTTTTGAAATCCTTCAAGGATATCTTTTCTCATACGACTGTCAATTTCGCTAATAACAGTAGGTTCTTTAATCATCAGCATTATGTTCGGAAGTCTATCAGTTATAATAGCTTTAATCTTTTCTGTCATTTTCCACGTTCTCCTGTTTAAATAAATAAAGAGTTACATTTTCTCTTCTAAAACATTCACTAATCAATAGTCCATCGATTTTAGGCCAATCCTTCATTTCGATGTTCCACCATTTAGCAACATAGTCTTTGCCAAAGGCTAAAGCGATAGGTTCGTCAATACACATTCTACCTAATGTCAAGCCTAATTCCTTTGCTTTTTCTTCTGCTTTTCTTACTGCACCAAAAGCATTATCTTCCCCTTCTCCTTCAAAGGTATAGTGATCAATAATATCTTTCTTAGTAGCTTCTAAGAATTGTGTGAATTTTGGAGTTACAACTAATTCAAGCATATTTCTCCTATATTGATTTAGATAGATCTAATTCGCAGACTAAATCTATGATTTTTTGTGTTTCTTCTTCCGCTTCTTTAAAAGATTTATATTGATACGTGGTGCTAAGAAGCGTAGTATGAAACTGACCCAACTTGTAAAGGTTAATATGACCTGCCCACTTGCCGTTTTGTTTGTCTGTTTCAACTTTAAGGTTCTCCACATTACCTTGTATCATTAATGCAGTTACTTTTCTCACCACATATATCTCCTAAATAAACCCCCATACCGCAGTATAGGGGATTAAATTATTGTCCTTCAGGCCATTTTACAGCATCAGCCTTTCCATCGAAAACAAGTTTAGCTGCTTTAAGTCTATTAAGGAGTCCACTCATACCTAATAAACCTACAGGTCTAGCTGGAACCCATTTACCATTTATTTGAGCTTGATCTCTTTCAGAGCTTTCTACTAGACCTTTTAAACCCCAAATGGTAACACCTTTTTTATCACTCATATTTAATCCTCTAGTCTCATACTTAGACATTTGAAGTAAGTGTTGAGTATACCTTTCGTTTGACTAGTGATTTTACTATTTCGTTCCACTTTCTCTAAACCGAATAAAGAATCTCCGGTCTGTTGATTGAGTCCTAATAATCTCTCAGCCAGTTCTTGCCTGTCTACACTATTAGAACTATATAGACTTAACAATCTTACTACTTCTTTTATATCTTGAAGAGACATAAGGTTGACTAATTCCATTTCCATTATATTCATATAGGTTCGTTACTTCCTACATCGCCCATAATTTCTGGGCTGCTTATAGTTTCCTACAAGATTAGACTATATCTTTACCCTATAAAATAGAGTACTCCCCGTTTCCACCCACTTGGGTGTACGTCTTTCGACTAGTCGTTGAACGTTCCTAATAAATTAGGCTTCGCTGCTGATTGTCTTCACCATTACGTGTTAAGAGTTTCCAGCAATTAAAGGAGTTTTACATCGGCAAAATTTCACCGATTCTAACCGCCGTATTAGAGGCTAATGCTTTACCTTCTTTATACTGACGATTGTTCTTACTTGGAATACCAGCAAGAGAGACGTAACCTGCAGATCTTGCTGAGTACTTACTTGAGCTGTCGTGTTTTACAATTGTGTTACGAAGAATCGTTACTTCTTCTCCTATAGTTTCCTATAGGTTCAGACTATATCTTCAACCTATTTAATGGTTGTTACGCTTTTCGAATTCACTTGAATTCTACTTCCTTTCGGAATAGTCGTTGAACCTTCTTCTAAAATTTTCTTTAATTTCTTAATCGTGTCTTCTTTATAGTTGATTCTATAAAGATGTAAATTATTCTTTTTAAAAAAGTCATTTTTAATTTCATCTCTTGTAATTATTTCGTCATATCCACTTTCAGTAAATATTCCTACCTTACTAAATTCAAAATGTTGTTTACCGTCATATTCAATATAGATGCTATATTCAGGTAAATATAAATCAAGTCTAAGATCTCTTCCATTATTGGATTTTAATTTAGGAATAGTAACTTCAGACTCATATTTAATCGTTTTCAATTTTAAATAATCTGTAATTTTGACCATTTCTTTTGAAAGATTTGATAAATAATTACAAACTGGACATCTTTGACCATTTCTAAAATTATTGAATGTCATTTCAAATTTAGATCCACACTCTTTATGAATAAATAGTAGTTTAGTATGAACATTTTTATATTCATTTTTTTTATCAAGTGTATATTCATTTTCTGATAATAATGAAATTCTTTTAGAAACTTCTTGTAGATCTAACTTTTTATTATTAGCACAATATGAACATCTTATTCCCTTTAAAAAACCCAACATTGTAATTTTAGTCTCTCTATTACATTTTTTATGGATTACTTTTATAGGGGTTTTTGAGTTTACATATTCTCCAATAATTACATATTCTTTTGATAATCTTTCTTTAACTTCTTTATCTGTTAGTTTAGATCTACCATTACATTTTGGACATCTTTGTCCACCACTTGTAAAATTATTAGGTTTCATACTAAAAATATGATTACAAGTTTTATGTTTAAATTTAATTGGTATATGAGTAGTTTTATATTTTTCTAGAATTTCATACTCATTAGATTCTTCTAAACTATAAAATAAATTTACAAACTCTTCATGACTTTTTTGTGTAGACACAATATACTCCTTTATTAAAATTATTTCTAATTTAATGTTAGAAAATTTAATAATGGAAGCATGTTTTTTTAGAAGCTTGGATGCTGATTACCCAATTCTAGAAATTTTCAAACATTCACGCTTACTGTTACCAGTTACGTTGTAGTTTTCTAGACTCTAAGGGGTTTCCAGCAGTTAACGTAATTTTGTCGATGATGTTACCATCAAAGGAGGCTAAAACATTAACCTCATGAAATATACTTCACCAATGCAAATCTTCCTTCCAATTCTACCAAAGTAGGACTGTCCCTTCTTATCAAGAGTACCTTCGAGAGCAGCACCTTCTAGCTTAACACCTGCATTGTCTGGATCATAGAATATTTTTCGATCTATACCGAAAACTTTATAGATATCAGTAACATTCATAAAATCAGGGTTATTGAAGAAAGGAGGAACTATTGTATGAATACCTTCTTTATGAATATTCTTAAAGAAGTTCTTTTTAATAGTAATCTTCATTGTGTTAAACTTAGCTTCTAACATGTCTCCCATTTCAGGACAAACCATATAGATAAAGTTTAGATACAATTCCTCTTGTGATTCAAGAGACTTTAAATTCTGGATTTGCTTGACTATCTCATTACCCATGAAATTGATCTCTTGTTCAAACAACTGAGGAGGATTAAGTCTGTTCATAACCCCTAATGAATTAAGGATGATATCTGGAATCTCTCCATCTTCATTTATTGGCATCAGATGATCAGGTCTTATCTCTGAAATTGTACCTTTATTACCATACCTTCCCGTAATTTTCGATGCATTCGCATAGAGTCGTTAATTCTATACCGCTTATAGTTTCTAAGCTGCTATATGTTTCCACATAGTCTAGACTATATCTTCATCCTTTCTTAATGAGGGAGGATGTTCTCCTTTTCGAATCTACTTAGATTCTACTCTACTAATTACTGTCCTTTCTCGGTTAAGACATTATATTTGTCTTCCCACTCTTTTCTGAATACTATAGCCATATTACGAGCTTCATTATAGCCATACTTTTTAATCGAGAAAGTTTTCGTTTTAGTTTTTCCATCTACCCAAGTCATTGCACACCATCTAGCAGATCTAGTTCCTTTGCCTTTTATAATATGAATACCAGTTCTTTCACTAGTATTTCTTTTATTCATCTTTTTATTTAGATTATTAGTTAATTTATCAACTAATCTAAAATTGCTTTTTCTATTATTAAAGGTATCTCTATCTTCATGGTCTACTATTATATCTGGATCAGTTACATTAAGAATAAATCTTGATAAAACTACTGCTCTTTCTTTTGTAGCCCACCCCTTAATTCTTTTATAACCATTATTATCATTATCAATATACCAAGAAGTGTTTTCTATTTTCTCTAAATCTTCTTTATCAATAATGACAATCCCATTGTACTTATTTCCAAATATAATAATATTTACTTGACTAGGATCAATTTTATCTAATTCGATTTTATTCATAAATCCTCCTTTATAAGAAGGACAGTAATTTTCGATAGTCGTTGAACGTTACCCCTATAAGGAGTCTTCGCTGCTGATTGCCCAATCTTTCTAATTTTCAAACATTCACGCTTATCATTACTGATTACGTTGTAGTTTAGAAAGCTCTAAGGGGTTTCCAGCAATTAAAAGAATTTTTAAAATACTTATTAATAGTATTTGGTAACTAATCAATAATCACCAGGTTTTAAACTTCTACGGCATTCTACCATAAATTTAATTATGATATTATCAAAGTCAGTCTTACCGTTATCAGTACAGAAAGAAGCTTCATCGTTGATCATATTAACTGCTCTTTTATAAATGAAAGAAGCATCCTCTGAAAGAGTATATTTTTCTTTTTGTAGTTCTTCAATAGCTGCAGTTATCTCTTCATAGTAATCTGAATTAGCAGTAAGAGTACTTAAAATTTGAAAGGAATCATTCTTCTTCAAGTCGGAAGCGTCAACGTTTGAGAATATTTCTATGTCAACTATAGTTCCTTCGATATAGAAGATATCATCAAGATTCGGCTCAATTTCACTCATTCTCTCAGTACTGAAGTCATGAAGAACCGATTCATTTACAATTCTGCGTCTGGCACAGAGAACGCCATCTTTGATCTCTTCACCAATCTTAGGGAATCCTTTGTAATGATTTTGGTTTCCATAAAGATTAACTAATACATCATTGGTATTAAGAGTTACTTTAATCTCCTTGACAGTAGTGGTCTCAAGCTTTGCTGCACCTGATTCAGAAATAACAATCGCATCTTCATATGTCAAACCTTTATAAGCCAAGAATATGGCTTTAAGATTAACACCATACCCAAAGTTATAATTCTTATCATAGGAAGGACAAGAATATATTCCGTCACCTTTGGCAACAGTATCACCTTCTTTTTTGGTTCGTAGAAGATCTATAACTTTGTAGCCGTAATACTCTGTAATGTTACGACAAGAAGGTATATCAGCAACATGGACTGTCCTTGTTTCAGGGTCAGTCATTATATACAATCTTCTTCTCTTATGCTTCTTAATTACCTTTTCAATAACAAGTTCGCTCTCAGCTAGTTTGTAAGATGAACTGTACTTTCCTACTTGTTTCTCAAAACCTGTAGCGACTTTAGGTACTTCAGGTTTATTCAAAACAATACTCTGAACGAGGTGACTATCTACCATATTAACACGTATAGTATCGGTATGGTTACACCAAGGGATTAGTAACTCCTCAGATAGAAAGCTATGATCACCATCCATTAACGCTGGATCAAATCCAATATAATTCTCTTTCATTCTAGCTCCTTAGATTTAAGATTGTGGGAAGGGAGTGGATTCGAACCACTGAAGTACTAGACAGCTATCCCATGGGACGCTTCCTTTGACCAGCTTGGATACGCCTTCCTTTTATACTAATTAATTATATACATTTAAATAAAAGGTATAGATTCAATATCTTCTATAGCCATAATATCTTTAGACCGTTTAACTGTAGCTTGGTTACGATCATCATAGTAACCTTTATCAAAATTATTACTCCAATTCTTACACAGAGCTACTACGAGTTTAAACACTTTTTGTTGAATAGTTCGGTGTTCTTTATTAACAACTTTAACGAACTCTTCAATATCATTACCTGGATTAAGAGCATTTAATTTATCTGTCATTAATTCTGCAGCATCTTTTGCTGAGAGATATCTAGTGTCAACTTCAATTCTAATGATTTCGAGACTATTTTCAGCCTTGCATATAGGACAAGTAAGATTATATGGACGTCTATTACCTTCTTTAGTTTTTACTGTGTTAGTGATTATCGGTATATGATATCTTTCTCTTTTACACGCTGTACATCTCATCTCTAATATTACTCTATCAGTTATCATATCTTTTCCTCCGGGTTTTTTGTTATAACATAATTTGAGATGTAACGCAACCCTTATTTGGGTTACGTTACATATTTTTATCTGTAATCTACTAGGTTAATAGACTTCTCAAGCCACTTGAAATCTTTCTCAAAGATATAACTAAGATGATCAAATAGAATAAGAATTATATTTTCTGAATCACTAGTGCGTCTTTCAACTTCAAATAACGTTCTATTACTGATCACAATAGAGTGAAATCTTCTTAGATGACCCTGAGTGCTATTTTCATAAAAGTCTAAGTAATTAATACCGTCCTTAGAAAATATCTTAACCTCTCTAACTATCCTCTTTAGAACTTCTCTAAGAATATACTCTTCTTTTTCCATAGTCTTAGTAAGAATGGTAGTCATCAAAGTTATTTTCTTGGTACTATCAGTCTTTTTTACTGTCATAGCTATACCTCTGACATATCCCAGATCGCCTCAGTTATTGCTGTTCTAGCATCAGTGAGAGCATCCTTACCTTTAAAAGAAGCCCAATCAATATCTTTGTAGACATTTTCTTGTTTGGCGAATTCTTTAATTGCCGTGATATTCATTTCTTGAACATCGTCAGGAGTCACATCAGGTTGTTCTTCTAGTTGCATATCAGCACCAGCTTCAATACCACGGACGAAATCTCCCAAAATATCACGAGCAACATCACTGAAATATTCAGCAAATTCATTATCATTGTCATAAAGATCAACCAGTTCAGCTTGTTTAAATTTCCATTGATCCTGATCGTCAACCCAATATCCATGACCGGAACCATTTATCCTTCCGTTATTCTTCATAAGGATAAAGTTGGTAATGGTATTACTGAAACCTTTCTGGGAATCAAAGACCAATGACATGTGAAGACCAGAAGCATTACTACGAGATTTACATGTAGTAACATCGGTATAAAATCCATCAATCTTGAATTCTTTATCCGAATGAAGTTTCTTGGACTGTTCTGCTCTCAGAAGATAATCAGCTTCATATACAGCAGTTTCACCAGCAGGAAGAGTTTCGTTCTCTTTCAGCCACTTCAGAGGTCTCTTATCAGGATCATATTGACCGATCTTAATAGCAGTACCGATATGGTTAATGATAATAAGAATGATATTTGCTTCGAACATCTTGTTATTAATTGACTTAATAACACCATTGTTAGCTTTTGCAATCTGAGCAGCAGCCATGTTAGTACGTGATCCATCCACATCTTCAAAATCTTCCGGTGATAGCATGACCCATGAATCGACCATAATAACTGTAGGAGGCATAGCTTCAAGATCTTCTTTGGTGGCCTTCTTAGTGTTGTCACGTTGGTATTTAGTACCTTTCTTGAGATACTTAGCTCCTGCTGCTTCAGTAACTTTAGTCTTATGAATCTCTTCAACAAGAGCAAGAAGTCCATCAGATGATGTATTACTGTTCATGAGCATTACTTTTTCATCTCTATACTTTTGATTGTAAGTATCGAAATCAATACCATTTACAGCAGCAATACGTTCATGAGAGTTTGATTTCTCTGCATCATATACTATAAATAAACCGTCTTCGACATCTTTGATAATGTTAAATCCTGCTTCAAGACCTAGGGATGACTTACCTGAACCTGACTTACCTGCGATATAAAAGATTTTACCGCCACAGATACCTATTTGAAGAATACCTGTTGAAGTCATTTTACCATTCATAAAATCTACATAGTCAACACCAGTTGAATAATAAGCTCTTTGAATCTCGAACCCAAGCTTTTTATCTTCAATAGTTCCCTTCATTGCTTTTAAAAGACTACCCATAAAACTTTTCTCCCTTTGTGTGTTTGATTTATTCTTAGTAATACTTTGTTCCTAATGAATTTTAACTTATAAAGTTTTGTTCATTAAGACTATTTGTAATAAAGTGTATAATCATAATATATATTTAAATAAATGGTAGATAAACAGGCATATCCCGTGAGAAGGATATACCTGTTTATTCACCCACCTAACTAAAATTTAATTTAGATCTATCATATTCATTAGCTGTATATATTTCAACCATGTTATTCACAGGAGCAATAACTTCATCTGGATAGATTGCATCTGTCTGTGAACCAAGAACTTCACTGGCTAAGTACCACCAGAATTTCTATTTCCTTGGCAGATACATTTCTCTGAGAACAGTTTATACATCTATCTCCACAAAGAAAACGATTAGGAGCAACTAAATATTCGTGACCACATGCATTGTGTCTGAATAAAATTTTAGTTTTGTTGTTAATATATTCCCCTAAAACAGTATATTCATCTTTTACTATACCATATACTTCTTGTTTAAATTGCTTTATAGTTTTTTTCATTAATCCAGAACATTTAGGACATCTATCTCCTTCCAAAAAATCACTAGGAGCTACATTGTATTCGTAACCACACTTACTATGCTTAAGAGAAATCTTTGTACTTGTATTTATATATTCACTCAATACGGTATACTCATTATTCCCTAATGTTTTAACTTCTTTTTCAAATTGTTTATGAGTTTTCTTTAAATTGCCTGCACATTTAGGGCATCTGTTTCTCTCATTTATAAATTTATCAGGAGTAACTAAATATTCATAACCACATGTATTATGTCTAAATAAAATTTTGATTTTATTATTGACATAGTTTCCTAAAACAGAATATTTTTTATCTACTAGAACAAAGACTTCTTTTTCAAATTGTTTATGAGTTTTCTTTAAATTACCTGCACATTTAGGGCATCTATCACCACAGAGAAAACGATTAGGAGTAACTAAATATTCGTAACCACAAATATGATGTTTTATGAGAATTTTAGTCTTACTATGTTTATATTCACCTAAAACATCATACTCGTTATGTGTTAAACTTTTTACTTCTTCTTTGAAGCTATTTGTATTCCAATATCTTCTTTTCATTATGAAAAACCTTATATTTCATCTACAGTAATAGGAAGTATAAGTGATTTATTGATTAAATCAGTTTTAATTCCTGCCCCAAGGAATAATACGTTTACCGTATTAAGTGCGACTTTTCCTTTTGGGTCACTAGTAATCTCTGATTGCATTACAAAACCTTCTTCATTGATTTTGGAATACATTTCATTCTTGGCTTTCATATCATCTGATCTAGCACCCAAGAACTCTTTAAGAGCAGCTGTAGCACCAATTGTTTGTAAACTGTAATTATCCATATCGCTGGTTCGTGCTGCTTTATCTTCTTGTATAACTTGCATTATATTCGTATAAAGTCGTTAATTCTATACCGTCTTTCGACAGCTATATGTTTCCATATAGAGTAGACTATATCTTCATCCTCTTCAGGATGCTTCCCGTTTCCACCTACTTAGGTGTACGTCTTTCGACTAGTCGTTGAACCTTTTTCTATAAATAGAAGCTTGGCTGCTGATTGTCCAATCCTAAAGATTTTTAACATTCACGCTCATCTTTACAGATCACGTTGTAGTTCTTTAGGCTCTAAGGATATTCCAGCAATTAGAGAAGTTTACTAAACAGCTTTAGGCTGCTTGGGGCCAATGACAACCCGTTTTTAAATTACGTTTCTTAATTCCAGTAGACATGTTGTTCTTTTTTGAGAGAATTTGTTGATGCGTTTATGTTCATATAGAGTCGTTAATTCTATACCGTCTTTTCAGACTGCTTATAATTTCTTATAAGACCAGACTATATCAAAATCCTCAATCGAGGATCCTTCCCGTTTCCACCTACTTAGGTGTACGTCTTTCGACTAGTCGTTGAACCTTCTTCTATAAATAGAAGCTTGGCTGCTGATTGCCCTCGACATTACTCGTTAGGGGTTCCCAGACAATTAGAGAAGTTTCGATACACTATTACTAGTGTAAAGCGCAATTTTTACGTTTAACAAAGACCCAGCCTACTGGAACAGGTTGTGGAGTTTGAATCCCACCTAGATGTGGATAAGTAACAATCTCTTCTAACGGAATCTTAAGTACGTTTGCTGCTCTTTTAATATCCTTAAGATGAGGTTCATTCTTATAAGGTAATACCTCAAGAAAAAAATGTTCTTCAGGATCTTTGAGAAACTTAGTTGCCCAGGATGTAAACCTCTTATCATTGAGACCTTTGAAATACTTCTTGTACCTTTCAGTGTTAGACTTTGTCTTATCAAGAATATCAAACACTTTAAATACAAGAGCTTCAATCTCTTTTCTTTTCTTTTTTGTAAAAGCCATAACTATTCTGTCCCTAATGTTATAATTTGGTATTGATCTTTATATACTATTTTATCTACTTCTGATTCTGAATAAGAATGTTTTTCTATTCCAGGAAGTCCTTTTTTAAATTCATTAAGACCTTTCTTTTTAAATTTTAACATTCCTTTATGAGTAAAATAAGATCTATGATGTTTCCCATAGTTTAAATCAGCAGGAGGTTTTGGAATCCAATTAACAGTTTTCCATGCTTTTATAGGAAGTCTATCATCAAATCTATCAGCCATTATACCTACTCCTCCTACTGTATACCGATAGTATTTTTTATTAGAAACTACTTCATTTAGAAAGATCATAACAGCTCCTAATAGTTAGACAGTGTTACTTGTTCAGGAGCATCTCCAAATGTAGGACTAAATCTTCTAGGTGCCATAGGAATTTTAAACTCAGGAAGTTCAACAACATTCTCTTCTACTAAAGAAGTAACAATCTTCTTCTCTTTAGTTTTAAAGATGTCATACATAACAATATTAACATCAGGACGAATATTGACAGTATTGGCAAAGGCTTTGTTATGAAGATCAAATCTTACAGCTACAGCAGGTTGCCTCCCACCCCCACCAAAAAAAGTACCCCATTCATATTCTGTCTTATTAGTGCCAGCAATAACTCTTGCTTCATGTTGAATGTCACGACAGATAAGATTAGCCTCTTCCCAATTACCCGAAAGATATCTAATATATGCATTGACGTCATTCATACTAGCAAATCCATTTAGAGCAGGAGTTACCAATTGATAACCAACTACACGTTCCATTTCAGGAGTAGGAATATCTGATCTCCACAATACTAACTGATTATGGGTTTCAATTTTCTCTTTGTATGTATGTTGATCAAATAACAACCATACTGGAACAGCTTCTTCTTCCTGAATAAAGTCTCTTCCAGCTATTCTGCTTTCGCTATTATCCATTTTCTTTATCCTTATATACTTTTTTAATATTATCAATATTAATTTTTGTGTACTTTTCTATTTCTTTACATGATTCTTTACCGAGTTTCTTTTTTAGGGCAGGTTTTAACTTTTTACCTTTTTTAGCAGCTAGAGCTAAACCTTTCTGAAATTTTTTAGGTATATATTTCTTATTATCAAATTCAATTGCAATCAATATAAAAAAATATAGATCTTCCTTTTCATAAGGATTAGCTTCTATTATATCTCCACCGCCATAAAAACCCATTATCTCATTTGCATTATGCCAATTAGAATGATTTTTAATTGGTTTAAATATATATTTCTTAAGAACTTTTAGAATAGCGCTTTCCTCATAGAATAACATTTTCTTTATCCTTATATAGTATATTTTTTAGAAGTATCATGAATCATAACATACTTTTTAATTTTAATTTTATCTAATCCAGACGATTTTAAACGTTTAACTAATTCTTTCATTATCTTATCGTCTGTTTTACCATCCTCTGAATTGAATAATTTCTTTCCTATGTCAGCTTCTCTTCCACAACTTACTGAATAAGGTTCTACTTCATTGTTACTTTTATCCATAAAAAATGCTTGAATATAACCACCGTCTGGAAAAATTTCAAATGAGATGTGATCAACTTTATTACTAGGATCTATTTTCAGAACTTGATCTACTTTAAGAGATTCATTTAATTTATCATAAAATAACATTATTATTTGTCCTTTATAAACTAATTTATTTTTATGATTATTGTTCAGGATTAAAATGAATCGATAAGTTAGCTAATTGACCATCATCTTGTTTTTGCCAACTTATTGCCTCGACTGAACACAAATTAATACCCATATTATTTGGTATTACTTCAAGCGGAATAGGACAATCAATATTATTATCTAATATATCTTTTACTTTTTCATAATGCGATTCCATCTTTATTATCCTTTATATATTTTTGATAGAAGAATCTATCTTTATGAGAAACACCTAATTGTTGTTCCATTTCAAACATCTCTTCTTCCAATTTTAATTGTTCGCTACCCTCTTCAGGAAAACTACCAATAATAGACTCTACTTTATTAACTTTGTCTTTACCTTTAAACATACCTTCCCTGTCTTTGCCTTTTTTAAGCATATTATATCACCTATATAGTGAAATGTTTTCCACATGATGTACATGTATATGTATGGAAGTGAGAAGGAGTACCATCACCGCCTTTCTTTCTGGGATAGTCATGTAGATCCCAAAAGGTTTCACTAAACCAACATAAATCTTTCAATGTACCGAATCCTGATAGGACTTTAATAAATCTTTTAATTTTTGGATTAACCACCGCATACAGTCCTTTGAATACTAGTAACGAAGTAAAGATATAAAGCTTTCTTAAAACTAGACTTCGTAGCTATTCTTTGTGTCTTATTATACTCAGCTGAATGATTCTCAAGTAAAATACCCAAATTTTCTTTAAGCTGAATTACATTTGTCTCTTTAGTATGACTCTTAGAATATGCTTTAAATGCTTGAAGCATAAACTTAGAGGAACAGATATCTTCTACAGTCTGACGTTTATCTACTAGAAAGACTGTAACTATTAATCTAAAAAGCTCTTTAAGATTATCGTCTTCTTCACTTACTATTTTTTCTATAGCATTATGAAGAACAACTTGAGATACTTTATTAGACTGTGCAACAATCCTGATAGTCTTAGTATCAGGTTTATTAGTCTTAGTACCGAGATACGAATTCTCTGTAGCCTTCGTTATACTAAAACTAATATTATTGACATCTAATAAGTTACCCTCTTCAGGATCAGTATCACGCTCAAGATTAATATATCTACCATTCTGCTTATTATCATGGAACTCACTAGCAATGTTTTTGACAAAGTTGTGGATACGATTGAGAAGATTAATTGTATAAGCAAATATATGCCTATCGGTGGCCTCTTCAAGTGCTCTTTTATAGGTCTTATCACTCTGATCAATAGTCGCTTCGAGAGCCGCATGAAGATTACCTTTTTGTTTAATAAGGTATTTATTGCTAAGATTACTTACTGTGTATTGCATAGCATTATCAAATCCTGCACCTGTATTATAAGGAAAGAACTTCTTCTGTCTTCCAGTATACATAGTTAGTGCAAGCATCATTAGTACAAGTTTTCTCTCTTTTTTCTTCTTCGCAAAGTAAATTAAGGTCAGTGCCAGAAGAGTGAAGACAGTCCTATTTCTTTGCCTCCAAGATTCCTCATTCAGTTCAGTAGCAGCAATTACAGCAGTTACTTCTTCTGTAGTTACTCCGCATAAATCGAACATATCATGTTCAATCTTAGCTGAGTAATACACTCTTCCTCCAGGATGGTTAGCGAATAAAGATTCAGAATTATCTGAAATAAATTTAGAGATAAGACTCATCAGTTTTTGATGATTCCTCTTTAAACTTTTTTCCATCGCAGGATAGAGCCTATCTTTTAAGATAGTGGTATCTTCTTTCTTTCCTGGCATTAGTTTATCCTTTATGAAGTACGTGATATGTATTGTTTAATAGCTGTCAATTTTTGTTTATCTTCCAAGTCATCATCGGCAAGAATAGTTTGAATCTGACTTAGCGTATTACTACCTGATTTCCATTTTAAAGCAGTTTGTTCAGCACTTCTTCCCACAATATAACCACCTAGACCTATTTTCAATAGTTCCCATAAGTGATCGGGTATAGCTAACACTGGTGCTACTTCCCAAAATAAAGATAGATATGGATATAAAATATAATTATTAAATACAATAAAAACAAAAACAAGCATTGTAACAGGTCTCCAGTTTGCTGCCAGACCGCCAGCTTTTGCTTCTGCGACAATTACATTGGACTGCATTTCTTTTACTTTACCGGCTAAAATTTGAGATTGCATTTCCATTTGGACTAACATTTTTTCAACATCAGCTTTATCTTCTGGCGACATCTCACCAGTAAATGCTTGTCTAATTTTAATCGCAAGGTCACCAACCCCTGTTGCAATTGCCCCTATACCAGCACCACCTAATTTTGCTAATAGTCCACCAATCATGACTCTATACTCCCTATTTAAGGTTAACTGAATTCTAATTTATTGTTGGAAGATAGAAAAAAAGGGAAGAGGTACCAAAACCCCTTCCCTTTATACTCTGACTATATTATAATGATAAGATCCGTGAAAGACCATTATAACTTGCTATCCTTTTTTATCGCACTCGCACTACGAATGCACTAGGCTACACCAGTCATAGCGTATCAATCCAAAGGAGGTAAGTAGGAAAACCTAACCTTTTTTACTATACACCTAAAGATTCTCGAGACTTACGTATCGATGTAATTATTTATCTCCATCACAAGGAAAGCAGATGATGTTTACTGTTAGTTATACTCTTTGGTAAGTATAAATTTTGATAAATGTTACACCTGACACTTAATTGACAAAGTATGTCAACACTTAAATGCATTTGGCAATCGATATAAGCTACACTTGTGACAATAGTAGCATAATGCACCAATGAAAGAGATGTATAAACCTACATAATAGGGATTTATTAATATTATGTTTCCTCTTTTTCCGTAATCTTTACTTCAGATTCTCCAAAATTGAGATCATCAAAAGAGATGCTAGTTGGGGAAAGTGTATCATTCCTATCTGGCATATCTGCTCTGAAAGGAGGAGTATTCCGTTGAGCATAGTATTCAAAACCTTGAGCTTCAATTCTACTCTGAAAATTCTTAGCCTGTTCATTCATTGAACCAGAGATTTTGGTTATATGATGTTTCTTACACCATTCAATAAGATGATCAAAAACATCTCCCATAGAACCCTTAAGACAACGATAATGAAGTAGAAAAATATCTTCCAAATAAAGAACCTTAATCATTCCAGTAGTAGGCGGTAGTTCATTCTCTTTGTTTTCCTTTACAATCTTTTTAAAATCTGCTGATGATAAATCTTCATATTGCTCATAACTTGTCCAAGTATCGTAGTACCACTTGAGTCGGGTAGTAAAATAACCATAAATAGCTGTGCTAGATTCCCAAATATAACTAGGGCTAGCTTTGACATTTATTTTAATGAAATCGTCATCTGAATCATCATAGACCCACTGTTCAATATACTTACATCTATGAAGATCTCCAGCATTCATTGGATGACTAATTACATCTGTATCATTTTCTTTCTTATGAATTGTATAGAGGTTCTTTGAATCATCAAATGAGTTATATTTAGCCCAATTCTTCTCATACCCTACCATATGAATTGGTTTTTTAATTACACTCGGTGTCATTTCAGC
>Ga0307987_1000340_pt1 | contig 28000 bp, 26 predicted proteins | sample EllFjometagen181_FD_203157 | JGI IMG/M metagenome (GOLD analysis project Ga0307987, IMG submission 203157) | Marine microbial communities from Ellis Fjord, Antarctic Ocean - #181 | ecosystem: Environmental > Aquatic > Marine > Unclassified | place: Southern Ocean | collected 2014-10-08 | reverse complement strand
CGGACCCGGTCTACGGGCTCGGGACCATCACCGGACCCACCACCCAGGTGTCCCTCACCCAGATCCGGGTGCCGTCGAACCTCGAGGCCTACTTTCCCCCCGACGTGAACGTGATCCCCGAGACCGATAACGGCGTGCACAACGACGCGGTGCTCACCGAGGCCATGTTTGGACAGGCCGCCCACATGTTCGAGTACGGGGAGATCCCCCACCCGTGTGACGGGATGTGTGATCCCGATTGACAGATTTCGAGACCGCGCTTGCCATCTGCGCGGCCTCACGGTTCGAAAGCTCTGTATTCCAACCGACCCACGGAGCCCGCTATGACCCCTCGTGCCATCCTCATCTGGTCCGTCGTCTTCACCGGCTGCGGCCCCAGCGCCTCCGACACGGCGGTGCCGGTGGTGGAGACCGAGTGGTCCTACACCGTGGTCGATTCGGATCAGGCCGACTGCTACAGCGCCACGGGGACAATGGACTGTCCCTCGGTCGGTGAGGACTTCGACGGCCAGGATGCCCAGTACCTGCGCTATACCCCCAGCTACGACAGCGATGGCGAGATCGTAGTGGACAACATGACGGGGCTGGTGTGGCAGTGGGAGCAGATCGACGACGTGGTCTACTCGGACGCTGAGTCGTACTGCGAAGACCTGGAGCTGGGCGGTATCAGCTCCTGGCGGGTGCCCACCGTCAAGGAAGCCTACTCCCTGATCCTGTTCGACGGGGTCACCGGCTCGGGGGAGCTGACGAGCTCGAGCGCGCCGGACGACGCCGTGCCCTACATCGACAACGACGCCTTCGACTTCACCTATGGCACGCCGCGCTATATCGACGTCCAGTTCATCACCTCGAACATCTACGTCGGCGACGGCTACGGGAGCAACGACGGCACCGTGGCGGGGGAAGAGTGCTTCTTCGGTACCAACCTCGCGGACGGCCGCATCAAGTGCTACCCGACCAACGAGATGGGGAGCTACCAGCTGCGCTGCGTGACCGGCAACGAGGACTACGGCCTCAACGACCTCGAGGACCTGGGGGACGGCACCATCGCTGACAACGCCACGGGCCTGCAGTGGATGGCCAGCGACAGCGGCGGGCTGGGCGCGGGCAGCGAGGGTGACGGCACCCTGGACTGGGGCGAAGCCCTGGCCCACTGCGAGGATCTGGACAGCGCCGGCTACACCGACTGGCGCCTGCCGGACGCCAAGGAATTGCAGAGCATCGTGGACTACCGCCGCTCCCCGGACACCACCGACTCGGCCGCCATCGACGCCCTGTTCGACGCCACCGTGATCACGGGCGAGGACGGCTACGACAACTACGGCTTCTACTGGACCGGCACTACCCACCTGGACGGTATCGACTTGGGCGCCGCTGGTGTCTACGTCTCCTTCGGCGAGGGCCTCGGCTACATGTCCATGACGCCGGACGAGCCTGAGAACTACCTCGACGTGCACGGCGCCGGCGCCCAGCGCAGCGACCCCAAGTCTGGGGACCGGGACGACTATCCCCAGACCTTTGGTCCCCAGGGCGACGTCCTGCGCGTCTACAACATGGCTCGCTGCGTGCGCGACCTGGAGTAGCAAGAGGCGGTACATTGGGGGCCGAGAGGTCCCCATGCTGCGTACGCTCCCCCTACTGCTGATCGCCTCCTTCTCCATCGGCTGCCAATGCACCACGGCGCTCGACGTGCTGTCCGACACCAGCCCGTCGGACAGCGACCTCGTGGACAGCGAAGGCCCGCTCGAAGACACCGCGCCCGTTCGATACCACGCGGACGACTACTTCGAGCCCGATGTGCACGGGCTCGAGGCCAAGCTGGCCACCCTGGTCTGCGTCAGCTGCCACGGCGAAGACCTGATGGGAATGGGCAGGGCTGCCAGCTGCGACAGCTGCCACCCCGACGGCTGGCGCCAGGACTGCGTCTTCTGCCACGGGGGCATCGCCGACCAGACCGGGGCCCCCCCGCTGCACATCTCAGGTGCCGCCGACGGCCCGGACGCCAGCTTCATCCCCCACCAGGCTCATGTGGTGGACACGGACACCCACGTCGCGTTCGGCTGCGTGCAGTGCCACGCGGTGCCCCTCGATGTGCTGAGCCAAGGGCACCTCTTCTTGGGGGACGCCAGCCCCGCTCGCGCTGAGACGGACTTCTCCGGCGGCATCGACAGCACCGTGGGCTGGGACGACTCCCGCACCTGCGTGTCCAGCTGGTGCCACGGCGACGGCCAGGGGGCCACAGGTCGGGTGGAGCACAGCGACGAAGTGGCGGACTGTGCCGCTTGCCACGAGTCCACCGACAGCGGCAGCGGCGGCTGGCTCCGGATGACGGGCGAACACGATGAACACCTGGACCGTGGGCTCTCCTGCAGCCACTGCCATGGAGACGTGGCGGGCGAGGGCGACGCCATCATCGGCCTGTCCCTGCACGTCAACGGCGAGAACGACATCGCCATCGGCGACACCTGGGTGAGCTGGGAGGGCGGCAGCTGCGATGGGCTCTGCCACACCGACGGCTTCTGGTACTGGCACTGGTCCAGCGGCTGGGAGTAGGCGCGGTAGCGCCCGCGGGCTGATGGGCGGGGAAGTGTTGTCGACACCGACCAGAACAGGGGCCACTCTCGGATAGTTCGATGAGCTGTCCAGCCCTGGGAACAGGGCTGCGGGAGCAGGCCTGCGCCGCCCATCAGGCGGCGAAGATGGGGGGGAGAGGCAGTGTCTGCCTCGGACAGGGGGGGAAGAATCTGTCTTCTCCCCAAAAAATGGGCGACGTCATTTCTGCCGACAACTGTCGGCGGAAATGATCGGTGACGTGTTGTCACCAATCGTCGCGGCGTGCCGCCGCTCTGTGCTCACGGTTCTCAAGGGCTGTGAGACACGGAGCAATCATGAACAGAACCGCCCGCATCGCCATCTTCCTCATGCTTCCTGGCTACAGTTGGGCCGCCTCGCCTGTGGACCTGGAGCCCTCTCTCGCCGATCTTGGCGATCTGGCCGAGCGTTATCCTCAGGATCCTGGGCTGGCGCTGCGCTGTGCTTGGGTTGCCACCGAGGATGGTGATCACGCCGCTGCGGTGACGTGGTACGAGCGGGCACTCGAGGCCAACGCGGACCACTACGAGGCCCGTCTGGGCTTGGCGTGGGCGCGCTGGAACCTGGGCGAAGACACCCAGGCTGCGTTCCGGGTCCTGGTGGACGAGCGTCCTGGAGAACGCCGCGCCTTGGATGGCCTCGAGGCCAGCCGCTACGGTCGCAGTGGGATGCAGTCGAGCGTGGGCGCCACTGTCTCGCTGTACCCCGGTGACCCCGGTCGGCTTCACGGAGAGGGACTGGCTGCGGGTGTGTCGGGCTGGCGCGGCAGCCTGGTGGGCGGGGCCAGCTACCGCGGCACGCGCTTCGTGGTCCTCGATCCTGCTGGTGGCGAGGCGCTGCAGCCTGGTCAGCCCCCCACGATGGGTGGGGAGACCCTCAGCTCCGCTCAGCACGAGGCTTGGGCCTGGGGCGGCCTGGCCCGGGCCCGCTGGGGTACCACCCTGCACGCCGCGGGAATCATGGACGGCAGCGATGACGGCGGCAATGCCCTGGTGCTCGGCGCTATGGCCCGCGTGGGTACACCCTTGGGTCCCCACCTGCTGACCGAGCTCTCAACGAGCCTGTACGGGGATCTCACGCTGCACCGCGTCGGTCTGAGCTGGAGCCAGCCCGTGGGCCCTCTGACCCTCACCCCCATCGCCGCGGTGCAGCTGGCGGGCGACTCACCCTATGTGTCGGCGGGTCTCGAGCTGGGCCGCGAAGGCGAGCGCTTGGATGTCCGCCTCGGCGGCAAGCTGGGCCGTGAGCAGCGTCCGGCGCTGTTGGGCAGCGCCTTGGTCTACAACCTGCCCGGCACCATCACTGGGGGCACGTGGGCGGGGGCCAGCCTGGATCTGGACAGCCCCTGGACCCCTTCTCTCACCACCGAGCTGTTTCGCCTGCAGGCGGATGACGAGGCTCTGCCCGTCTCGGACTTCTGGGTGCTCACTTCTCAGCTGGGCCTCACCCGTAGCTTCTGAACCCTCACTCCCACAGGAGTCACCATGCACAGCCAACCTCGCCTCCGTGATCTCGCCATCAGCGACTCGGGCATGGTCTTCGACGCCTGCACCGGCGCCATGTTCACCATCAACGCCACCGGGCGTGCCATCGTCGAGGGCTTGAAGATCGGCGTCGGCCGGGCCGCCATGGTGGCCAAGCTTCGGGACGGCTTCGAGCTGTCCCCCGACGACGACCCCGCCCGCGACCTGGATGAGTTCCTGCTGCTGCTTCGCAAGGCCACGCTCATCGCCCACGACTTCGTGCTGGAGGACTGATCCATGGACCCCCGTCTCGCAACCATCGCTGTCACCGCGTTGAACGCCACCGACAATCCCGGCCCGGGCATCTCCGTCATTCGAGCGCTGCGGGAGGCCCCCGGGTTCCGCGGCTGCCTGGTGGGCCTAGCCTACGACACCATGGACCCTGGCGCCTACGCCGGTGACATCGTCGACGACGTCTTCTTGCTGCCCTACCCCAGCCAGGGGCGTGAAGCCCTGCTGCAGCGCATCCGCTACATCCACGGGCGGGTGGGACTGGACGTCATCATCCCGACCCTGGACTCGGAGCTCGACGCCTTCATCGACATCGAGGACGAGCTGGCGGCCATGGGCATCGGCGTGTTCCTGCCCGACAAGGAGCACCTGCAGGTGCGCTCGAAGGCGAGGCTGGCCAGGCTCGGTGACGAGGCCGACATCGCCGTGCCCCCCACCCGGATGATCTCGGATGTGGCCGAGCTGTATCGCCTGCACCAGGAGATCCCCTTCCCGGTGTTCATGAAGGGCCAGTACTACGGCGCCCACTTGGCGCGCTCTGTGGACGAAGCCGTGGCGGCCTTCCACAACATCGTGGCCCAGTGGGGTGTGCCGGTCATCGCCCAGTCCATGGTGCGGGGCGAGGAGTACGACGTGGTCGCCGTGGGCGACGGCCGGGGCGGCCTGGTCGGTGCGGTGCCCATGAAGAAGATCAGCCTGACCGACAAGGGCAAGGGCTGGGCCGGAGTGGCCATCAAGGACCCAGCGCTCATCGAGCTGACCCAGCGCTTCATGGCCGCCACCCGCTGGCGCGGACCCTGTGAGGTGGAGGTGATGAAGGACGAGCAGGGGCGCTACCACCTGCTCGAGATCAATCCGCGCTTCCCCGCATGGACCTTCCTGTGCGCCGGCGCCGGCATGAACCTGCCCTGGGCTGTGGCGCTGCTCGCCATGGGCATCCCCGTGGCTCCCATGCACGAGTACCGCGTGGGCACCATGTTCGTTCGTATCTCCATCGACCAGATCGCCGACATCTCTCAGCTCCAGCAGCTGTCCGCCACTGGGGAGCTGATCGGTAGCCCCACCCTCACTCTCGCCGCCCAGGAGGCCTGACATGTCCGCCATGCCCTACGAACGCCCGGTGCTCATCCGTCACCAACCTGGCCTGATGAACAAGTTCGGCCGCGTGCGCGCCATGGAGCCGCAGACCCACATCGAAGGCGTGGCCGTGAACGATCTGGTGGCCCAATACGGCTCACCGCTGTTCGTCTTCTCGGAGCGACTGATACAGGATCGATACAGGGAGCTGCGGGATGCCTTCGCCCTGCGCTGGCCGCGGGTGCGGCTCGCGTGGTCGTACAAGACCAACTACCTCGACACGGTCTGCACCCTGTTCCACCGCGAGGGCGCCTGGGCCGAGGTGGTGTCGGAGTTCGAGTACGACAAGGCCATGCGCATGGGCGTGCCCCCCGATCACGTGCACTTCAACGGCCCGTGCAAGTCTCGGGCGGTGCTGGAGCGCGCGCTGCCCGCGGGCACCATCGTGCACATCGACCACTTCGACGAGCTCGCCTTGTGTGAGGAGGTGGCTCAGGCCACCGGTTGTCGTCCCAAGGTGGCTATCCGGGTGAGCCTGGCCGCCGAGGGTACGCCGGCCTGGAGCCGCTTCGGCTTCAACCTGGACAATGGCCAGGCCATGGACGCTGCGCGCCGCATCCTGGCGGGAGACCGTCTGGAGCTGGCGGGCCTGCACACCCACATGGGCACCTTCATCACAGAACCGGGGGCCTACCGAGACGCTGCCCGCAAGCTTGCGGCCATGGCCAACGAGCTTCGCGAGCGCTTCGGCGTGGTGTTGGAGTTCCTGGATCTCGGCGGCGGTCTGGCGTCCCACAACACGCTCAAGGCCCAGTACTTGCCGGGAGACCAGGCCGCCCCCAGCTTCCGCGCCTACGCCGACGCGGTGCTCGAAGGCCTGGCCGACCTGGACGCTCCCCCCAGCGAACTGCCCACCTTGGTGCTCGAGAGCGGCCGTGCGCTCATCGACGATGCCGGCAGCCTGGTGTCCACGGTGATCGCCAACAAGCGCCTGCCCGATGGTCGGCGGGATCTGGTGGTGGACGCTGGGGTGAACATCCTGTTCACGGCCTTCTGGTACAAGCACGACCTGGTCCCCGCCCAGGAGTTCCGCGACACCCTCGAGCCCACGGTGGTGCACGGCCCCCTGTGTATGAACATCGACGTGGTGCGGGACACCCTGCTGTTCCCGCCCATGCGCGTGGGCGAGCGCGTGGTGTTCCGCAACGTGGGCGCCTACAACGTGACCCAGTGGATGCAGTTCATCACCTACCGCCCGGCGGTGGTGTTGGTGGGGCGGGATGGGCGTCACGGCCTGATGCGTCGAGCCGAGGACCTGCAGGCGGTGGTGGCGTTGGAGGAGGTGCCGGAATGGGTGCGATAGCTTCTGTGCTGAATCTGGGGGCGGGGTTCATGTCCGGTCGCCTGTCGGGAGTGCGTGTGCGGGAGGACGTGAAGTCCTCCCCGACAATCCTGCTCGACGTGCTTCTTCTGAGCTACTCGCAGCTGCTGTTCTCCCGCTCCCGCTGGGTGGGGGTGCTGATGCTGGCTGCCACCCTGGTGGTGCCGCGCATGTTCTTGGCCGGTGCCGGGGCGGTGCTCCTGGCGGCTCTGGTGGCCCGCAGCCTGCAGCTGGCACCCGAGGGCATCCGCAGCGGGCTGTACGGCTACAACGCGCTGCTGGTGGGTCTGGGCTGCGCCGCGCTGCTGGAGCCGGGCCTGCCCGCCCTGGGCTTAGGGCTGGCCGGTGTGGTCGCCACCGTGCTCATCTCGGCGGCGCTGACCAGCACCCTGAGTGCTCGCTGGGGCTTGCCTGTGCTCACTCTGCCCTTCGTGCTCACCAGCTGGGTGTTGCTGGTGGCGGCACCCACCCTCGGTGTCGGGCTGCAGGCGTTCCCGGGCGTGATGGCGCCTGCGCCGCCTTGGGTTCCAGTGATGCTCGAGCACGGCCTGCGAGCCCTCGGTACCCTGCTGTTCTTGCCCCACCCCGTCGCTGGCCTGGCGCTGCTCGTGGCGCTGGTGCTGTCCAGCCGCATCGGCGCGGGCCTGGCGCTGCTGGCCTTCGTGGCCGCCTGGGCTATCGGTTCGGCCATTCCCGGGGCCCAGCCCCTGCTGATCTGGATGTTGGCCCTGAACATGGCGTTTGTTGCCATCGCCCTAGGGGGCATCTGGTTCGTACCGGGGCTGTCTTCCCTAGCTCTGGCGGGCACCGGCGCGGCCCTCACGGCGCTTGTCTCGGTGGCCGGCAACGGCGCGCTGGGGGGGCTGGGCCTGCTGGTGCTGCCCTTGAACCTCACCATCGTGTTGGTGCTGTGCGCTATGCGCCAGCGTGTGCGCGACGGCTCGCCCAAGGCGGTGGACTTCGTGCCGGGCACCCCGGAAGAGAACCTCGCCTACTTCCGCACGCGGCTCGCCCGCTTCGGGGCCACCTACCTGCAGCGTTTCCGCGCGCCCTACCTGGGGGTCTGGACCTGCACCCAAGGTGTCGATGGAGCGCACACCCACCAAGGACTGTGGCGCCACGGCCTGGACTTCGAGGTGCTGGGGGCCGATGGCCGCAAACACCGCGGTCGCGGCGAACGACCTCAGGACTACCTCTGCTGGCACCTGCCGGTGCTGGCCACCGCCGACGGTGTGGTGGTGGAGGTGGTGGACGGCCTGGTGGACAGCCAGGTGGGCGAGCCGGATCTGGACGAGCGCTGGGGCAATGTGGTGGTGCTGCAGCACGCCCCCGGCTTGTTCTCACTGGTGGCGCACCTGGCCCGCGGCACCGTGAAGGTGCGTCCGGGTCAGCGGGTGAAGCAGGGTGAGACCCTGGGGCTGTGTGGCAGCTCTGGGCGCTCCCCAGTGCCCCACCTGCACTTCCAGCTCCAGGCGACCCTCCGGGTGGGTTCGCCCACCATCCCCGCCGAACTGCACGACGTTATCGGTGTCGAGGAGAGTGGAGAGCACCTGTTCGGCGCCTGCGTGCCCGAAGAGGGGCAGCGGCTGCGAAACGCCGATGCCGATCCGGGTCTGGCGGCCATGCTGCGCTTCGAGCCAGGGGAGGCCATCACACTGTGGCACGACCGTGGAGACAACAGCCGGATCGAGCGCATCGTGCCCGAGGTGGACCTGCTGGGAGCCCAGTTGCTGCGCTCCGAGGGTCTCGGCGCCAGCCTGGTCTTCACCCGCCTGGACGGGGTCTTCACCACCTACGAGGTGCTGGGGAGTGCCGACTCGGGTCTGCACTTGATCCGCGCCGCGCTGCCCCGCGTCCCCCTCGAGGCGGGCGAGCGCCTGACCTGGTCCGATGTGGTACCGGCCTCGCCGCTGCTGTCGTGGTTCCACGCCCCTGGGGCACGGCTGCGCGCCGGCCTGACCGCCCATGGCGGCTGCGAGCTGGACTACCGCGTGCTGACCCGGGGAGATGCCCTCGAGATCCGCGGTGTCAGCCGAGCCGTGAATGGGGACCAACCCCTGCTGCGCACCCGCGCCGTGCTGCGGCGGGGCGTAGGCCTACAGTCCATCGAGGTCAGCTGCTGCGGTCGGACCCGTCGTTTGCTTCGCTACACCTCCCACGCCACCCCTCAGGAGCCGACATGAACCTGTGCGCACTCTCCCTCGCTGTCCTGCTGCTGTCCGCGGCTGTGACCCCGGCCCATGCCGCTGGCACCGGCGAGACCTGGCAGCGAACCTACGAGCTCGAAGCCTTGGGTAGCTACGAAGACGCCTCGAGCCTGCTGTACTCGGTGCCCCGTGGCGAGCGAGGCTACACCTGGGAGCTGCGGCGGGGCTGGCTGCACTACCTCGAGGGTGATCTCTCCGCGTCTGTCGAGGCCTACCAGGCGGCGGTCCGCTTCGAGCCACTGGCCGTGGAGCCCCGCCAGGGCCTGCTGCTGCCCCTACTGGCGGATCGTCGCTGGGTGGACGCGGTCACCGCGGCCCACGGCGTGCTGGCCATCGACGCGGACAACAGCCTGGCTTCGGGGCGCCTGGCCTGGGCTCAGTACAACCTGGGCCGCTACGCCGAGGCTGAGGACTCCTACCGGCAGGCGCTCGCAGCGTACCCATCGGATGTGGACCTGCGCGCGGGTCTGGGTTGGTCGCAGCTGCAGCAGGGGCGAAGCGACGAAGCTCGGGCCGCTTTCGATGCAGTGCTGGCCATCGCCCCCGCCCATGCGTCCGCAGGGGAGGGGCAGCTGGCCTCGCAGGGGCTGTCCACCAGCGGTGACTAGGAGCCTGTGGGGCATTCCGAATCTGCTCCGGCCCGCGATCCGCACACCCGGGCTCGCCCTGGTCGGCAGTGATGAGCTCGACGTGCTGAAAGCACGCCTTCGACCACCACCACCACCCAGAACATGCCCAGGCGCACGCCTCACGGCCCTCGCGACGATCCGGAACCGGCGTCACAGATCCTTGCCTTCGCAAGGCCTGCGCCGCCTATGCCCCACACGCTCCTAGATCTGCCCCATCACCGCGCGGATCTCCATCAGGTCCGCGTCGCCGGGATTGAGACCCTCGGCGTACTGCTGGGCGTCGGACCAGCGCGTGTGGGCTCGGGTCCAGCCCTGGTCACCGTTGCCGCCCTGCTTGGCCTTCAGGGCCAGGGCGTATTGGTAGACGGCCTCGCCCTTCCACAGCTGGTCCACGCGGCCCTCGCCCAGCTCGCTCCAGGGCAGGGTCAGCTCGGCCGAGCGCTGCTCGAAGCTCGTGGCGTCCTGCCACTCCACCACCACGGTGATCTCCGCGTCGTCCAGGATGCTGGGGGCGCAGGCGCTGAGGTGCTCCTGGAAGATCATGGTGTCGTTGGGGGCCAGGTGCTGAGGCTCGATCTCGTCCTGCTCGGTGCTGTATTCCTCGCCGGAGAAGGCGGTCATGCGCACGCCTGGCGGTAGGTCCATGCGCACCTGTACGTTGCGTGCGGCGACCTCCATCACCTCGAGGAAGCCCGTGCCCAGCATCGCCCACGCCTCTTCTTCGTCGCCGATGAACAGGGCAGCTCCTCGGCCCAGATCGGTGACCGTGTCCATCAGGAGTTCGTTGTAGCTGGTGGTCGTGCCCACCCCGATGCCAGCCATGTAGATGCCCTCCTTGTCCTGGTGGGCGGCGGCCTTGGCGATGATCTCCTCGTCGGTGACACCCACATTGGCGCCGCCGTCACTGATGAGGACCACGCGGTTGATGCGGTCGGGGCTGTAGGCGGCCTCGGCCAGCTGATAGGCCGCTACCAGGCCTTCGTGCAGGTCGGTGGATCCGTTGGCGTCGATGCGCTCGATGGCTTGCACCAGGATGGGGTCGTCGGGACCGGTGATGTTGTGGTTGCTCAGGATGGTGCTCTGGCTGCTGCTCCACGTGACCATGGAGACGATGTCGCCTTCGCGAAGCTGACTGGCGATGGCCAGGCAGCTGGCCCGCAGCATCTCGATGGGCTGGCCGCCCATGGAGCCCGAGGTGTCCAGGGAGAAGGTGATGCTCACCGGGTCCCGGGTGTTGCGGCTCTGGGCGCGTGCGGCCAGACCGATCTGCATCAGCCAGTCGCCTTCATCGCCAGCGGGATCGGGGATGGCGGTGACGTGGATGGCCAGGTCGTCGTCGGCAGGGCGCTCGAGCGCGAAGTGGTAGTAGTTGAGGAACTCCCAGCTGCGGATGGGCACCCAGCTCAGGTAGCTCCAGTCGTCCAGCACCGCCTCGCGGGCCAGCACCGGCGAGACCATGGAGTTCGAGTCGTCCGGTGAGATGAACAGGGAGACGGGCTCCACCTCGTCGCAGCTCTCGCCGCCGGTGTCTGTGGGCTCTTCGGCTTCGGGGACGGGCTGTGAATCGTCGTAGCCGTCGCTGAGGTCTTTGATGCCGCCACCGTCTTCGTACACTTGGTATTCGGAGCAGGCGGACAGGATGAACAGGGGTAGGATGGCGCGACCGCGCATGGCAGACTCCAGGGGGACCCAGGGATGTGGCGCACTGACCTTTCGCGCTGGCAGTGCGGCCGCGGTCGCTAAACGATCACTCCCCAGGTTCTGGGCCGGTCATCGGGCGCATGGCCTCGAGCTCTGCGAGCAACTCCTTGGCCTCGCTGTCGTGTGGGTAGTTTTCCATGGAGCGGCGCAGCAGGCCTTCGGCCTCGTCGTAGCGGCCCTCGTCCATGTAGATGCGGGCCAGCCCGTTGAACTTCTTGTACTCGATGTCCGGGTTGATCGCGATGGCCTGCTCGAAGTGCGTCTTGGCCTTCTCGGTCTCTCCCTTGCGCAGGTAGACCATGCCCAGACCCTCGTGGGGACAGGTATACGTGGTTGGAGCCAGGTCCTTTGCGTGCTCGAAGCGTTCCTGGGCCGCGGTCGTGTCGCCCCGATTGAGGGCCACCAGACCCAGCTCGGCGATGGCGTACATGTTCTCGGGCTCGATCTCCAGTACCCGGAGCAGCATCGCCTCCGCCTGCGCCAGCTCACCCTGTGCGTTGTGAGCGTTGGCCCGGCCGATGAGTGCGAACCGATCCGACGGCTGCAGGCGCAACACCTTGTCGAAGTACTCCGCCGCGGTGCTGTGGCGACCCTGGTTGGCGTGCACCCACCCCATGCCCAGGTGGGCGAGCTTGTAGAGCAGCCAGGACCATCCTGCCGGGTCCATCTCGAGGGCCCCCTCCCGCTCGTACTGGGACACGAAGCCAAGGTGGGACGAGAGCAGGCGCTGCGCACCAGCGTAGTCCTTGCGGGCGATGGCCAGGTGGGCCTGGGCGATGGCGACCGCGGCGGGATCGCGGCCATAATGGGCTGCGCGGTCGATGGCGGCCTCGGCCTTGGGGTAGTCGGCCTGCATGAGGGCGACCATCGCGAGCATGACCTCGTGGCTGGAGTTCTGCTCCGCGCTGGCTGCTCGCTCTGCGAAGGCCTGGGCTTCGTCGAATGCGTAACGATCGAAGGCCCGAACCGCTGCGTCGAATACCGCCTCCGCGGGGACGGTCGCATCCGTCTGCTCACCCGCTGCGATCGCCTGGTCGATCTGGGCGAGCAACTTGGCGTAGTCCGGGTTGTTGTCCAGGGTGATGGCTCTGTCGGCGTAGACCCTGGCCTGCTGAAGGTCGCCGGTCCAGAACAGGTACTGGGCCGCCCGGTGTTGCGCGCCGGGCTTGTCGGCTTCGACCCGGGCGGCTTCGAGGAACATCTCCGCTCCCTGTTCGTCTCGGCCCTCGCTGCGGTACAGCTGCCCCAGCGCGACGTAGGGACAGGCGGCGAACTCCTGGCGGCCCTCGTCCTGCCGCAGGCTCTCCATGATCTCCACGGATTCCTGGAGCAGGGCCTCGGCGTGCTCGTACTCACCCACGCGGATGTACGCGCGACCCAGCTTGTCGAGGATGACCATCATCGCTTCGGGCTCGTCGCGTTCGCGGTGGCGATCGGCCACGCCTTCGAGCACGGTGATGGATTCGTGGAAGTGGCCGTTCTGCATCAGTGCGGTGCCGAGGTTCAGCTGGATGCCGTGATCGTCCGGTTGGCTCGCGGCGATCTTGCGATAGGCATCCAGGGCCTTGTCGTGCTCTCCAATCTGCTCGTAGTACCAGCCCATGCCCTGCAGGGCGCCCTGGTTGTTTGGCTCGCAGGCCAGCGCGACCTCGAAGCTCTGCAGTGCCGTGGGGGAAGGCTTCGAGTCGGCCTGACCCCGCTCCGCTTCGTAGCGCCAGCGGTCCACGGTGAGCTGTCCCTGGGCGATCAGCGCTTGGACGTTGCACGGCTGCTGAGAGATGAGCTGCGCCAGGGCTGCGTCTGCGGTTTCGAAGACGCTGGGATCGGAGCTGGCCCGGGCCTGGATGCCTGCCTGGCGGACCTGCTCGGTGGGGCTGATGGTCCAGCCGTGGTCGAGACGGGGTGGAGGAGGCTCGTTGTTGCACGAGACCAGCCCCAGAGCCAGGATGAGGGGGTGCTTCATTGGACGAGCATATCGCGGGCAGGGGATGACCCACCAGCGCGATAGGTTCCATGACAGGAGGCCCCATGCGCCACGTCCTCGCCCTGTCCTGCCTCACTGCATTGTCCTGGTCACCCGGGGTCATGGCCCTCGATCTCCCCGCTTTCGAGGCCGGTCAGCGCATCTACCTGGTACCTCAGGACCAACGCTTCCCCACCCAAGCCCTGCGTGGTGCGGTGGATGAGGTGGAGTACCCGGTCTACGTGGCCATCTTCGAGCGGGTCATCGAGGGCGGCATCGAGCCTGGTCACGAGTCTGAGACCCAAGACGCCATCGAAGCGCTTTGGGCCGAGTGGCGCACGGCGGCGGGGTTGCTCGAGGCTACGGCACCCGGGGGCTACGACGGCGTCGAGGGCTCGCTGGTGCTGCTGGCCATGGATGACCGCGAGGTGCGCGTGGTCACCGGTTCCCGCTGGGACTCCGAGCTGGGCCTGCACAATGACGCCTTGTTGCCCATCATCGACCAACACTTCATGCCCAAGGCCCAGGCCGGGGACTACGACGGCGGCTTGGCCGCCCTGGTGCTGGGGCTGGATGGCCACATCACCGGCGAGCTGAGCCGGCGCGAGGCCCAGGCCGTGGCTGAAGCCGAGCGAGCCGCCGAGGCCGAGCGTGCCGCCGCTCAGGCGCAGCTGGACCGCGCGGCGGCGGCCAAGGAGCGAGCGGAGACCCGGGCGGCCATCGGGCGCTGGCTGCGCTGGGCGGGCGTTGTCTTGCTGCTGATGCTGATCGCGGGCGTCGTGGGCTTCCTCCGCCTGGCGGCCATCGGCGCGCGTCGTCGCTTCGACACCGTCGCGGACGAGCTGCTGGCCAAGCTCGAGGCCGCCGATGGCAGCTTCGCCGACTTCCGCATTGACGTGGAGCTTCGGGATCGTATCGTGGACCTGCGCCTCAAGGGGCCCGTGACCACCGCGCTGTACGGGGATGTCACCCGAAACCTCGACGAGATCCAGGCGGGGCTCGAGGGGCTGCGTCGTCACGTGGACGAGTGTCGGAAAACCGCGGGCGCTGATGCTGGGTTCTTCTCCCAGGCCCTGTGGGCCGCGTCCCGGGAGCGCCTCGAGGGTCAGCTGGTGATCCGCACTGAGCAGACCCGGGATCGCCTGTTCCCGGCGCCCGACCAGGCCCTCGAGGTGGAACCCGAGCTCTTCATCCAAGGTCTCGAAGACCGCTTCATCACGGCCAAGAAGGGCTGGAAGCGCTTGCTGGACGCGGTGGAGGCCTCCCTGCACAAGTCCAGCACCGACCTCCCGCGGGACGACCTCGAGGCCATGCTGGCCAAGCTCGATCAGGCCGGGCTGCCGGCGGTGTGGATCGATGGTCACCCCCTGCTCGAGGACCCCGAGGCCTGCTGGGGTGAGCTGGACACCCTGCGCCGTGAGGACCCGGTGGTCTATCTCGAGGCCCTCGAGGACCACGTCGAGCTGGACGACGATCTCGAGGCCATGGTGGACGAGCTCATCGCCGGGCTGGCCCACGGCGCCAGCCTGCGGGCGGCTGCCGACGACCCCTCGGTGGCCGGTCTCGACACCGTGATCGACGACCCCGAGCGCGACCCGGCGCCCATGGTCGTTCAGGCGGACGCGCTGCTGGAGAAGCTGCAGGACATCGCCTTCGCACGCCAGGAGCCCGATCTCGACACCTTCGCCCAGACCCTCGATGCCCTCGAGGATGCGACCGAAGAGCTGGTGGATCGCAAACGTAGTTTGCTGGCATCGGTGCAGCGCGCCCCTGGGCTCGTCGGCCAGGCCAACGAGCGGCTCGAGCAGCTCGAGGAACGCTTCGCTGCGGGTCGGCAGCGGGCTGTGGACCTGGCCGGGGAGCACAGCGCCAAGTCCTTGGCGGATGCTTGGGCTGAGGTGGGCGAGGCCCAACATGATCTCGAGCAGATGCGACAGCTGGTGGGCTCGTCCCGCGCACAGCTCGAGGTGCGCCGCCACGTGGCCGCGGAAGCCAGCGCCGAACGCGCCTTGGTGGAGCATGGTGAGGCGGTGCAGGATCTCAGTGAGCTGGTCGCCGTGCTCGACGAACTGGAGCGCGCCAAGGGCGAGGCCGAGGCACTGTTCGCCGCCCTGAAGGCCAAGCGGCAGGCCAGCCGGACCCAGCTCGGGGACTTCGGTGGCTTCGGCGGTGAAGACCGCCTGCACGACGGTGACGCGCTGCGTCGCTCCCTCGAAGCGGACTGGCGGGTGGGTGTGCCGGTCGACTGGCGGGTGCGCCAGGAACGCGCCCGTGGTGTGCTGACGGCCTGGGGTGCCGGTGTGGCTGCCGCCCGCGTGGCCCACCGCGCGGAGCTGGCCCGCCTCGAGGCCCGTCGCCTGGCCGAGGAGCGCCAGCGTCGTGAGGAAGCACGCCGACGCCGGGAGGCCGAACGCGCGACACAGCAGGCCCGCCAGCGGCAGCGGCGCAAGTCCAGCAGCTCCAGCGGTGGTCGGTCCAGCTTCGGCAGCTTCGGCAGCTCGAGCCGTCGGTCTTCGTCGAGTCGGCGGTCTGGCGGTCGCAAGACCCGCAGCAGCAGCCGCAGCTCAGGCCGCAAGACCCGCAGCCGCAGCCGCAGCCGCAGCGGAGGCCGTAAGTTCTGAGAGTTGTTCGGCGGTGAAAGAACCGTGGCCCCCTGGGCGTTGTCCCAGGCTTGCCTGCTTGGAGATCTCCCATGTTGTTCGCTGCCCTGTTGATCGCGACCGCCGTCCAGGCCGAGTCTTGGTGCGCCTACCCCTTGCACGCCCACGAGTGGGGTGTGGAGGTCTTCCGGGCCGACGGCCACAGGGAGCCCCCTGTGGCTATGCCGACCTGGTTCCACGGTGAGGCCCCGAGCGCGAGCCCAGAGGGCCCGCCCGTCCGCTCGCTGCCGGCCGACTCGGGCATACGCACCCTGCCGGTGGTGCACTTCTACGCCCCCGCCCAGTGGGCCGATGCGGTGCCGCTGGCGGTGGAGGTGGGCTTCAGCCAGGGCCGTGCTGCGGGGTGGTATCCCCAGGCCGACCTGCTGCGCTCCGCAGATCAGGCCAACGGTGGTGCCGCGCGGCGGCAGGTGGCCGTCCTGGAGAAGCAGCGGTCCGAGCGCCAGCCCTTCGGCGGTGGTGGCGGCTATCTGCCAGGCGACCCCACGGCTCAGCTGGTCTGGGATGCCTTGAGCCTCACCGCCGAGCCCCTCTCGTCGCCTCAGGACACGGATGTGGCCTGGGTCCCCACCCTGCGGGGCCTGGACGCCCTGTGGGTCAACCAGGGGTCCGAGAGCGAGCGCTTCCTGTTCTACGAAGCCGACACCCACGAGCGTCCCGCCCTGCGGGTCGGGCGCGGGGAGACCTGGGGTCCCCAGCGCCCCCACTACCTGTTGCACAACGACACGGACCACGACGTCCACAGCGTGCTGGTGCTGGCCGAGGCCGGCACGGTGGGGTTCTATGCGCCCAAGATTCCAGCGGGCAGCAGCGCCGGCTTCCTGCTGACCACGCCCGGACCCGACCATCCTCAGGCCCTGCTGAAGGACGCCCTGGTGGACCACGCTCAGTCCGCCCCTGCCACGGACTACAGCTGGGCGCGCGAAGACTGTGTCATGGGGCGGGACCCGGCCGTCCCCGTGACCGACGCCGAGGACCACCGGCTCTTCGAAGCCGAGGTGGACGCCATCCTGGAGGTCTGGGGAGATCGTTTCTTCGGCCAGGATGACACCGTGATCTTGTATCGAGAGGACACCGACGCTTTGGCTGATCTGATGCCCCTGTCCATCTACACGGACATGTTCCACTACGTGGAGCTGCGTCGCCTGGGCCTGGTGCTCTGGGAGGGGCTCGACCTCCAGGTCATGACCGAGGGTGGCCCATGATCGCGCTGTGGGTGGCTGCGGGGCTGCTGGTGTCACCGACCCAGGCCAAGTCCTGGTGCGCAGCGCCTCTGGTGGTGCACGAGTGGGGGGTGCAGGTGTTCCGTGGACCCGACGCTCAGCCCGTGGACATGGACCTTCCGCCCTGGTTCCACCGCCGCGCCAGCGTGGGCAGCTTCGGCGTCACCCCGGTGCGCAGCCTGCCCGCCGACGGCGGTGAGCGGGAGATCCCGGTGCTGCAGTTCTACGCGTCTCGGCTGTACGGCGATGGCGTACCCGTGGCGGTCGAGCTTGGCCTCATCGACGGGCGACCGTCGGTCTGGTATCCACGAGAAGACCGCCTGCTGCCCGCCCGCCCGGACGGTGATGCAGGTGTGCAGCTCGCTTGGGATGCCCTGAGCCTCACGGTTCAGGCCCGGGTTGAGCCCCAGGCCACCACGCTCCCCTGGATCGGTGAGCTGCGTGAGGTCCCACAGGCCCTGTGGGTCAACCGCGGTGGTCAGTCCGAGCGCTTCCTGTTCTACGAGGCCCAGACCCGCGCCCAGCCCACCGTGCGCATCGAGGGGGATCGCCTGGTCAACGATGGCTCGCGGTCGGTTCACGATCTCATCGTCGTCTCCCGCAGTGGCGACGTGGTGCGGGTGGACCAGCACAGCGTTCTTCCCTCGGACTCCCATGTTGCCCTCGATCTCGAGCCCATGGACGATGCGGCCGCCGCACTGCGACTCTGGCTCGCCGCGGCCTTGGCGGCCGATGAAGGCGTCGAGGCTCTGGATGAGTGGTCCATGGACATGGACGACTGCGTGATGATGCGCGACCCCGCCGTACCTGTCGGCAGATCAGAGGGCCACGGCCTGTACCCAGAGGAGATCGACGCGTTGCTGAACCTGTGGCAGGCGCGCTTCTTCGAGCAGCGGGGCACGGTGCTGCTGTATCGCGAGGATCCGGCGGTGCTGGACGCCGCAGCGCCCCTGTCGGTCTACACCGACATGCATCACTTCGTGCGTATGTCTCGCACGGGCCTGGTGCTGTGGGAAGGGTTGGTCCTCGAGTAGCGTGCGCTATTCTTCGGCTTCGGCCTTGGCTTCGCTCCGCAGCAGGATGCGGCTGACCTTGTCCGGGTACTTGCCCTGCTTTCCCTTGTAGAAGGCGCGGATGGTGTCCATGTCGGCCCGCAGATCGTCGCTGGGGTACAGCAGCTCGCCCAGGCTCGCGCGCTTGGTGGGGTAGTCCAGGAAGCCAAGGCTGATGGGTACGCCGGCTTCCTTGGCCATCCAATAGAAGCCCGACTTCCAGTAGGGGCGATAGCTGCGGGTGCCCGCCGCGGGGACCATCAGCAGCAGGCCGTCGGACTCGGCGAAGCGCTCGGCGGTCTGTTCCACCAGCCCCTGGGGCGCGTCGCGCTCGACGGGGATGCCGTTCAGTGCTCGGATGAACCAGCCCAGGGGGCCCTGGGTGTGGCTGGCCTTGATCAGGAAGTGGAAGCTGACACCCACACTCCAGCCGCACATCAGAGAGTAGACGATGTCCCAGTTGCTGGTGTGGGGCGCTGCGATGAGCACCGCCTTGGAGACAGGGGGCAGCTCGCCCACCAGGCGCCAGCCCGTGAGCAGGCACAGGGCCTTGCCGATCAAGGTCGCCAGGCCGTTGCAGCGGGGGAGGGAAGACACCTGGGTCACGGGGACTCCTTGGTAGCGCTTCCCCTATCCCAGCTCATTGATGGTGCCCCTGAGATCGACCGACCCCTCGAAGGGGGCCTGACTGCGCCCTCGGCCAGGAAGCAGGTGAAGTGTCGTCGCCACCAGGGAGGGGTGCCTTCTTCGGGCCGAGGACAGCAGGCAGGTTCACTCTCACAACCCGGATGGGCGGCCAAGGCTTCCGGGTAGGGATGTCATCGTGTGTCATGGCGTCGGGTGATTTTCCGGACAGGGCGGGACCCGTTAGTCGAAGTTTCTCTGCCCAGGAGCCTCTCATGCCCTTGCCCCCCATGCGCGAGCCCATGTCGGGTCTGCGGTGGCTGAAGAGCACGCTGTTCGCGCTGTGTATCGCTGCGGTGTTGTTCAACGTGCTGCTGTTCGTCAACGGTATCCAGATGTCCAGCTTGTTGGTGCGGCCCTTCTCCCGCGCGGCTTTCCGGCGCATCAACCGCGGCTGCGCGGACTTTTGGTGGGGCCTGTGCGTGGCGGGGGGGCGCTGGTCCCACGGGATCGACGTGGTGTTCACTGGGGATGATGTCCCTGTGGGCGAGAACGCCATGGTGCTGTCCAACCACCAGGCCATGCCCGACATCACCTTCATCATGTTCCTGGCCATCGCCAAGCAGCGCTTGGGGGACATGAAGTTCTTCGTGAAGAAGCAGCTGGCGTGGGCGCCCGGGGTGGGCTGGGGAATGCTGTTTCTGGACTGCATCTTCGTGGCCCGCGACTGGGGCAGCGACGCCGACACGATCCGGCAGACCTTCGCGCGCATCAACGATGGCAAGGTGCCCATCTGGCTCATCTCGTTTTCCGAGGGCACCCGCATGACCGCGGGCAAGCTGGCTGCTGCCCAGGCCTTCGCCAAGGAACGAGGCTTGCGGGAACCCCGCCACGTGCTGGTGCCGCGGCCCAAGGGATTCACAGCGTCCATCGAGGGGCTGCGCAACCACCTGGATGCCGTCTACGACGTCACCATCGGCTATGTCGGCGCCGTGCCCAGCCTGTGGCAGTACGCCCGTGGGCTGGCCCCCCGCGCCCACCTGCACGTGCGTCGCTACCCCATTGGGGACCTGCCCCAGGACTCCGAGGCCCTGGCCGAGTGGCTGCACGATCGCTTCTACGAGAAGGACGATCTGCTCGAGGGCTACTACGCCACCGGGTCATTCACTCCGCTGGACTAGCCTCTCCGAAGCGCGCCTGGATGTCCTTCCAGCTCGCCTCGTCCCATGCGCGCTCGTCGTCCAGGGGCGCGATGCGGTACAGCCAGGAGTAGCCCCACTTGCCCCCGTAGGCCTGGGGTAGCGCGTAGGCCGGGTCCTTCACGGCCTCGGCCAGGGGCACGAAGCGGGCGCCGTCGGCCTCGAGGGCAGCGAGAAGGCCGTCCAGGTGATCGGCGTTGAGGCCGTTGGCGTGCAGCAGCAGCACGTGATCGATGTCGCGGCCGAGCTTGCGCTGGGCCACGGCGCGGTAGTTCTGCACTCCGGTGAGGATGTGCTGCAGGTAGTAGGCGGCGAGGGTGTCGGCCTCAGCCTGGTCTCCCGCCTGCACGGCTTTGCCGTAGTAGTTGGCGATCTTCCACTCGTGGTTGTCCACGCTGACCCGGCCGATGGTGTAGGCGAGATCGCCCGTGAGCACGCCGAGCACCTCGTCCCGCACCGCGGGGGTGGGGCCGTTGTACAGGTAGGGGTAGCGGAAGTGGACGATGGGGGCGCCGGTCAGCCCGCGTAGCTGGGTGTCGCAGCGGCGCACTCCCTCGAGCCAGACCTCGGGAGGGGTCTTGTTCAGGTCATCGTGGGCCGCTTGGTGGTTCGCCAGCTCGTGGCCCGCGTCCCGCCATGCCTCGAGGATTCCCAGGGCCGGGTCCACCCGGTCGCAGTTGACGAATACGGTGGCCTGGGCCTTGTGGACGCCCAGTGTGTGGATCATCGCCTGGTTGGCGGCGACCTTGCCATCGGGATGGGGCGGGCCCACCCAGGTGAGATCGTCGATGGTGATGGCGATGTCGTAGGGGGTTGGAGCCTCGGGGACGTCGCTGGCCACGGCGGTGCAAGCGACCGCGAGGGCGACGAGGGGGAGAGCGAGACAGCGCAGGGAACACCTCCATGGTGCTGTACCACGTGTGTGGATCTTTTTAATTGACACTGAAACGTCGGAGTGTAAAGTTTTGAGCATGAACGAATCCATCACCTACACCCTGACCGAACTCTGCGAGACCGCGGGCGTGTCCGAACGCACCGTCCGCTACTACGTCACCCAGGGTTTGCTTCCTTCTCCCGGCACCGGGCGCGGCGTGCGCTGGGGCCAGGAACACTTCGAGCGCCTGCGGCTCATCCTCGATCTGAAGGAGAAACATCTACCACTGGCGGAAATTCGGCATCGCCTCGAGGCCATGTCAGCAGCCGACGTCAGCTCGCTGTTGGCCAACCAGCAGGCCCACGCACAAGCCAGCTCCGCGGCCGACTATGTCCAGCAGGTGCTCGCCGGCATGCGTCCCAGCAGCGCACCCAGCCCCAAGAAGGCAGCCCGCAAGCGTGCCGCCACCAGTGCACCTGCCCAGCCAGCTCAGCAGGTCGTCACCCGCTCCACCTGGGAGCGCATCGACCTCGACCAGGACGTGGAGCTGCACGTCCGCCGTCCCCTGTCTCGAGCCCAGGACAAGCGCGTCCAGCGCTTGTTGTCCGCAGCCCGAGACATCTTCCATGAGGAAAAATCATGAAGCTCACCGCAACCATCGACCGCCGCTACGTCCCCTCCCACCGTTCCTGCCACAGGCACGTCAAGGTGGTGGTCCAAGCGCCCGAGGCCCAGACTCAGGGCGAGCGACCACCGGTCAACATCGCCTTCGCCTTGGACCGCTCCGGGTCCATGGGCGGGGGCAAGTTCCGGCTCGCCCAGCAAGCCGTGGAGCAGGCCATCGGCCGCCTGGACCCCCGGGATCGTTTCTCTCTTGTGGTCTTCGATCACGCGGTCGAGACGGTGTTCCCCAGCGAGCTCGCCACCCCCCGGGCCCGGCGCCGCGCATTGGCAGCCCTGGCGCGCTTCGGCCCTCGGGGTAGCACCAACCTGGGCGAAGGCTGGCTCAGTGGCTGCGGTCAGGTCGCGGCTCACCTGTCCGACGCCTCGGTGGGCCGCTGCATGCTGCTCACCGACGGCCTGGCCAACGTGGGCATCATCGATCCCCCCACGCTGTGTCACCACGCCACTCAGCTCCGCGACCGCGGTGTGTCTACCTCCACCTTCGGGGTGGGCCACGACTTCGACGAGCAGCTGCTCGGGAGCATGTCCGATGCCGGTGGCGGCGCCTTCACCTACATCGAGCACGCCGAGCAGATCCCTGCGTTGATGGACCAGGAACTGGGCGAGACCCTCGAGGTGGTGGCCCGCAGCGTGGTGCTCGAGATCGTCCTCCCCACCGGGGTCACGGTGTCACCAGTGGGCCCCTACGCCGTCGAGGTGGGCGACGGTGTGGCCCGCATTCGTTTGCCGGATCTGGTGTCCGGTCAGCTGCTCGATCTGCCCATCAAGTTCGGCTTCCCCAAGGCCAGCCGGGGTCACGAGCTGCGGTTGGACATCCGAGTGGATGATCGTGGCGGTGTGCTCGAGGGGCTCGAGGCTGCGGTAGAGGTCGGCTACACCGATCGCGACACCAACCGTGCCCAGGCCCGTGACGTGGATGTGGACCGCTTCGTGGCCGAACGCTACGCCGCCCGCGCCATGCAAGACGCCGCCCGACTCAACCGCGACGGTGACTTCCGCGGTGCCTCCAAGGCCCTGCGCTCGGTGGCCCGGCGCATCCAGCGCTACGCGGGCAACGACGTAGAGCTCACCCAGACCACCACCAGCCTCGAGCACGAAGCCGAGGAGTACAAGGTGCGGGTCAGCGTCAGCAAGCGCAAGGCCGACTACGCCGTCAACCAGGCCACCTCGAGCGCCCGTGCCCCCTCGGGCAAGCGGCAGCGGTGGAGTGGCTAGGACGGAAGCTCTCTGTATGGGCGGGTTTCACCATCCGTTACGGCGCTCGCGGTTAGTACACGACCGGCGCAGGGAGGATCGGGAGCTCGGGGCCCACGGTGAATCCCCAGCCGCCGTCGGCGTGACGGGACGCGCCGAGACCGCCGTACAGCGCCCGCAGGTGCAGGCCCATGCGTGCGCCGTCCAGCGCTCCGAAGCTGCGACCGTAGTCCACCGCGGCCATGCCGTAGGGCACAAAGCCCACCCGTGCCGTGGGGGCCAGGGCGCCGCCTCCCGCGCGACCGCCCACTGTGACGTTCAGGCCCTGCTTCAGGACCGCGTTGAGCTCCACGAAGGGGCCCGCCACCACACCCGGCGCCAGGTTGAACTCACGATCGCCGAAGACCACACCGCCCAGTAGATCCACGCTCGCCCCCACACCGAGCTTGCCCCGGCTGAGGGTGAGGTGAACACCGGGGGAGGCCTGGACCACGGCGACGGGGCCGGGCTCGGGCGGGACGGTGGTGTCGGCCATCGCCATGGAGACGAACAACAGGATGAACATGGTTGCCTCGGTAGTGACGCGGCGCTGACCTGGGTGCACGGTAGCTGAACCTGTGGGTCACCAGCAAGGGACAGCGGGGCACGAGGGACCGGTAAATGTCCGTCACGTCCTCCCGTCTGTGGGTCGCTCGGGAATAGAAAGAGCCCGCGGACACCGTTCCGCGGGCTCCCCGGGCCGTTCCGGGCGGGCGCGCTGGAGGGGGTCGCCGCCCTATCTCCAGCGTTCGAAGAAGTTCATTCTTCGATGGTCACCCGCAGGGGCTCGGCCCAGTCCTTGTACTCGTTGGTGTAGTAGAGGTACTCGGGGCTGCGGGCTCAGCAGAACGCAGATCTTGACGTAAAGTGGGCTTCTACGGGCTTAGTAGGCCGTTTCGGGAAAACGCAAAAAACTAAACTGGGATCAGTCTGTACCGCCACTAAGTGCCCATCTGATCCCTAAGTGATCCCAACGGGTCAAGACGGGTCGTGGAGTCGAAGCACCCTTTCTTTCAGATCATCGTGCAGGTGAACACGCCGTTGGGCGTCATGCATCTCTAGTTCCGCGCCATGCAGATTGACCTTCGCTTCAGCAATTCGTTCCTTGATCTTTCTCAAGCTTGCCTGTTGCCGCTCAATCGAGTTCTCACCGGCGTGGGAGCCACCTTCCTCAACAGGCTGAGCTGGCAAGGTCTCCACCATCACGGCTCGTGCGTGCAGATCTCGCAGTTCCGCTCTGTACTGGTGCGTGAGCATGGTGGACAGAGCGAGGAAGCGCCTAGCTTCGACGGCCTCCTCACCCATAATGAACAACATCTGTTCACGCGCCGTCAGTGGATCGGGGACTTCCGCCACATCGGCTAGACGCCCAAGAATTCTCTGGAGCATTTCTCCTGTGGTGGGCTGCAATTCCACTGGGCAGCCCATCTCTAATACTGCCCCGATGTGCGGCTCAAGGTCGCCCCAGTACTTGTCGAACGCCTTCCGCAGCCTCTCTGTGTCAAGCCCACCCTCGGTCATGCACCCGTTCACCGACCCTAGGAGAGACCACGTCCCTTCCTTGTCGGCCACCTCCATCTGGAAGGTAGTCAGGGGGCTGCTGGTGAGGTCAGACTTCCCCATGCCCACGAGGTACGGAATCACCCTGGTCTGGGAGTCGGACACCCTCTTGGCAATGGCCCCAGCCTCAAAGAGTAGCCAGGGTGCTGTCTGGTTCTCGGGGGTGACCACCACGATCCCGAACGAGGACTCCTCCAGTTCTGAGGTGACCTCGTGATTCCACCTGGAGCCGGAGGGGATGTCCTTCTCCGACATCCAGGGCTCCAGGTTCTGGATCACGTCGGGGAGCCACTCGCGGAGGGCGAGGGCTACCGCCTTGGCTCTAGGGCCTGACCAGGAGATGAAGACCTTCATGGGAGTCCTCCTTGATGGAGGACTAACCCGCGACCCACGACCACATCGATGGACTGGGTTAGGCCGGGTGCATGAACTCCCATCCCGAACCACCGGACGACAAAGACCCCCAGGGAAATCTACCTCCCTGGCTGCTTGGCATGGCTTCTGGAGCCCACCTGTCGAAGATCAAGCTCGGCGGAGGACTCGTCGGTCGTGTCTGCATTGTGCTGATGGTGCTGATTGCTGGGGTTGCAGGCATCGCTGTAGCCGCCCACAACGTATGGATTGCCGCTGGATCCCTGGCCGTCATTCTCGTCAGTTTTCTCTTTACCGTGCCTAGGATGCTTCGGTTCGCGGAGCAGAATCCCAACGCCGCGATGATGGAGGGGGCGGAGCTGCTCGTCCAAGAGCAGATGCGCCTGACCATGAAGTCCGGCCCCGTGCCAACTGAGGAGCTAATACCTTCCACAGACCCCCAAGCGTTTCAGATCGAAGATCCGACAACTGCCTTGCTCCCCGACACGCAGACCGAGGAACAGGATCCCGTCGCGCCACCCTCCGACAATGATCAGGGGGAATGCTGATGGCTGCTCAGTTCTACATGATCATGGTGAAAGCCCCCAGGCTCTCACCAGAAGACGCTACCCTAAAGAAGAAGCTGAACCTCGCACTGGACTGGCACCGAATTTCGGACGATTGCTGGCTCGTGTGGACTACCTGCGATGCTGCGAAATGGTACGAGAGGCTGGGTGACTTCGCCCGAAAGAAGAAGGGACATGTGTTCATCTGCCGTTTAGATGCACGAGATCGGCAGGGCTGGATGCCAAAGGCAGTCTGGACGTGGCTCCAGAGCAAGGGAAGCTAGGCCGCAGAACCAGCCAGCCAGCCAGCATCGGTACGGTGGGTCATGTCCCACCTGATCGATCCCCAGGTGGCCGCCAGGATCTGCTCGGAGAGCCTCGGCTACACCCACGAACCCGACTCCAAGGCTGCCGCTGTAGCCCGTGACAGGCTCCACCAACTCTATGAGCGCATCCCCTCCCGATGTGGGATGGCCCTACGGATGGTGGAGACCGGCTGCACCACTGTCGCTGCTGGGGAGAAGATGGGCGTCACGCAGGCCACCGCGTGGGGACGCATGCGGTACGCCCGCCATGCCGCCACCTGGGCTGCACAGAACCTCCCCGACATGAGCCCGAGGGAGGTCAAGCGGTGGATGCGGTACAACGGCTACCGAGAAGGCTGGGCCGATGCGGTGGCCGTCTACTGGCAGGAGTGGTCATACACCGAGGCAGCTCGGAGCCTCGGGGTGCCCTACTCCACGGTCTACGATCTGGTGGGGCGGCTACGGGAGACCCTGATGGGCCCCGTGGGTGATGGGCTCCGAGCACTGGAGCACCCACCCAGGTATGTGGGCACGGTCATTGCTGCCCGGCAGGGCAACGAAAGCAGTTGATTGTGGTGGGAAAAGAAGGGTAACGCGTGGATGTGGACTCCCAGAAGGAGTCCCATGAAGGAGGACAGCATGACCCGCTACCTGATCCCTCTACTTGCCCTCGTGGCCTGCGCCGAACCCACCGGGGACTCAGCCGCTACCATCACCATCGGGCTCCCCGAAGGTGCCGAGGTGGTCACTCCGTACAGGGTGGAGATCCCCGCTGGCGAGAGTCTGACCCTTCAGCCTGGGGCTGGGTGGCAGGTGCTGCTCTGCTCCGGTGGAGCCTGCCGGGACTACACCAGCGACTACAGCACCGACGTAGACGGCGAGATGCGAGTCGTCGCCCCTGATGAGGGAAGCGCCTGGGTTGTGGTCTACCGCTGATCGGAGCCGCATCTCTTGGCGGATGGCCTTGGCCATCTTCTTCGCCTCAGCCTCGGTGATGCTGGGGATCATGGTCATCCCCCTGCGGAGCATGGCGAGGTCAACCACGGTCAAGCCCCCACCCAGGGCAACACCTGGAACAAAGGCTCCAAGGCACCCACGCTCCATCCTTGGGCGACCACATAGACCACGAGGACGAGGGCACACAGGGCGAGAAGCCGTTGCCATGTCAGGGCTTCCACCACCCTGGCGATGGACTCCATCTTGGCGGAGCGTGCCTTCCTCTCGGCCTCCACCGCATGCACGAGGCGGTTGGTGGCGCTGGTGTTCCGGTCAACACTGGCTGCCAGATCCCGAACCTCACCAGCGAGGTCGGTGGTCTTCTCACCCTGCGACCGAACCTCGGTAGCCAGCTCCCCGTTGCTCTTCGCCTGTGCTTCCAGGGTGTCCAGCAACCGCTCCATCATCTGGATCTGCATCTCCCCCATGTTCTCCTCCCCGCGCAGGATTCCTGCGCTAGTCCCGAGCCACGTCCTCAATCAGAGCCAGCGTCAGGTCGAGGCGTCCCCCATCCGTGTATGTCCTCTCCCGGAGGACGCAGACCTGATCCGTGAGGTGTAGATCGGCGTCAGTCAACAGCACCACTTGCCCAGGACGAAGCCACCCAAGGGACAGCCCAACCTCATAGGAGACCACCCTCGTGGGGAAGCCCCGAGCCCGGATCATCCACGAGGCGATCCCGTGAGCGGTGGTGGATGCCCAAACGATCCCCGTGTCCGTCTCGGTAGCAATGGTGCCATACCGGCTCCCGCTGACCTGGGCGTACAGGCTGGTCACCTGCTGGGCTTCAGCCGGGTCGGGCTCCGGGGTGTGGGTCAAGACTCTGAGAGCACCATCGCTGCCATCCAGGGCGTAGGAGAGCCTGATCTCGTTGACCACATCCCTGCGTCCCCGATCATAGGTGACGGGGCTGGTGCGGACGACTCCAGCCCCAGCCGTGATGGTGGTCACCGCATCTCTCGCCGTGGCCGCGTAGGGCCACAAGACGGGGAAGAGCCCCGAGGCTCCCGAGGTCACGGACAAGGGCAAGAGGGGCAGCAGGTTGTCCTGCACCCACTCCCATGGGCTGCACGAGGTGTCGATGTAGCCAGCGACCTGGAAGCGGTTGAGGTGGTCAACGAGGGCTTCCAGGCGTCCCCAATCCACACGGAGGCTGCTGATCCGGAGCATGTGCCGCAGGAGGTCACCAGCCCCCTGGATGCCGCTCAGCGCCTGTCCATAGTTCCAGCTGCACCACAGATCTGCTATCGCCGGCCCCAACCTGAGCCACCTGGTTGCGTGTTCGCAGGGCCAGCCAGGGTTGCGTGCTGACCCTCGGGAGCCCCTGATCGGCTGAGCCACCTTCGGGGCCCTCCGAGGCTCTGCGGTG
>Ga0307987_1000339_pt1 | contig 28037 bp, 20 predicted proteins | sample EllFjometagen181_FD_203157 | JGI IMG/M metagenome (GOLD analysis project Ga0307987, IMG submission 203157) | Marine microbial communities from Ellis Fjord, Antarctic Ocean - #181 | ecosystem: Environmental > Aquatic > Marine > Unclassified | place: Southern Ocean | collected 2014-10-08 | reverse complement strand
CAAACAAAACCGTGGAAATGGCACTGGAATAAACAATTTTTTCCTTTCTCAATCCATCCAGGACATCCTCTAAGACATGGGCCATGTCGCTGATGTGGATTAATTTCATCATTCGGGATGACCCCTTTATGGTGTGGGCCGCCCGGAACACCGCATCCACCAGGGATAAATCCGATGGGGTCTCAACCAAGGCAACCAGGCCCTGGTTCATTGCACGCAGATGGTCATTGGCATCTTCTATGAAACGGGGAATAAACTTGGATCTGTCAAACGCCATGGTGAATTCCAGTGATTAAGGGGTTAAAAAAGCGTGCTGTCTGCACAGGTCAAGAATTTGTTCCCTGGAAAAGGAAATGGGAAAATAATCAAGGCCATGGTGGGCATGGGTCTCTTTTTCCAAAAGCCTGACCACCACAGTGGCCTGGCGAGACGCTTCTTTTTTACGCTTCAGGGTTTGGTAGGCCTGGAACATTAAAAAGTGAGCCAGCCAGTTATCAGGTTGAATGTAGATGGTTTCACGGAATCGCTTCAGGCTTTCCATGGGTTGCTTTTCCATACTGGCAATCATGCCCAGGAGCAAATACACCGGGGCACAGATTTCATTATGTTTGATGAGATTTTGGCACAGGACTTTGGCCCCGTCCATATCTCCTTTTTGTATAAGAAATCCTACCCGTAAAATTGAAACTTTTTCCATGATGCCACCGTTGGTTTCCAAAATCGGTTCAAGCAAGGCCTGGGCAGCATCAAATCTTTTCTGCAGGGCTAAATCTAGAGACTTTTCATAGATAGCCTGGGGGCTTTCCAAGGATATATCGGCCATTTTTTTGGGGGGTAACCGATGATTTTGCTTATCCGTGTCCATCACCGCTCCATGTACTCGACGTCCGGGTAAAGACTCCTCACACGGGGCTTTAGGTGGGAAAGGCCCTCCGGAAAGGTGTCTCTTGGAATCAAGGTGTCCCTTGGAATCAAAGATAGGATCAGAAGTACAAAATCGACTTTTCATCCCCCCTTTTTCCTTAAATGACAGGGATGAAAACCGCTTTGCTTCACCTGGTATCCCGGTGGTTACTCCACTCATCCCATGGGCAGGGGATGGATCTATTTTTTTCTGATAAACAAAGCAGCCGTCCATCTCAACAAGACTAAGCGCTCCCGTATCATGGGAAAGGGTTTCAGCCGCCCCCACCACAAGAAAGCCCCCGGGTGCCAAGACCCTTTCCAGGTGGGAAAACACCTTCATCCGAATGGTTTTATCAAAATAGATGGAGACATTACGATAAAAAATAACATCCACGGTGTGGATCACTGCGGGCAACGGTCCCTTTACCAAGTTCACAGGATAATAGTCTATTTTATTAAGAATATCAGGCTCGATGGCATATTGCCCAGGGGCAATGGCCTTAAAATACCGGGACTTCAATGAGGGAGAAAGCTGTCGAAGTTTCCATTTGCCATATATGCCGCTGCGGGCCATGGAAAGGGTGGTGTTATCAATGTCCACTCCTACTATCCGAACCCTGGACAAAAATGCCGGGCCATGGGCCTGTTCCACGGCCATGGCAATGGAGCAGGGCTCTTCTCCGGTGGAACAGCCAGCACTGAGAATAGACAGCCCTTTTGTCTTATCTTTACCCACCAACTCAGGAATCATACGATGGCATAAAAGATCAAGATACGCCGGTTCACGGAAAAAATAGCTCTCATTAATGGTCAATTGATCCACAAGGGCATCAAAAAGTGCCTCGGTGTTGCAGATTTCGTTGAAATAGCGTCCCATGTCATCCACCTCTAAAACTGCCATGTGGTGGGTCACTTTATCCTTTAAAACAGAGGCTCGATGGGCATCAAAGGTAAGACCGGTTCGCTGATAAATCATTTTTTCAATGGCAGAAAAGGGCATTATTTTTCCCGGGTCAACCCATTGAGGCATTTGCCAATGTCATTTAAGGACATCATTTCATCAATGCTGCCACTATCCAGGGCTGCCTTTGGCATTCCATACACCACACAGGAGGCTTCATCCTGGGCAATGGTTCTCCCCCCTGCCCGTTTAATAGCTTGGGCACCCTTTGTTCCGTCGTTGCCCATACCTGTCAATACAATGGCCACACTGGAAGGGCCATAGGTTTTGGCAATGGATTCGAATAGTTTATCACAGGAGGGGGTATAAATATCATATGATCCAAAGGGAGAAATCTCAATCATACCTCTGGATATGATTTCCATGTTTCCATTGGCCGGGGAGAGGTAGATGGTTCCCGGTTGGAGTCTCTCCCCGGACACCCCTATTTTAACTTGAGCATGTGAGGTCTCCCGGTCCAACCATTTCATCAACCCCACATCAAACCCCTGGGCAATGTGCTGGGACACCACCACCGGGACATCCAGAGGATGGGTAAGCCCGGCAAAAAGCCCGATCAAGGCACTGGGGCCCCCTGTGGAGCTAGCAATGGCAACGATGCCCGGCAAATTATCCACTGATGGATATTGGGTTACCTTAACTTTTTTTTCCTTTGCAGCTCCACTGCTACGAATATGACGAACCACCTTTACCTTGGAGAGCAGTTTTATTCTCCGGGCAAAATTGTCGCCGTTAAAGCTATCCATACTTGGTTTGGGCAAAAGTTCCAACGCCCCCCGGGAGATGGCATCATAGGCAGTACCCGCATCGTCAAGGGAGGTGAACACCAGAATAGGCAGGGCATTTTCTCCCCCCATGATTTGCTCAATTGCCTCAAGGCCGTTCATTTCAGGCATTTCAATGTCCATGGTAACAAGATCGGGCTTAAGCTCAGAAATTTTTTCCAGGGCTTCCAACCCGTTAACTGCCTCACCCACCACCTCAATATCTGGATCAGATTTCAGAAGTTCCTTAAGGACCCCCCGAACAAAGGTGCTGTCATCCACAATTACTACCCGTACAGGTGCCATGGTAATTCTCCCAAGATTAAAAATTTAGAACCGACTATTAAAGTTTAAACCCTTTAACAAGGGATTGCAACTGGGCAGCCAGTTGGTTTAATGTTTCACCGTTTTCACCAATCTGGGTGATGGCCTGGGTGGTCTGTCTTCCACTGTCATCAATTTCTTTAAGGGCCTGTACCACCTGGTCACTGGCTGTTTTTTGCTGCTGGGTGGAAAGAGTTATTTGCTGGGCTGCATCCCGGGTGTTTTGTGATTTCCCCACAATATTGACAAGGGTCTCCCGGGTGTGGGAAGTAAAATTCAGGCCTTCATTGATACAGTTGGTATTTTTTTCCGAAGCCAGCATCATGTGATCAACCGCGTCTTGAATTTCAGTGATCCGTTTTTCCGTCTCCCGGGTGGAGGCTTCCACATTTTCGGCCAGTCGCCTGATCTCCACGGCCACAACCCCAAACCGTTTACCTGCTTCACCGGCACTGGATGCTTCCAGGGCTGCATTAAAGGCAATAAGCTTTGTCTGATCCGCAATGTTGTTAATAATACCCATTATTTTTGAAATCTCACGGGTCTTATTACCCAACTCATGAACCCCCTTCACCGTCAGGGTATTGTCGGTGAAGATTTCCTCCATTTTATCAGTGACCAGGGAAACGGACTTTTCCCCCTCATTGGCATGGTCAAGGGCCTCTTCAGCAATAGTGAGAACCCGGTTTGCATGCTCTGCAATCTGACGGGAAGATGCTGAAAATTCAGCCATGGTGGAGGTTATTTCTGTAACAGATGCAGACTGTTCTGACGCACTTGCCACCTGGTTCTGGAGGGCTGTATTTATCTCCTGGCTGTTGGCCGTAAGACGGGTCACCACTTCAATAATCTTACCCACCATTCCCTTGACTGCCAGGATCATAAAATTTATAGTTTCTGCCAACTTGCCCATTTCATCCGTTGCAGCTACCTTAATCTCATCCCTCAAATCCCCTGTGGAGAGTTTTTTAGAACTATTCATGATGCTGGCAACGGGTTGTAGTATGGTTCTGGATAAAAGCAGCGAACTGACCCCCCCCATCACAATTAAAATCAAAAACAGCATCACCACCTGGAAAACAATGATATTGCGCACCAGGGCATATTCATAAGTGATATCTGTTTCCAGCATCATCACACCGATCTGGTTTGATTTATAATCTTTTATGGGAAATGCAGCCATGGCATTTTTCCCGTCCAGTTGGGCAAGAAAACCGGCCCGGCCCTTATCCAGGAGCGAAAGGGCTGATCCCCCAAGGGACCTCTCTGTTTTTTGCCCCATGACCTGGACATATCGATCATTCACAAGGGGATATTTTTTATCATCTTGAAGCCGATGGGTAATGGAAAGGAATTCCTTGTTCATGTAAAGTCTAACCAGGTAATGATCATCGGCAAACAATGTCTTTACCAGGGGGGCAAAATCAAACAGGACCTCCACCGACCCAAGGGGGTTACCCGTTGCATCCACAATGGGAGAGAGACCTCGGATCACAAATCCTCCCCGGCCCAGTTCAATACCTGTCACCGGCTTACCTGTGGTATTCACATCAAGAACCGTATGTCTGAAATCAGAAATGTCATCGGATCGGTCTTCCCATTTTCCATTGAGTTTAATCTGCTGCTTTCGCCACATGCGAACCAGACTGCGCCCATTGGGGAGATGAAAATGGAGTTTCATTTTACCACTACCGGTAAGGGCTTCATATCCGTCCATGGCACTTTTTAGCTCTTTTCTCAACAGTTCCCGGGCCTGTTGGGCCTGGGAGGACAGGGGATCATCAATATCCCCTGAATGGGCCAGTTCAAAGGCCTCTATCACCTGGGGTAGCTGGGAAAAAAGTGATGATTTTTCCAATGCCTGCTGGGCCGTGAACTCCACGCTTCTTAAAAGCACCGCCATGGAATTTTCCATGGGCTGGGAAATCATCTCTTTTTTCAGCTTGTTTAACTGATTCACGGTCACCAGCGATCCCAGGGTGAACATGACAATCATTATAATGAACGGTAGGATAGTATTTTTCTGTCTTAAATTCATCTTTTCACCTAAAACTCAAATTTTGAAAGATTCCAGACTGTCTGATATGAATAAAAAATATGTTGATACTCCGGCATCCTTCAAAAGTACTTTACACTTTTTTAGAGCATTTCCCATTTGCAGGGGTTTTTTCCCAAAAGACTGTAACGTTCTTTTAGACTCGTATGAAGGATGCCGATATTCCTTTATAAAAAATTTCAATCTGGTGGTTTATTGTCGTCCAAGTCCCTTATTGCAAAACAGGCCTATATAGTTTAATCACCGAGTAACTATAGTGTAAGGATGGATCGACTTCAAGGAAAAAGACAAATCACATCAGGGAAAAACAGATATATAATTTTAAATTATTATGGACACATTTCAAGGGGATCTACCAGTAAAACAATAAGATCATCAAGGGGATATACCCCCCAGAGAGGCGTATCTGTGGTGAACTGGTCCACCAGAAAAGGAAAGGATTTTATATTGTTAATGGGAACGGCAACAGGCATGTCCCGGGGGGTATCAATGATCAGATGAAACTCTTTTTTTCCAGTCGTAATGCGCAGGGCCTTGGGGCAGTGGTATACAATAGGTGTTTGGGGAACATTAACTTTTTCATGGAACCACACAACGCCTGATTTTTGGTTTTCCAGTGAGTCCACAGGCACCATGGCCGCAATCGGTTCTACATCCATGGCAAAATCAATGCCCATGATATTAAAGAATAGCAGGGTCACCTCATTTTCCACAATAGATTTCCTTTATTGTAAATATTCGGGTTGGAAATGTAAATGTTTGGCCAGTGCCCCATATTCGCGTATTTGGGATTGCGTAGCATACTAATGCTATGTGAGCAGGCCCAAATAGGTGAATATCGAGTGCTAGTCGAATATTTACCCTTTATTTTACCAGCTCTGTGAATATTTTTTCTATACTGAGCAGAACCACATAATGATTTTTATACAGTTCCCCTCCCCCCAGGGCATATTTTCTGGTGGCAGCAGGCAATATGGAGAGCACGGATTTGATCCGATGGGGTTCAATAGAAAGTACATCTTCAACGCCCTCCACCTGGATACCGGATAAAATTTCTTCTGACTGTGCCAGAACAAATCGGGTCCGAGTGGATATTGGGGTATCCTCCATTTCAAGCAAACTATGCAGATTCACCACAGATTCAATTATGCCACGCACATTGATAATCCCCCGGATTGTCCGGGGACACCCTGGCACTTCGGTGATGGGAGTGTATGGCAAAATTTCCCTCACCCCAGCCCCTTTAAAGGCAAAATAGCGCTGGGCCATGGAGAATATGACAAGCTCTATTTTTTCATCCGGGCCCTCCTGCTCCTGATTTTCCACGGTTTTATTCTGCACCGCGTTCAGGATCAACTGGCGCTTTGACTGATTTTTTTCAATTTCACTCATTGCTTTATCTGCCTTATATTACTTTTACCGGGCTTGGTTTGAATTTGATCACAACATCGGCCACCCTTGAGCATTGGTAGGGCAACAGAGGCAGGGGTGCCGGTGTTGCAATCAAGCCCGAATTTTATAATATTGTTTCCTGGGGTTTCATCTTAGAGGCTCCAGGTATCAAAGTCTTTGTACTGATCACTCCATTGCACTGTCTGACGTTATCATGAACAAATTTAGAAATAATCTCAGCGTCAGAACTGAGTAAATCCCTTGTTAACACAGTTTTTACCAATAAGTCCACATCCCCATGCACCGAATGCACCTCCACCACCTCATCCAGTTCATACAAACGGTCCATAATCCGATTTTCTTGTTTTCCCTTGACATTCATGAGGATAAAAGCGGTGATTCCCCGTTTCATCTCGGGGTATTCCAATTCTTTTAGTTTTGATATTTTTGATCGGAACTCCTCCATATTATTGGGAATCATACGTCCCAATCCAATGCCATAGGCCACATTCTTTTTTTTCCCCCAATACCCCGAAGAGATGTAGATATAAAGATCTGCCAGGGTACGGTTGGAAAATCGTTCCAGCAGCCCTCCCCGCTTGATAATGGCACAAAAGGGGGTATAGATGGTTTTGTACCAATCCCGGGCCGCCTTGAAGAGACTGACATCTCCCCGGGCTCCTCCCTGGAGATATTGGTGATGCTGCTGAATCTGTCCCAGGAGTTGAAGGTATTTTCCCGGTTCGGTGAGTTTGATCACCCGGGGTAATCCCGTCTCTTCACAAAAAAGTACCATCTCCTTGTAAAGGATATTGTCAAGGGTTTCAATGCTGGTGATAAACTCCAGAATGGTGGCCAGAATTTCATCATGCTTTAACTGCTTTGCCGCAGCCACCCGATGGTTTCCATCCATCACATAATATTCATCCTTGATCTGGTACAATTTTATAGGTGGCAGCACCTTACCAGTGCGCATGGCCTCCAGCACACTTGAAAACCGTTCAGACATTTTATTGCCCCGGAACCGAAACTGAGCATCAAAATCTTGATATCGCCCCACACTTCCCGAGATCTGGGCCACCTTAACCGTTTGCACCCCCCGGTCTTTTGTATCAAAGGCACCTTCTTTCTGCTGGCGATTTTTAAAAAAATCTGCCTCCCGGAGCCTGTCATTCGGGTCTTGTTTGCCAGTGAATTTACGAAGTAACCGTGTGAGGGTCGATGTGGATGATGTTGTAACCATATGTATTGATCACCTTTGTTGTGTTAACCCGGGTTAACCGTTCCTCCGGAGAATCAAAACCCCGATGGATATGGCCATGGATAAAATAGGGGGGATGATATTTATTAATAAAAGTTCCAAAACACCTGAATCCCCTGTGGCAAGGGTCTTCGGCATCGTGGATATACCTTGGCGATGCATGGGTAATAACAATATCCACCCCCCGCCCCCACCAGAGGGGAAATTTGAGGCTGCGGATACTTTTTTTCATCTCCTGTTCCGTGTATTGATTGGCACCACCATTATACCATCTGGAGCCACCCAATCCCAGGATTTTTAATCCCTGGTGTTTCACAATGCGCCCGTGGATATTTGTGCAGCCCTGGGGCGGTTTTCCATCGTATCGAATATCATGGTTGCCCCGGACATAATAAAGGGGACCCCCAAACACATGGCACAAAAAGGAGAGGTATTCCGGAGGCAAATCCCCACACGCCATAACAAGATCAATGTCAGGAAACGCCTTTCTATCAAAATTTTTGTAAAGTTCGGGAACCACCACATCCGATACGGTCAATATTTTCATATGGATCTGGCAATCTCCTCGGCCTCACTGATGCAGAACATCAAGTGACGGGGTAATTTTGCATCTCCGATGACATGGAAAGTGGCAGATGTTTTGTCTTCCAATGCCTTGATCTCTTTTACAGAAACTTGTTTTTCAGAAATCACCACCATGTCACATCCTTCCAGGGAGAGGGTTTCTCCCCGGGCTTTAAAGGTCACCCCATCCTGGGTAAATCCTTTTATGGCGACCTTCTTATACAACGTAATGTTTTTTTCCTTAATGCTTTCCCGCAGATAATACCGATCATTGGCAGACATCTCTTCGGCAAAACGATTTTTACGATTCAACACATGCACTTCACATCCCTGCTCGCCCAAATAATCAGCAGTGATCAATCCGGTCATCCCGCCCCCCAAGACGATTACTTTTTTTCCGGGGGATTCTTCACCAGAAAGTATATCTACATTGGTCACAAGGGCCATGCCGGTTTGAAACAACCCCTTGATCACCGGCATATCCGGCATGGAACCCGTGGCCAGAATTACCCGGTCCGGTTGAAACTCATTAAGAACCGCTTCATCCAACACCGTGTCATGCTGGATTTCAATGCCAAGGCGAATCAGTTCATTTCTGAAAAAATTGAGGATATCATTGATCTCCCCCCGTCCGGGTGCTTTGGATGCAAGGGCCATAAGACCACCGGTGTCCGGTCCCTTTTCCACCACCTGAACTTGGTGTCCCTTCAGGGCGAAAAGTCGTGCCGCAGCCATGCCCGACGGCCCTGCCCCCCCCACCAAAATTTTCTGTGGATTCAAAGAGGATGGTTCTTCTCTCACCTGGACCTCACGTCCCACATCGGGATTTACCACGCAGGAACCAGGTTCCTTGGCAAGGACAGCATGAATGCAACCCAGGCAACATCCCACACAGGGTCTTATTCTAGAAAAATTCCCTGCCAGGGCCTTGGCCGGCATGTGGGGATCTGCAATGAGTGCCCGGCCCATGGCCACCATGTCGGCGTCTCCCTTTGCCAGGATTTCATCGGCAAGTATCGGATCTTTGATTCTGCCCACGGTGATCACCGGTATAGAGACCACATCCTTCACGGCCTTGGCCAGGTGAACAAAACAACCATGTTCTGAATACATGGAGGGGATGGTCAATTCCGTGGAGCCATACACACCGGCGGAGACATGGATGTAAGCGGCCCCGGCCTTTTCAATGAGGGGTGCCAGGCGGACGGTATCGTCCAGGGTCCAGCCGTTTTCCATGTAATCGTTCCCATTAATGCGTATGCCCACGGGAAAGTCAGGTCCGGTCTTTTCCCGGATGTCTGCCATAACCTCAAAAAGAAATCGGGTCCTGTTTTCAAAACTGCCGCCATATTCATCGGTGCGGACATTGGCATTGGGGGACATGAACTGGTTGATCAAATAACCGTGGGCCCCGTGGATCTCCACAAAATCAAATCCCGCATCTGTGCACCGCCGGGTGGCATCACCAAAACAGCCCACCAACTCTTTAATTTCATGTACTTCAAGGGCACGCACCTCCCCTGTAACCACAGCGGGGGCAGGAATGGCAGAGGGTGCCACCTTCTGGGGGAGATAGCATTGACGGCCCCCGTGCATTAGCTGGACACCAAATCGAGTCCCATAGCCCTTTACTTTTTCCACCATCTGTTTCAGGGCAGGAATACATCCCTCTTCATAGATCACCGGCAGATCCGGCAACTCCTGACCACTGGGGTGAACACTTCCCCCGCCCACCATCATCATCCCCACGCCCCCCCTGGCCCGCTCTACAAAATATTCTGTCAACTGATCGGTGACATAGCAATTGTCATCCACACCGAAATTAATACTCATGGATGGCATGAGAAGACGATTTTTTACAGTCATAGAGCCGATGTTAATGGGGGAAAACAGGTGATTCAGATGGGCCATGGGGGATCTCCTCCTGCATAAGATAGATGATTGACGTCCATTGAATTCAAGGCAAATGGTGTCAGAAAAAGAAGAATTTCAGTCTGCAATATTTTCTTATAACTCAACTTTCGGTGTTGATTTACTTCTGGGGACAGGCTTGCATTATTACGCTTTTCACCCTTTGAAATAAGTTCTTTTTGATAAAAAGCATGAAACCTGATAAACGCCTCAGCCTCCAATAAAACAAACCTGACCCCGTTGCTCAAAGTTTAAGTCTGAAAACTGAGTTCTTATAATCTGTGGGCTATATATAAATCTATTCGGGGAATTTGTAAAATTATTTCTGAGCCTGTCTCTTGATTCCTCAATATCCCCATTTTACCAGAATAAAAAAATGCCCACCGGACAAAAAACACCCCTTCTGAATCTATGATTCAAAAGGGGTGTATTCACATCTCTATCCTGACGATTTGTGGTCTGGTGATTTCTGGGGAAATCCGTTTATTCTAATAAAGAGTACCTTCCAGGGTAAAGCCGGAAATGCCAACCGGTTTACGGCAATACTGTGCCTCAAAGGGATACACCCGGAACTCAATGACGCCATCAATGGCCGTGTATCCCTCCTGGGGCAACGCAAAGGACAGAACCACATCTTTAACCGACCAGAAATCGTAATATTCTGAAATAAAAATCTCGTCGCCGCTATTAAATCCACCGATACTTGAAAAGACAGCATATTGATGCCCTCCATGGTTATTCAAACGGCGAATGGTCACCTCCGCAGCAGCAGAGCCAAGGTTCATTGACCAACCCAATGCCGGTTCCAGGGAAACCGATGCATACTGCTCTTCTTCAATGGCAATGTCAAGGGATGACAATGCTGCTTCATTGCAAATGGAAAAGGCAATCACATCATCATTTTCAAGGGGGCTGGTCCCACTCCCGAGGGTCCATCCATAATATATAATATTTGGACAAATTTCATCTGTAAGATCCCATGGTTCGGACGAATCTGCGGTGGGCTGGAGTAGAGTGCCTTCCAGGGTAAAGCCGGAAATGCCAACCGGTTTACGGCAATACTGTGCCTCAAAGGGGTACACCCGGAACTCAATGACGCCATCAATGGCCGTGTATCCCTCCTGGGGCAACTCAAAGGACAGAACCACATCTTTAACCGACCAGAAATCGTAAGATTCTGAAATAAAAATCTCGTCACCGCTGTTAAATCCACCGATACTGGAAAAGACAGCATATCGATGCCCTCCATGGTTATTCAAACGGCGAATGGTCACCTCCGCAGCAGCAGAGCCAAGGTTCATTGACCAACCCAATGCCGGTTCCAGGGAAACCGATGCATACTGTTCTTCTTCAATGGCAATGTCAAGGGACGACAACTCTGCTTCATTGCAAATGGAAAAGGCAATCACATCATCATTTTCAAGGGGGGTGGTCCCACTCCCGAGGGTCCATCCATGATATATAATATTTGGATAAAGTTCATTTGTAAGATCCCATGGGGTGTTCAAGGCCGGAGAGACCCCAGTAAACTTGGATGTTACCAGGGGGAGTGCCCTTACCACAGGCTCTGGTTCCTCCAGTGGTGGGGGATCTTCATCAATCCAGGTATTGAGGATCTGAAATTTGGACGAGTCTGCGGTTGGCTGGAGCAGATGTTCAAAAGCCGCCCAGCTGCCCCATTTATTATACTCTCCAATATAGGAAAAATTATTAAAATGGCTCACCCCTTTTGCCTGGAGTAGGGTGAGATATTCCGTATATAATGTGCCCATTTCCGAAGATCGATTGGCCGTGAGGAGCTTCTCCGTCAATGTGTCATTATTTTCATTGCCCAGGGTTCCCACCAGGTGCTGACCCCCCTCATAACATATCAGTTCCAGGTTATTTTCATTGGCAATGGCTTTTTGAGCTGCGATTTCTTCGGGTAGGTTTAGCTGTATGGTATCCCGGGCCCGGGATAAAATTTCTGTGACAGTGATGGAATCCACCTCTTGGTTTTCCACAATATCATCGGCCACCTTCCCGCCAAAATAGGGAGCCAGGGCCAGGGCATCTGGCTGTATTCCTTCCGGGTTACACAGTGGATCAGAAAAAACACTGAGACGCATTTCCGAAATGCCGGTGTTAGCGGACTGGGTGCCCAACACCTTTACAATCCGTGCGTCCATGTCCGCTGCAAACACATTTTGAAAAAGCGTCCAAATTTCAGCAGATCGAAGGCCTGCATACATCTGGCCCGCTTTCCAGCCATCGTCATCCAGTCCCAATGCAGCGCCTTTATCCTTGACCCAGGTGGTCTGGGGAAATGAGTAACTGGAATTCCAGGTTTCATTGGAATATTCGACATAAATTTTAAGGTCGGAACTGACCGTATCTTTTAATAATTGGGCACATTGGGTCACATAATCGTCATCTGCCTGGTGGGGAATGCATATCCACAGGTCCTTTCCCAAATCATTGGCCAGCATAACCATGTATTCCAGGGCCACGCCATTGTCACCGGCCTGGGTATAATAATCGGATGTGGTGCGCTGGTCCCATGTCACCATGGGAGATGCATTGGTCCGTCCCCAGTCCATGAACCTCAGCACTGAAAAATTTTCCAATCTTGATTTATAGTCTGGATGAAAGGGCTCGCATTCGTCTTCTGTATACCCTGGTGTCATGATTTTGAAATTTTTCAGATAGTCACTATTGTCTGTGGATAAAATTTCCAGCCAGATGATTCCAGTCTGCTCTTCATCCATGGCCACATCAAAGGTGTATGTTTTGATTCCCTCGACATCAGATTCAATGGTGTTCGGCGCCCCCCCTGATCCTTTGACCGTAAAAGTTCCCATGCCTTCATAGGTCAGCGTGTAGATTCCCCCTTCCACCACCGTGACCAAGGTGTGTACTGTCTGGGGAAGGTCTGATCCTGCTGGCACAAAAGGCACCTGGGTGGGCCATCCATTTATATCCTTGGGAATGTCATCGTAAAATTTTGTATTCCATGAACCGGTTTCATAGGCATTTTGTGTGCACCAGGTCCTTGCCTTTTTAAAAACATCCAGAAAAACATGGTCATAGGACCAGTCTGAAACGGAATTCAGGTTCATTCCGATATCCATGGACAATGCCGACAATGGCAAAAACAGAATCAAAACGATAGTCAATATTAATTTTTGTATCCTTTTTTTCATAATCACCCCGTAAATGTCATTAAAGAACTGATCTTAAATAACTTGCCCATTTCATAACAAACTCTCATTAAAGGAGAGAGTTTACTAATTTTCAAATGGGTATGTTAAGTTTTCGGACATAATTTTTTTCCTCTATTTCGCGTTGAATATACCATATCCTTCCTCAAAAACCAACCGATATGTTAATTAAAAAAGTGTCTTAAAAATATCATATTGAGCCTTTGAGATACCAGATACACCCGCTGGCCGCAGGACGTCATCGTGACAGTCAGAACCACCAGTAACCACGAGATTATATTTTATGGCCCAGTTTTGTAACAGATCCTGATGTTCTTTGGTGTGACCGGGGTAACTGACTTCTATGCCATGAAGCCCCAGTTCCAGAAACCGGGGAAACAGCCTTTCCACCGTTTCCACCGGGGGAAGCACCTCACTGTAATGGCCTTTCCCGGGAAAAGAACCCGCTGCAGGGTGGGCCAGCACCGTTATCACAGGAAATGCCGATGTAAAGGCTCCCACAGCGGCAATATCAATCCCCGAAGGTAAATAGGCTGGGCTATTGTTGCCAATGATGTGGGTAATTTTATCCGGATCTTTGATTCCATGTTTTTCACCCAGAGCCATGGCAAAATGCCGACGGGATACCGAAGGGGCATAGGCTGCAATCTCATCATGGGTCATATCCCTTGACAACAGGGGAGTTTTTCCCCCGGGGCCAAATATGTGATTTATCTCGGCCACCCTGGCCCGAATTAAATCCTCCCCTCTGCCCTTTCCAAGGGTTGATGTTAAACTTGTGATAAACCCATGATCTTCAAGCAGATCCGGTTTGAAATAACACAACAGGTGCAAGGTGCCTGTGAAAAAAGACTCTTTAAACTGCACAGACACCTCCACCCCGGGTACCACTTCAACCCCCAGGCGGGCCCCCTCTTCCAGGGCAGGTTTTAAGCCCCCTACGGTGTCATGATCGGTTACCCCCACAACGGAAACCCCCAGGTGTTTCATGGTAGCAATGAGTGCTTCTGGAGTGTAATCTCCATCGGAAGCAGTGGTATGATTGTGCAGATCTGCGTAAAACATTAGAAAACTCCAAATTTATGGGTAATCACACAAAAACATTTCATTTATGATTCATCGTCAAAATAAATATCAGGATAAAGGTGTCTGGCACAATCAGGGCAAACACTGTGGCTGAATTGCGCCTCGGAATATTTTTGGATATAGGCCTCAAACCGACTCCAGCAGCCATCATCATCCCGAATTTTTTTACAATGCGAGCAGATGGGAATAATCCCCCGAAGCATTTTTATTTCATTCAGGGCCTGCTGCAATGACGCTGTCCTCTGTGCCACCTCCTGTTCCAATTTGTTTTGATAGTGTTCCTTGACGTTCATAGCCTCGTAGGTTCTCAGGCCCATCATCATAGCCGTCATCAATTTTTCTGATGTCAATTCTGTTTTACTTTTATAATCATCTATTGCGTATTGCTGAATTACCTCTTGTTCCGGTGCAATCCCCGGCTGGCCGGTTCTAAGCACAATACGAATGGATTCATTTTTAAGTTCATTTCGGACATAGTCCACCAGATCCAGGCCTGCTGTATCAGTCTCCATCACCACATCAACCAGCATCAAGGCAATATCAGGATGATCCACCAAAACGTCTCTGGCCTCTTTGTCCGAGCGGGCCTCCAGAAGAATGAGTTTTTTCCCCAGAAATGAAAACCCCTGTAAAGCCAATCGTGTCACCGCATGGACATCTTCATCATCATCCACCACAAGAATTTTCCACTGATCTTTCATTTCCCGGGAGGGATCCCGACCATCTTCATCATTAAATTCTTCCGCAAAAAGATCATCAAATTCATCGGCATCGTTCATCTGATTACTCATTTAGAGACCTCCTTCGTGGGGGAGAATAATTTTAAAATTTACCCCACTACCCGGACTACTCGCACAGGTAATGGTTCCATTGAGTTTCTGAGCAACAATATTATAAACGATGTGCATCCCCAACCCTGTGCCATCCTCTTTATTAGTGGTAAAGAAAGGATCAAATATCCGTGTTCTGTTTTCTCTTGTCATGCCATTACCGTCATCTGTATATTGAATAACTAGGTTTCCTTTTTGTTTTGCAGCAAGAATCATGATTTTTCCGATCTCTTTCCCTTTATATCCATGGATAAAGGAGTTAACCAATAGATTCGTCAAAATTTGCGAGTAAAGTCCCGGATAGCTTTTCACCTCAATGCTCTCTTCAAAGGCAAGGCATATCTGCACATTTTTTTTTCCAAATTTAGGCTTCAGGCTTCTGATAACATCCCTGAAATAAGGCTCCAGGCTGAATTTGCGCAATTGTTCCGTCATCTGGTCCACAGACACCTGTTTAAAGCCGTTAATCAAATCCCCCGCCCGCCTGAGGTTTTTTAAAACAAGCCCCCCTGTATCACCTGTGAATTGAATTAATCCCTCAAGATCTGAACGTTTCATTTTCTTTTCATTAAACAGTTTTTCAAGGGTGTTATTTCTGTCTACCATGGAAGAGACTGCGGTGACACAAACCCCCACGGGTGTATTAATTTCATGAGCCACCCCCGCCACAAGGGTTCCCAAGGCTGCCATTTTTTCCGACTCCACCAGCTGGACCTGGGTTTTCTTAAGTTTCTCCAATGTGATGGCCAGGTGATTTTTCTGTTCTGTGATCTTTTCATATCTCCTGGCATTCTCAATGACAAGACCGCACACGTCCCCAATGGAAAGGGCCAGATTAAGATAATTTTTCCGATATTGAACAAAGGCAAGTTCATCCACTTCAATTACGCCCAGGGGCTCATCATTGTATTGAATTTTAAATACAAATCCAGATTTTGATTTCGTACTGGAATGAAGGGCCTCACAAGCCATTAACCGTATTTTAACATCATGCGGGGATTCTGTGTGAAGCGGGATGTGCACGCTGTCCTTATTATCCCCCTGACCGTAACAAAGAAAGGCGATTTTCCCCGGGGAAAAAAGCATAACAAACAGCCCAAGGATACCATCAATGGCCTCTTTTTCACTGGTGCAATTGGTCATTTTACCCAACAGATCCAGGGCCATGGCATATTCTGATATTAGTTTGTCGGTGGTGTTAGTTTCCATGCGTTTCTCGATAACCCCGTTTATTGTGTCCATTAAGGGGATGATATCCAATCCAGGGGATATTGTCCCCAGCGTCGCACCGCACGGGATATGGCCAGAAGTACCTCCTCTGGTACCTGGAATGGAATCTCACCATGGTTATCCGACAGTAGAAAACCGCCCCCTGGGCCAGCGGCTGCAATGGCTTTTTTTACTTCATTTTCAGCCTGTTCAGGTGTCCAGCCACACATTTCAATGCCATTGAGATTCCCCATAACCGTTAATTTCCCCTTACATGCCGCCTTTACCTGGCTAAGATCCTCCAGGGAACTGCTACCCATTATCGCTGTACCGGTTTTGGCAAGATCATCAACAATGGATAATCCCCGTCCCGATGCCAGATGGGTGGCCGTGGGACCGTTGATTTGGGAGAGGGTGTTTGTGGCTACTTTAAATCCCGTCTTCAAATAAAGTTCCCGGGGAATAATGGTGGGGGATGAGACCGGATCAAAATAACAGATAGCAGTACTGCCAGCTTCCAACTGGGCATTGGCCCAATCCACACAAAATCTGGTATTGATCTCCATCAATCGTTGAAACAGCTGGGGAAATTCATAGATAAGTTCAATGTACCGGTCAAACCCAAGCTGCATCACCGGCAAAGAAAAAGGAGACATCACCACCCCGATAATGGGCACCCGATCCTGGACGGTCTCCTTGAGAAGCCGGGCAGAGGTTAATACTTTCTCCAGGCAGGAACACGCTTTAATGGCGGGTGCCTCCAAGGTTTCAATGTCTTGTATATTTTGGATAATGGGAACACCGGAATTGGGCGGGCCACCTTCACAGTAAATGACTTCGGCCCCCCAGGCTTGAACCTCCAGGGGGGCATGGTAAAAATTATAGATGCAGTCATGTCCATATTTTTCAAGGAGCTTGAGCTGCCCCTGTGCCACATGTTCCCCCCGGGAGAAATAGTCCTTTATGGACAATCCCAGCTCTTTGGCTCCATACAGGGTAAAAAATAAAAACAGAGGAATGTGATCCGGTTCCCGATGACCCAGTGTTGTCAATACCCGTTCAAGGGACGTCATATGTCTATTGCCCATGGGAGACCTCCATAATCTGCTCAATGACTGGCACCACACCCGATGCGGTGGTACACATGGCATCGGCTCCCATTGCAAAACTTAATTGGGGATCAAATTTAAAGGGAGCCCCCCCCACAACGATCTTCACATCAAGCCCCATGTCATCAAGGCCCCTGCGAACTTCTTTTATTTTCAATGCCGAAGGAAGCATTAAAACTGAAATTAAAAGCACCTTTATTTCGTCTTTTTTTACCCGCTCCACCACCCCTTCCACCGAAATATTCCCGTAATCGGTAAGCTCAAATCCAGCGGCACGGAGAAGGGAATAGACAATCTGCTTCCCCAACAAGTGGTGATCCTTTAAAACACAAAGGGCCATGCAGGGCTGATTCTTTCGATCAGGTGCCCCCGGTGGCAAAAGCCCATCCACCATTTTTTCACAAATTCGTCCCCCCATGTACACCTGGGACAAAGCCACCAAACCCTCTTCCCAGCCCTTACCAATGCGCTCCAGGGCCGGAACAATGACAGTCTCAATAATGCGAATGGGTGAGATATTTTGTGTTAATTCCTTCACAACAATTTCTGCGGCCAGACGATCAGCAACCAGTAGTGATTCCACCAGTAACGAGATTTCATGTTCCATACAAACACCTCCCATCAAAAATTGGCCCATGTTGTGTTTTAGAAGCTTTTAGGACCGCAAATTTTAGAACTTGAACGAAATAGCTTGCCTTTTGTCCCATCTACCGCGTTGCATCAAAGGTCAAATAGGCTTATCAAAATTAAGCCTAAAAATTAATGCTGTCCCTGCCATATACTTCTATGGAGGGGTGAATATCTGATTTTTTAAAACGTTCAAAAAACATCTTTGAGGAGTTGAAACTGGTGAGACTCACCAGCATTGTGACGCCTTTGCCCTGGTTGCCGGTCTGTTCAATCTGATGCAGTGTGACTCCATCAGGAACGTCGGCAAGAATTTTAAGACATTGCCCCACGGTTTTTCCCTTGAGAAAAAGTTTAAACTTTAAGGGATCCTTCCACACCGAGATCAAATCCCAATACACATCCAGAATTTTATCGGCGGAATAACTTCTGCTTGCCATGTATTCACGGCAGTGAGCCCTGTGAAAGGAAACGCCTCTTTTACTCAAAGTGGCAACGGTATTTTCAAGTCCAGGAAGGGGTTTACAGCACCGGGAAAATTTATGAACCCCCGGTTCCACCCGGGAAATATTGATAAAATTACGAATCCCTTTTTTTTCCGTTACCATTTTTCCGGTCTGGGAGAGAACCGAGGCCATTTCCCACAAAATCTCACGGGGTTGAACGATGTCCTGCCCCACACTTTCAAACATATCATCCAGTGTCTCAAAATTCTTATAAATCAAATAATTGGACATGGACTGCGAATACAGAAGATTTATGGAAAGCCCATGGCGATTCATCTCCTGCAAAAGGAAATCCCATCCAATTTTAATGGCATGGACCCGCCGCCTTTTCTGAAGATATTTGTTAACGGCGTTCCTGGCCTTGGGCGTCTTGCAGATCAGTTCAAAGCCTGGTCCCACTCCCAGGGATTTTTTATCTGTAACAATTTTCACCATATCGCCGTCGTTGAGCTGATATCCCGGAGACACCCGCAGATTATTCACCCAGGCATATTTACAAAGATCTCCCAGGGTGGTGTGAACCTTATAGGCAAAATCCAGCACAACACTTCCCAGGGGCAAGTATTCAATATCTCCCTGGGGAGTATAGACAAAAATTTCCTGATCCTCGGATAATTGACCAATGAGGTGTTTGCGACCCGCAGGCGATCCTTGAAACTCACCAATATTTTTCAGGGCATCACTGATCATCTGGCGATATTCCCTGAACATCTCCTTGTCATCCCAGTGGAGCAACACCCCACGCTGGGCCACCTGGTCCATTTCCCGGTTACGAATTTTCACAAGGTATTTTCGATCCTTGCAGGGAATTCTCACATGAAGACTTTGGTATCCGTTTGTTTTAGGATTGGCAATGTAATCCCGAATACTTTTGGGTACCGGGGGGTAGAGTTCATTCACCATGCCAAGCACCCGATAGCATTCCGGTATATCATCCGTGTGCACAACAATGGTAAAGTCCACCATGTTTTCCGCATTTTCACGTTCAAGGGTTTTTTTGGCCGGAGAGTACAAAGACCACAAGGTTTTTAAACGGGCGGTCACCATCACAGGAAAGGGAAGTTCTGCACATATCGCTTTAAACCCCGACTTCATCTCTTTTACTTCCTGGGATTCCATGCACTTATTGAGCATACTCATCAATTTTTTGCTTTTTTTGGGAAAGCGCTGTTGAAGGGAAAGATGGTACAGTCGTCGTTTAAAGGTAAACAAATTTAATTTGGCTGCCAGGGGGGCATACACCTCCATGGTTTCCTGGGCAATGCGCTGGCGCCGACTCTCCTGCAATGCCCCAAGGGTTTCCATGTTGTGCATGCGATCTGCCATTTTAATCAAAAGAATCTCTGGGTGTTTACTGGCCATCAACACCATTTTCTGATAGGTGAGATCCTTACTCTGGGATGCTTTCATGCGGGAAAGTTTGAATTTGGTACACCCATCCACAAAGGCAGCCACATTTTTGCCAAAAAGCCTGCTAATGTCATGGAGATTCAGCCCGGGTACATCTTCCACAATATCGTGCAAAATGGCAGCGGCAATGAGTTCAGGGTCGCTCAGCCCCAGGCCACCGGCCAGGATTTCAGCCGCTGCAATGGGGTGGGTGATGTATTGCTCCCCGGATCGACGGATCTGCCCGGCATGGTGCTTATGGGCAAATGCCAGGGCCTTTAACACCAAATTTTCTTTTTTCCCCGGGAATTCTCGGGAACATAAAGCGATCACATTTTCAAATTTGTCCAGCGGTAACTCTTTGGCCAGCTGCTCCACCACATGGGGGGGGGGGACCGTTTGGTGGTCATCCATACACTGTTTCCTTCTGTTCCTTTCTTCTTACTCACTCTTACTCATTTGAGTCTGAGCAATGAAAAATTCCTGTTTCGGAATGTTTTGCACCACAGCAAGAAAAGTTGTTTTTGCAAAACCCTCTTGGCCTGAGCATTTAAATTAACTCAATATCCACATTCAATTCATTGCCGATGCGATCCAGCCCTTCTTCAATGACATCCACGGAAACCCCATCGGGAAAAGAGGCGTTTATTTTCATGGTGTAAAGGGGGGTACCACTTTCTGGAGTCAATCGGGTCCGGGTGGAAAGAGTCTGAATGTTGACACTGTTCTGGGAAAGAAATTTGCTGATGATATGGACAATACCTCCCTGGTCAAAGCCCTCCACCTGGATGGTATGCACCAAGCTATTTTCTTTCATTTCCGGGACATGGTAATCCAATGCCCGGATAAAGACGGAAATCCCCTTCTCCGTTTCAAGCCGCCTGATATCTCTGTACAGGTTGTCTTCAAGTTTTTCACCCTGCCCGGTCAGGAGAAGCATTAATGTAAACTCGTCGCCCAGAAGCCCCATGCTGGAGTCTTCCAGGTTGCATCCATTTTCATAAATAATCCCGGAAACATCTGCCACAATGCCGGGTCTGTCTTTGCCAAAAGCGGTCATGATAAATTTCTGATTCATGTGTACTCCATATTCCCATTAGGGAGTTCGTAGGAAATAATTTACCCAACACTAATGGGCTAACCACGGTCTGTCCGGTGTCAGCACCTAAGATCGGGTAGTTTTATTATTTCGAAGTCCCTTAGTTAAAAAAAAGCGACATCTTTAATTTCCATGGAGCTTACAATATGACAGATATTTCTTGCAAGGAAATTCCGGGAATCAGGGCATTATACCAGCCCTTGATCAATCATGGCATTGGCCACCTTGACAAAGCCAACAATAATCCCGGTTCACCACGGACGGTTATTAGGGTTTCAGGATCACTGCAATGGACTCTTTTCCGTTAATCTTGATCAGGGCGGGTTCTTCCAGGGAAATGTATCTTAAAAAATTAGTTTCCTTTATCACACTCTGCCCGTCAAGCCATTGCCAGTCAATCACATTCTTATCCTTTTGGGAAACCCCGAGATAATTTATGCCAAGGGAGGTGATATTATGAAAAAAATGGCTACCCTGGGAGGGATCTGCACTCAGTTTTTCCGAGGTGGTTTCAATTATCGTACCCACCTGGGTGATGTGAGACCACGTCACGGGAATCCCCAACCACCGGTCTGTGGTTCCCCATCTTCCTGGACCAATAAGAAGATATTTTCGATCCTTTTGCTTGAGTAATTGGTTCATCTGACCAATTTCTTCGGCGATCTCAATTGTTTTTGACGTATCAAAGGCCTGGGGCTTTACATATATAATATCAGTGACGGGGGTCTCCTGGCTGCTACCCATGGCCTTGTCAGAGTAACAAAATGCATTTTTCAACTCCTCCGGGGTTATTTTCACGTTCAGGGTGTTCCGGGCCACCATCATGGGTCGGATCTGGAGCAGACAAAATTCAGGTTTTTCCTGATCATGAAAATTAATGGCAAATTCCATCTCCACGGGACATCCCATGCCATCTCGACCCACCTCCAGCAATTGAGACAAGATATCTCCCAGGGGAAGTTCTTTGAATTTCAAAATAGAGGCAAAGGTGAGCACCGGGTATCCCTTCCTACTGAACATATCCCGGATGCGACCATCTTCGGGGAAATAAGTGCTGGAAAGACGCTTTACCGGTGCATGGTCCACGGCCTCATCCAGGTGAATTTTTTCAAGTTCCATGTCAGGATGGGTGATATAGGGTTCATCTTCTGTTCTCATCTTCAAGGCATAAAAATAGCGCTGGGCGTTTTTAAGGATATCATCCACCGTGGAAAACTGGGGCAAAAGTTCCGGGTATTTTGGAGAAAATCGCATGGCAACGCCACCATCCATCATGATTTTACCCAATCCCAATGCCATGTGAGCCACTCCCTCTTCGGGCTTCATGTAATCCACCGGATAGAAATTATAGGACTGAGCCACACCGGAAATGGCCGGATAGAAATAGTCACCCTGCTGGCTCCCCACAAGCTTCTGGATAATAACAGCCATCTTGTCTTCCTCGGGTCGATAGATGGAGTGCCGGGCCAACACCCGGGGGGCCTCCTTATATAATGAAGCGTACACAAGTTTAATGGCCTGGATTAACTGCTCCAGCCTCATCTGAATTTTAGGGTGGTTATTGGGCAGCATATAGGTGGTATAGGCACCGGCACTGGGCCGGTAGTGGGCATCTTCCAGTATGGCCGAGGACCTCACGGCAAGGGGACCTTCCGTATGGCGCAAAAAGGCTCTCAAATCATTGGCCAGCCACTGGGGGAAACTGGCTTTTTTAAAATAAGTTTCAATGTCACCATCCGTATGAATTTCTTGTCGAAATTTCCGGATATCATTTTCCTGTTCAAAGGCATCAAATCCATCGGTGGTGATCACCACAATTCTTGGCAAAACAATATTACCCGCCGGAAATAGATATTGAAGCTCAGACGTTTCCTGAAACAGGCTGGAGATAAATGCAAGGCCCCGGGCTTTACCCCCCAGGGAGCCTTTTCCGATCTTCACAAAATCAATGTCAGGGTCATATTCTTTACTCACAAAATCGGATATCAACCCCTTTTGCTTAATTTTAAGTCGATCCCGAATGGCATCTGTGAGGTTTTCTTTTAAACTCCGGGTGCTGGAAAAATCAGTTACCTTTATAGGACGGATACGGGCTGCCAGCTGCATTTCAAACCGTGCCATGAGCCAGCGCGAGAAATGATTATGGCTGGCATGGTAATCAATGGATTCGTCGGGCACTGAATGGAGAATGCTGGCAAGGCTCCTCAAATTGGATGCCCGGGCCACCACCCTGCCATCGGGCATACGAAATAAAAAATCTCCAAAACCTAAGTAATGAACAAAAAAATACCGAATATCAGCGTGGAGAGAAGGTGAATTTTTATCCAGAAAAAAGGTGGGAATGGCATCTGCCCGCTCTCTGTTCCTGGACTCTGATGATAGCATTAAAAGGGGAAGATCAGGGATGTCTTCATGGATTGCCATGAGCAGTTTAATGCCAGCCTCGGCATCTTCTTTACCCTGTTTCTCATACCGCACGTCGGATATCACACACATAAGATATTTTTTATATTTCTCATATAAAATCCACGCCTGTTCATAATTTTCCGCCACCAGGATTTTGGGACGGGTTCGCATCCTCAGTATCCGCTCCTTTTCATTGAGGGAGTCATCCATCACCGCCTGGGTCTGCATGACAATTTCCTTGTAGAGATAGGGAAGCAGCGTGGAGAGATAAAACGGAGAGTCTTCCACAAAAATTACCACCCGCACATTGGCAAGCTGGGTATCGGTATCCACATTCATGCTGTCTTCCTGACTTTTCACCAGGGCCAGCAAAAGGTCGGTGTTCCCTCCCCACACAAAGGTTCTGTCAATGATTTTACGATTATAGCACTGCTCCTCCTCCAGCACCTCACCGGCATCATAGGCGAAATAGTACACCGGCAGATTTGGATATAAGGATTTGATTTTTCGGCACAGGCCATAGGAATCCATGTCACTGATATGGGGCATGACAATGACCAGATCATATGAAATGCTTTCCAGATCCGTCAGGGCCTCTGCTGCATTGGAAACCCATGAAAGCCGGGGGGGACGGCTCAAGTTCAAGCCCTGGTACTCATGGATAATCCGCTCAGAAAGGCGTCCATCTTCCTGCATGATAAAGGCATCATAGGGGCTTGATATTAAAAGAATTTCATTGACGCGGAGGGCTATCAATTCATGAAAGGATTTAAAACAGGATTTTTTGGGATTTTTTTGCTGGGTAGGACATGTTTTCACTTTTCACCCCCGGAAGATCTGACGATTTTTGATTAGATTTGCAATTTTTGGGTGTAATTGATTAACGGTAACTGGATTCGGGGTGTGCGTCAACCCATATAACGGTCATGTTGTTCAACGACACAAGAAAGATTGAAAATGGTGCTATGCCGCCCCCGGCAACTGGCCTGACCGAAACGGGAACGTCGGGGGATATTTTTGCCCTTCCAGGCTAAACCACAGAAACTGCGGGCAAGTGTGTCCTCAAACAGAGTCTGTGCTTCTTAACGCCTGGAAAGGCAAAAATCCGCCCCCTTTGGTTCCCAATGTTTCGGTCAGGCCAGTTGCCGGAGGCTCTGCTGTCGGCACTCCGATGCCACATTTTCTTATAAAAGGATCAATGATACCGTCTCCTACCATCCAGCGTGACCAAAATACTTGACAATCCTTTGCCAATATGACTTTTTGGGATAATAAATTGGCAAGGAAAACAAGTGCAACCCATTGGTATTCTCCCATGGATGCCCAAACATTAATTAAAGGAAGGTGGATATATGGATGACAAAGAGGCAGCAAAACGTACCAGAGACACGGCAAATCTTTATTTTAAAGGGGTAAAGAATGAGGAGAAGCCCTATGGACTTTGGCAGCATTTTGACAAAGAGCTGGCAAAGGACATGTCCCTTTACATCACCGGAAGAATGTATTCCAGGGAAAAAATTCCCCATCCCACCCGTCAACTGGTAACGGTGGCAGCCCTGGCAGTACTTTCCCGACCAGAAGAGTTGAAACTTCACATCCATGCGGCCCTGAATGTGGGGTGCACCAGTGAGGAAGTTGCCGAGGTGATTTTTCAAACCAGCATCTATGGCGGAGTGCCTTCGGCGAACACAGCCCTGAAAGTGCTGAAAACCGTCATGGAAGAACGGGAAAGCATGGAAGAGTAGTTTTAAGGCAAGCCTGATTCCACACGGCAAAGCTGAAATCCAACAATTGAGAAAAGGGTTTACTCAAAAAAAAGAGTCCAATATGGCAAAACAAAAAATCATCTTTATGGATCAAACCCTCCGGGAGGGCATGCAGCACCGGGGAATTGTCTTTTCCAATAAGGAAAAGCAGGAAATCTTCAGCTTTCAACAACGCTTGGGTGTGGACATCTGCCAGGCAGGATATCCCCCGGCCCATGTCAGTGAAAAGCAAAGCGTGGCAGATCTCCAGGAGATTGCCATAAAAGAAAAATTTCACATCCAGGTGGCAGGCATGGCCCGGGCCAATCCAAGGGATGTGCCCGTGCTCATTGAGACCGGAATGAATCATTTTCATCTCCATGCCCACATCCAGCCCCGGGACGACAAGGCAACGCAGGAACTGGGGTTAAATCGAATCACGGATACAGTGAATTCCCTACGGACCCAGAGGCCCGGCGCCGTCATTTCCATGGCCATGCTGGATATCGGCAACACGCCCCGGGCATTTTTGGAGCAATATGGTGATTTTCTCATCAATACCCTTGCCATTGATATCCTTTCTGTGCCGGACACATCCGGGCAGATGGCCCCGAACACCTTCCATGATGCCGTGAAGTTCATGGTAGAAAAATCCGCTGGCACACACACAGTTATCAGTGTTCACTGCCACAACGACCTTGGCATGGCAACGGCCAACACCGTCATGGGGGTGGTGGCCGGGGCCACGGTGGTGGAGGTGTCTGCCCTTGGAATTGGGGAAAGAAACGGCATTGGCGATCTTTTTTCCGTGGGAAAAATTCTCAAGGCCCAAAATTATGAAATGAATTTAAACATTGAAGAAATCGACCTGTTCAGACACTATTACACCCATGTCAATGCCATCTGCACACGCCAGACTGGAGATCCTCTTTTGTCATGGAACACACCGTTCTTTGGGGAGGCTGTGAATACCCACGTGGCTGGCACCCACGCAGACACCGCCTTTGGAATGGGGCAAACGGAAAATTACTACCTTAATGTATTGTGTGGCCGAGGACTTGTGAAAAAATATCTCACGGTGGGGCAGATCCCTTTTGCCCCTGGGACAGTGCCACAGATAACCCAGATCATTAAAGATGAAAGCGCCCGACTGGGTCGCCGCCTCTTTGATGGAGAAATCCGGGAAATCGCACAAACGCAACTCCCCCTGGGATGACATTAACAACTCAAATTTTGGTTCAGCTTTCGTGAGGGTCAGGCTTGCCTTATTGTTACTTTCATTGGCTTTTTCCTTAAACACAGGCGCTTGCCAAAAGCATAGCGCCTGTTAAAAGATTTAACCTCTAATATCAGATAGCACGCCCCCGTGGTACCACAACAGACCGAGATGGAGAAGATTCAGACTAAAGGGTTCCCCGCACATCTGCTATGGACAAGCCTGCAATAAATACACAGGACAGGTTCATATCTATTTGATGTTCAAACACCCTTCCTTCAGGTGTTATGCCCCTGATGCCTTCGTCATAGAAAAATCCCTGGAGCAGTTTCAGGGAGGATTCCAGGCGATGGGAGGGATCAAGGACTTCTTCTTTTTTCAACTCCAGGGCCGGGGGCAGGGATATGTGTTGATCCTTTAAAAATTTCATGAAATTCAACACCCTGGCAAGGCGCAGCAAGGTCACCGAGGCAAGACGGGTGGTGGTATCCTCAATGGGCAGGGCCGTGGAGCGCATCAGGGAAAAATGATCCGGCAAAAGACCCTTTTCCCGGCAAATTCCATAATCCACACTGCCTGGTGCCGGATAATAAATGGATAATCCTGCAAGGGTTCTGCGGGATGCCAGAAACAACAGATCTTGTACCGACTGCATGGCATCCTGCCCCGGGGCCCCGGCAATGAGGTAAGACACCGCCTCTAAACCATATTTTTCTGCCAACACCAGGGCATGTTCATGGGATGCCCTGACATCTGGCCGTCTAAAGGCCTTGAGCTGGGTGGCAGAAGTGGAACCCAAGGATAAATTCAAGGTTTTAAAACCCGCCCGCTTCATGGCTTTCACCAACACATCATCCAGGGACGGGGGATAAAGCCCGTTCATGGCACGAAGTTCCACATCACCCTCCCCTGCTATCTCACAAATCCCCTCCAGAAGAGCCATGCACCACTTGCGATTTAAAGTGAAGTTTTCATCCTCAAAATCAAGGAACCCCATGTCATAGTGATCCACATTATGTTGAATTTCTGCCAACACCTGTTCCACCGGTCTTAACCGAAACTGGGCATGGGTGGAAGAAGCCCCCAGTGAACAATAAGTGCAGTTCATGGGACATCCGCGACCGGCCACCACCACGGCACTGCCCCGGCCCTTTCTTTGATAAAATTTCTGATGAATCAAATCCAGTTGTGGTATGGGCTGGGCCGCAAGATCCGTCATCCAGGCTGGGGGGGACGTATGAAGACCGCCTGAGTTGGTGCGAAAAGTAATGCCCGGCACCTTTGATAGTTGTGCTTCTTGGTCAGGGGATAGCTCCTTGATTCCTTTTCCAGGGGTGATGGAGCCAGATATTTTGTCCCATGTTTCTGCCAACAGGGGCATGGACACCTCCCCTTCCCCTCCCAGGATAAAGTCAACACTCTCACAGTCCATCACCTCCCGGGGAAACAAGGTGGGATGATGCCCCCCCAATACAA